>WPCK01062126.1_pt1 | contig 21306 bp, 16 predicted proteins | sample 5399851 | NCBI WGS metagenome assembly WPCK01 (sample SAMN12869471, study PRJNA574797) | sludge metagenome | isolation source: wastewater treatment of pH11 | place: China:Beijing | collected 2019-05-20 | reverse complement strand
AGGCGTTGACCTTGAACCTATAGGAGGGCTTTATAAAACCGGGGTATGGGAGCTTTCCAGCAGGCTGGGAATCCCGGAATCTCTCATCACCAAAAAACCGTCCGCAGGTCTATGGGCAGGCCAGACAGATGAAGCAGATCTCGGCATCTCATACGTGAAGGTTGATGAAGTTCTGAAAATGATTGAGGATGGCGTAGAACCGGAAGTAATTCTGGATAAGACAGGGATTTCTGCAGATCAGCTTAACTCTGTCACCAGGCGCATTGAGAGAAATGAACACAAAAGAAAAGCTCCCCCGGTGCCGGAACTCTATTGAATTTACTGGTCAACTCCATTGAATTTGCTGGTTAACTCCATTGAACTGACTTGTTAACTTCATTGGATTCGCCTGTTAACTTTATTGAATTCACCGGTTAGCTCCATTGAATTTACCTGCTATCTATGTCGAATTTGCCGGAATAGCTGTGTTGAATATACTGGACTGACTTTACCAGATCCGCGGGATTGAAGATAAAAAATAATCGAAAAAGGAACTTTCTCCTCTTATCGAGCAGGATTTATCGAGCAGGATTTATCGAGCAGGATTAAGTCTCATGTCTCTGCGCTCTTCTCTTACAAGCGGCTTTGCGAGGTGCCTCCTGGCGCAAGGGGGTACTTCATAGAGGCCGGGGTCAAGGTCCCTGTCCCCTTCAAATCTGACTTTTGAAGGGGAATCCGTTCCACATTTTTTGCAGCGGAACCCCTGCCCTTTGCCTGAGGATTTCATGTGTTTTCCGCATTCAGGGCATATGGGGTTTTCTTCCCTGTACACCGGGGCAAGAGATTTGATTTCGATTTTTTCAATATTAAGGGTCCCGGAAGTGACACTTCCTGAGAGACAGATAAGATCTCCGGGGACGAGTTTTCTTATAAGCGACCTGAAATTCTTTGTCGGTTCGAAGGCTGCACAATCAATTTCTGCTCCCTCCCTGTCCCGGACTGCAAAAATGACATGTCCACCTTCAAGGGTTTTCGGGGCTGCCGAAACCGTGCCTTCAAGCCTGTAGGAGTGCATATCCCTGGTCTCAGCGATATTCTGAGCCGGAAGGAGGTGCATGTCAGTTCCCTGGTTAGTCCTGTACACGGCAAAGCGCTCGACAGGCTCAGCCCGGATGAGAGATGCAGCTTTATTTACTATCTCAGGGCTTTCTCCTCTTATCCCGAACAAAACCGGGTCTGCTGAATGGGGAACACAGACTACTAGCCTGTTTGTAAGGTCCACGGTATCCCATGTTTCGGGATATGTTTCCTTATCAGCTTCAAAAAAACTTTTTTTATCCACTTCACGCGGAGTTCCCCATCTATCTTTCTGCCTGTACGCCAGATGCTCAAAAGTGAAGTCCAACCCATCCTGATCGAGCATTGCCCCGCAGGCTGCAAGTGCACCTATAAGTCCTCTCCCGTTTTTGAATCCCTTTGAGGCGATCCCGAGTATGGAGATAAGGTCTTTTGCTTTTTTTATTTCAATTACGTCTCTTACAGCCTCTTCCAGAAAACGCATGAGTACAGGCCTGAGCCTTCCGTAATCTTTATCCTGAATAAATACCGCACCCGGGTTGGTCTTCTCGCACTCCATGCGTGCAAGTTCTTCTATTCTGGATGTTACATGTGCGATTACCTTTTCAGGACAGTCGGTTTTAAGTTTCAGGGCTACTGCTGCATTTCCCCTTGTTTTATAAGGGATTGTAGGGTTCAGGCGCACGAGGAGAGGCAGGGTTTCTATATTTCCGTATTCCTGAAGTTCCTCAAGCAGCAGGGCTCCCAGATATGTGGTGCACATGCCTTCGTTTGAGTCCGTATCGTCGATTCCGATGATCATTTTTTTCCTTATCCAGTTTTCTCCCTTAATATTTCTGCAATTGCGGTCAGGGGAAACCAGCATTTTCGGGATTCTCCGGCTTGTTTTCCCCATCTACTCGCTGACAATGTTGGAGAAATATATATATAGATGTTCAAACAGAAATTAATAGCGGAATGACAAAAGAGGTTCTCATACATCAAATTATTGATGTATTGGCACGTGCGGGTTTTGCACTCTCTGACCGCTGTAATATACGCCCGAGGAGCTTTGACGTTGCCGCACGAAAAGATGATACACTATTACTTTGCAAGGTTTTATTTAATATTGACGGCCTGAACGAAGAAACAGCAAGGGAGATGAAATATCTTGCTGAGTATCTGGGAGGTTCCGCTATCGTGGTCGGAGCCAAGACAAGGGACCAGATGCTTGAAGACAGCGTTGTCTACATGCGCTATGATATCCTTGCCCTCAGCGTCCAGACCCTGTATGATTACTTTGTTGAAAATATCAGGCCTCTGGTATCGGCAGCACCTGGAGGGCTTTATGTCTCAATAGAGGGAGACCTCCTTAAGAAGGCAAGAACCACCCAGTCCATGTCCCTCGGGACTCTGGCTTCTATGGTGGGGGTTTCAAGAAGAACTATCAGCAAGTATGAAGAAGAAGGCATGGACGCGTCCATTGACGTCGTGCTCCATCTTGAGGACATTTTCGGGGTAGAGCTGGCAAAACCCATAGATATCCTGAAGTCCTGCGGGAGCAGAAAGCCGAGGAAAAAAGCAGAGCCTGAAAAGGAGGAGCCAAAGGGGAAACCCGGAACGCTTTTGCCCGAAGACCTTATCTTGAATACAATTTCAATGCTGGGGTATGATGTGCTCCCTACAGCTCAGGCACCTTTCAAAGCCATCTCCAGGGATAAGTCTTCGGTTATCCTTACAGGTGTGAGCGAATTCAATACAACCGTAATCAAGAGGGCTCACCTTATGAGCAGCATTTCCTGCATTACGGAAACACAGTCCGTGTTCATAATTAACGGGCGTTCCAAACTGAAATCCGTTGAAAATACGGTGCTTATAGAAAAGAAAGAACTAGACACTATAAGTGATTCTCAGGAACTCCTCGATTTTATAGAGGAACGCAAGGATACTCATGAGGCATAAACTGCTTCTTTTTCCTGAGGTTCGGAGAGGACCCTGAGACAAACTATTTTTCTCTTCCTCTGGATTTACTTCCGTTTTTAAGGGTGCGGTAAAGCTCCAAAAACCTAATATATCACTGTTTCAATCTAAATCCCTCAATGACGGTAAAGATTGCAGTGCTGGTCTCTGGACGGGGTTCAAATCTCCAGGCGATCATAGATAGCATTGAAAAGGGCTACATAAAAAACGCGGCAGTTAATGTAGTTATCTCCAACAAAGCCGATGCTTATGCGCTCGAACGTGCAAAAAACCACGGTATCAGTGCTGTCTTTCTTGACTCCAGAGGGCGGGACAGAGCTGAATATGACAGGGAAATCCTGAAAGTGCTCAGACAGTATGATACTGACCTCCTTTTGCTTGCAGGCTATTTCCGGCTTCTGGGAAGCGAGATTATTAATGCATACCGGAACAGGATACTGAACATCCATCCCTCTCTTCTCCCGGCTTTCAAAGGGCTTCATGCCCAGAAACAGGCTTTTGAATACGGGGTAAAGGTTGCCGGCTGCACTGTTCATTTTGTAGACGAAGGTCTCGATTCAGGTCCGATTATTATCCAGAGTTGCGTGCCTGTGCTCACGGGAGATACCGAAGAGACCCTTACTGACAGGATTCTTGAGCAGGAGCATATTATCTATCCCGAAGCTGTCAGGCTTTTTGTCGAGGGGAAACTTAAAGTTGAGGGCAGGAACGTAACAGCCCCTGATTAAGTCCTTTGAACAGGAAGATAAAGGAACCCGGGATTTCATCAGTTTTATCGTGAGGTGCAAGACTGGAGAGAATCAGACCCTGAGCTGGAGTAAAGTTTTCCGGAAAACATAGTTCCATATAGCAATTTCAGCTTCGCAGGTGAGAAAACCTCTTTCAAAAAAAGAAGGCGCACCAAAACGGAACAGATTTTACCCATTAGTATCTTCATTAGTGTATTCATCCGCTGGTATCTTCATCAATACCCTGATGGTTATAAGTACATGAAATTATATTACTCACGCGAAATTGCCCCTTCAACCGAAAGCTTTCAATATTACATAATTTCCTGAGTCTAAAGATTACTCAGAAAATTTTTCATTAACCTTTAAATGAGTCTGAATGAGATCCCTGATCTCAGTATAAAGTTTATTTCAATCAGAGCTCCTTTAATCAGAGCTCTTTTAAATCCAGAAGGTTGAAAACCTCCTGATAAATCTGCCTATGAAGAAATTCAATTAACTCTATCAAGAAACCCTTAAAACAAGTTTTAAATGCATGAGTTATAAGGTGACAGTGATGTCTTATATTGAAAAAATTGACCCGGAATTGTTCGAGGCTATCAAAAATGAAGCCGATCGTCAGGAACACAAGCTGAACCTGATCGCATCAGAAAACTATGCGAGCAGGGCTGTTATGGAAGCCCAGGGCTCTATCATGACCAACAAGTATGCCGAAGGATATTCCGGTAAACGCTATTACGGAGGCTGCGATTTCGTTGACGTTGCCGAAAATCTCGCCATTGCAAGGGCAAAGGAACTTTTCGGGGCAAAGTATGTAAACGTCCAGCCTCACTCAGGTTCAGGTGCCAACATGGCTGTTTATTTCTCTGTGCTGCAGCCGGGGGATACTATCCTGTCCATGGACCTCTCTCACGGCGGACACCTTTCTCACGGCAGCCCTGTAAGTTTCTCAGGAAAACTCTATAACATCGTGCCCTATGGGGTCAGCAAAGAGACCGAAGCCCTGGATTACGATGAGCTCCTTAAACTGGCAAAAGAATGCAAGCCCAGGATGATAGTATGCGGAGCTTCAGCCTATCCCCGTGTGATTGATTTTAAAAGGTTCAGGGAAATTGCTGATGAGGTCGGAGCTTACCTCCTTGCAGATATTGCACACATCGCAGGACTTGTAGTTGCAGGCGTACACCCGAGCCCTGTTCCTTATGCGGATTTTGTTACCACAACCACCCACAAGACCCTGCGCGGTCCCAGGGGCGGAATGATTATCTCGAAGACTGAAGAGCTTGCAATAGGCGTGAACAAAGCGGTTTTCCCGGGTATTCAGGGCGGCCCTCTCATGCATATCATAGCTGCAAAAGCTGTTGCCTTCAAAGAAGCCATGAGCGAAGAGTTCAGGCAGGACCAGGATCAGACCGTAAAGAACGCAAAGGTCCTGTGTTCATGTCTGAAGCAGAAAGGTTTTGATATTGTTTCAGGCGGCACCGACAACCACCTTATGCTTGTAAATCTCAATAATATGAATATTACAGGAAAGGACGCTGAAGCTGCACTGAGCAAAGCCGGGATCATCGCCAACAAAAACACAGTTCCTTTCGAGACCCGCAGCCCATTCGTAACCAGCGGGGTAAGGCTCGGGACCCCTTCCTGCACCACAAGGGGCATGAAAGAAAAGGAAATGGAACTGGTTGCAGACTACATCGAGGCTGCAATAAAGAATTCGGAAAACGATGCTCTTCTGTCGGAAATCAATATTAAGGTAAGGGATCTCTGTTCAAAGTTCCCTGTTTACGAATAATTGAGGAGATAGGGGGTTTACCATTTGTTAGATGAAAGCTATGAGTCACGTATCATAGATGGAAAAGTCCTTGCACAGCAGGTCGAAGAAGAGGTAAGGTCAGGAGTAGAAGACCTTGAAAGCAACAGGGGAATTACTCCCGGGCTTGCCACCATCCTTGTAGGGGATGACCCTGCATCAAAGATGTATGTCCGCCTGAAGCACAGAGCCTGTGAGCGTGTGGGCATAAGAGCAGAAGACTTCCTTCTTCCTGCAGATTCTACCCAGGAAGAACTTCTTGCCCTGATCGATTCCCTTAACAATAACAAGGATGTGCACGGCATCCTGCTTCAGCTGCCTTTGCCAGAGCATTTCTCTCCGCAGGAAGCAATGGAAGCCATATCTCCTGCAAAGGATGCAGACGGTTTTCATCCCTATAATATGGGAAAACTCATGATAGGGGATGAAGGGCTTGTCCCATGTACTCCGCACGGGGTAATCAGGGCACTCGAAGAGTATAATGTGCCTGTCAAGGGGAAAAATGCGGTTATTGTCGGACACAGCAATGTTGTGGGAAAACCAATGGCAGCAATGCTTCTTAATAGAAATGCAAGCGTTTCTGTCTGCCACATCTTCACCGATGACCTGAAGAAATACACCCTTGGTGCCGATATCCTTGTTGTTGCAGCAGGAGTCAAACACCTTATTAAAGCCGACATGGTTAAGGAAGGGGCTGTAATTTTCGATGTGGGAATCACCAAAGAAGAGGACGGTGTATACGGGGACGTGGATTTCGAAAATGTAATCAAAAAAGCTTCCCTTATCACTCCCGTCCCTGGCGGTGTAGGACCCCTGACAGTTGCCATGCTTATGAAGCACGTACTTATGTGTGCTGAGAAAAGCCTTTAATTTTTTAATTTAAGGCTTTTCCTTTTATGATGAAAAGAGCCGGTTCAATTTTCCGGAAAAAACAAGTAAGTTTGTTTTTTGATTGCATCGAACTGGAGCCAAATTTTATTTTTTCTTAGTCTGTCAGCCCGGGTTATTCTTTTCATATTTTATAAATGCTTTTTATTATTCTGAAATTGACTTTTCCTTATTGTGATAAACTAATTTTACACATCAATATTTTTATCTATCATTGAAGCTTATTTTATTAACATTCCTGTTCGCCATTAATAAACAATCAAAATTATTGATGAAAACTTAAATAAATAGTCTGGCTCTCATAAAGTTTCCAGGCGTTAAACTGGTGTTTATAATCCCTAAACAAATATACCTGATATATTGACAGTATGGATACCTGATATAGTGACAGTTACTGTTCCCACAGGCAGTCTTCACTGTTTCCATATTGTTCCTCTAACCCGAAACAAAATCTCCAGATCCCTCAGTTTCCACATATATGGTTTTCAGGAATTCTGAATTCCTTTATTCTCAAGCTTAACCAAATATAAGTTCCATTTCCCTTTCAGATCCCCCAGTGCCCGTTTCGCAGCCGGAATTTTTTTTCTTGCTTGCAGAAAGTCTTTCAGATGGCGGAGTGGAAGGCTTTCAGCAATATCCACGGACGAGTATTGTCATATTTATCAGCGCTGTTGCGCTACTGATTTAGTATCTATATAACCTGGTTGTCAAAAATGGTAATTAATACTGATATTTGCGGTATAAAAGTAGGAGACCAGTATCCTGCACATGTAATGGGTATTATTAATCTGAGCCCTGAGTCTTTTTACAATGGTTCAATTATAAGTCCTGACTCTACACTTGAGACCGCCCAAAAAATGGTTGAAGACGGAGCAACTTTCCTGGACATAGGTGCCCGGTCAACATGGCGCTTTTCAGAACCTATTAGCAGAAAAGAAGAACTTGACCGCTTACTTCCCGTGCTTGAAGCTCTGGAAGGCAATGTGGACGCTGTGGTCTCAGTTGATACCATGTTTTCCGAAATAGCAGAGGAAGTTCTTAAAAGAGGGGCACAGGTCATAAACGATGTTTCCGGCTTTACGGCGGATCCCAGGATGATGGAAGTGGTGGCAGACAACGGCTGTCCGGCTGTGGTTATGGCTTCCAAAAAAGCCCCCGGAGACCTCCTGGGCATGGATGCCATTATTGAAGCCCTTGATTCCATTATACAGGCTGCTGAGTCCAGGGGCATAGCGTCTGAAAGCCTCATCCTTGACCCTGCGATAGGAAGATGGATGGACGAGAAGCAGCCCATGTACGACTTTGAGACTTTGGACGATTTCGAGCGCCTTAAGATCTTTGAAAAACCTCTGCTTGCAGCCCTTTCAAGAAAATCCTTCATAGGTGAAGTCCTTGGAAAGCCGGCAGATGAAAGGCTCTATGGCAGCCTGGCTGCAGCGGCGATTGCTGTCTATAAAGGCGCACATATTATCCGTACACACGATGTACCTGCAACTTCTGACGTTGTCAGGCTTTCAGGAGCCCTGAGGAGCCGCACAAGTGTTGTAAAGGAAGGCAGGTATGAAGTTTCGGTGCTTGAAGTGAAAACCCCGCAGGACGCGGGCATTGCAATGAGAAATATCGGAGCCACAAGAGTCGGTTCACAGGTTATGCAGGGAAAAAGCGTTCATCTTGTTTTAAAAATAAGGAACCTTACAACCACGGAAGCTCTGATAATTAAACAGGAGATGCTTGCAAGGGGAGGAGATGCAGCCCTCGCCAGGGATGCTGTTTCCCATGAAACGGAAGCTACCGATGTTCTTGTTATGGGAACCCTGCTGCAATTTGAGCGTCTTGCACGTAAACTGGATGGGCAGGCCCGTTCTTTGCCGCTTATCGCCGAGATGATTCGCGAATGCATATCTAATCGGACTAACCTGGAATACAGATATTTGAGGTAATTATGATCATAACTTCAGCAAAACCCTTTGAAGAAATCCTGGACATGTTAAAAGACGAAGATAATATTTTTATTGTCGGATGCAACGTGTGCGCTGCAAAACTGAAGACAGGAGGAGAACCTGAAGTCCGGGAGATGTGCAGAAAACTTGAAGAGAGCGGAAAGCATGTGGTGGGCTGGTCTCTCCCGACCGCTGCTTGCAGCATACGTTCTTATGATTCTCTTGTCGAAAAAAGCGAGAAAATAAATGACGCAAGCTGTGTTCTTGTTATGGGCTGCGGTAGTGGAGTTTCTGCTGTTGCGACTGTTGTGGACCTGCCTATATACGGTTCAAACAACACGCTTTCGCTTGGCGGCTCCAGTGGAGGAAAATTGCTTTCTGACCAGTGTGTTATGTGCGGGGACTGTACTATAAGTCAGTACGGGGGGCTCTGTCCGAAATCTCAGTGCCCCAAAGCCCTTCTCAACGGACCCTGCGGAGGGTCTGTGGAAGGGATGTGTGAGGTCAACAGGGATAAAGACTGTGTCTGGTATCTTATTTATGATCGTCTGAATAAAATAAACAGGCTGGATCTTCTTTATGTCACCCATGCTCCCCAGGAACATGGGACTAAATAATTTAATTAACTTTTCGACTCAGTTGCAAATATAGTGATTTTTAATTTTATCTCATCATGAGACTCTGGAACTGAGTCGCAATTTTCATAAATTATACCACTTTTTATATAATAAGGGGCTTGATTTCTTTACGTCCTTATGCTCCACAGGAGCATGGATTTAAATAATTTCATACCTAATATTCTTATTTAATGCTTTTTAATTTTCGTGAAAAACTGAATTCCAGAAAATTTCTGGTTACTGCTGAAGTTTCTCCTCCCAAGGGTACAAGATTCTCAGCTTCTCTGGAAGATGCCAGCCAGTTAAAAGGTATTGCAGATGCTCTTAATGTTACGGATAATCAGTGTTCAATTATGCACATGAGTTCTCTGGCTTTTAGCAAGCTTCTGCTTGATGAAGGGCATGAGCCTATCATGCAGCTTACCTGCCGGGACAGGAACAGAATAGGGCTCCAATCTGACCTTCTGGGAGCATATGCGCTTGGAATAAGAAACATCTGCCTTATGACCGGAGACTATCCTACCTGTGGAGACCATCCGGGCTCGAAGCCTGTTTATGACGTTGACTCCGTGCAGCTCATAGAACTCGTGAGAAAACTCGACACGGGCGTCGATTTTGCAGGAAACAAACTGGACGGGGGGACCTCATTTTGTGCGGGAGCAGTTTCGGGAATAGACCCTGAAAAGACAATGCAGCTGATAAAGCTCCAGAAAAAGGTTAAATGCGGGGCGGATTTTATCCAGACGCAGGCTGTATACGATATAGGTATGTTCGAGGAGTTTATGGACGCAGTAAACTATCTTGAGGTGCCTGTAATTGCAGGTCTGATTCCTCTCAAGTCTCTGGGTATGGCTGAATTTATGAATAAAAACATCTCAGGGATTCACGTGCCCGAAGAAATTATGCTTCGAATGAAAGATGCATCATCCCCTATGGAAGAAGGGCTTTTGATAGCTTCCGAAACCATAAAGGAGCTGACAAAACTTTCGCGGGGAATTCACGTTATGCCAATAGGGTCCCATAGAAACACAGCAAGATTGCTTTCTCTGGCGGGAATTTCTCAGAAGTGATTAATTCAGAAAAACCGGCAAATAAAAACAGTAAAGTTAGCTGGCACTCTTTTTATGTTTATTTATTACCTGATATCTTTTTTTCTCCTTTTTTTGGCAGGCTGGTGTAACTGCATCAGATCGAACAGGAAAACAGTTCTGATTCCAGATATCCTCAGGTCCTGCTCGAATCCGATATTCCCCGGACATATCTATATTTCAAAGCTTTTTTATCCTTCGAAGGAGTATCCAAACCTTTGGATACATTTATCAATATCTTCCGGTATTTTACGGTTTAATTCTATTCATATTGGTTTTATTTTTTTCTAAAACCGAGACTAACCACAGTTTTTAAGGCATGAAAATGAGTCCAGAAATCACTTCCGTCCAGATGTTCGGGATTAAGACCCCTATAATTAAATCAGGGGACGACATCGTACAGATTCTTGAAGCTTCACTTCAGGAAGCATGTCTTGTCCCGGTTGATGGGGATATTTTTGTACTGGCTGAGTCTGCTATTGGTACGGCAGAAAACAGGATTGTCAATCTTGCCAGCATTACCCCCGGAAAAAAGGCTCTGTTCCTCGGAGAAAAGTATGGGATAGATCCCAGGGAAATGGAGCTTGTGCTTCAGGAATGTGACGAGCTCTTCGGGGGTGTTCCTGGAGCCGCACTTACCATCACAAAAGGTATTCTCTCTCCCAATGCCGGAATAGACGCCTCGAATGCTCCTGATGGTCATGTGGTCCTGCTCCCCAGAGACCCGAGAAAAAGTTCCGAGAACATACGGAAAAGGCTTGAGAAGCGTTACTCCTGCAGGCTGGGAGTAATTATAGGAGATAGCAGGACACAGCCCCTGCGGCTTGGCTGCACAGGAATTGCACTTGGAGTTTCCGGTTTTATACCTGTTGAGGACGCGAGGGGCAGTTTTGATATTTACGGAAAGCCTCTCCGCCTTACTTACAAAGCAGCGGCAGACAACCTTGTTTCTGCTGCAGAAATCCTGATGGGAGAAGCCGGAGAAAGAGTCCCCTGTGTGCTTATCCGTGGAGCTCCTGTAAAAATGGTTGACGAATCTCCTGAGATGCCCACGATCTCTATGGAAGGGTGTATGTATTTCGGCAACATTATTAAATGTCGAAAAGAAGACAGCGAGAAAGGAGATCAATAACGAGCTGCTATGTCTCCCTTTTCGGAATAACTTTAAATACAGGCTCGAAGGACTTAGATAAGCATTATATATGCTCGAAGATAATATATACAAATCGAGCCCCTACCCTGTATCTGGTAATTTACTTTATATACCTCTATATTCAGGATTGGGTTTCGGTAGCTGTGCCGTACGGACGCATGTATACGATCCCTTCGTGCGCTGACCGGAGTAGATAAGCTAAGAACAGAAAAAGTCTCAGACGTTTCAAGTATTGCAGGTGATTTTATGAAACCGATGTTATTGGACTTTTCCGCAACATGGTGTGGACCTTGCAGAATGCAAAAACCTATTCTTGAAGAGCTCGAGAAAAAGTACGGGGATAAAGTTGAGTTTAAAGTTGTCGATGTGGATGAAAACCAGGAGCTTGCCTCAAAGTACGGCATACACGCTGTCCCGACCCTGATCATTCAGAAGGATGGGACTGAAGTGAAGCGTTTTATGGGTGTGACTCAGGGCAGTGTACTGGCTGCTGAACTCGATAAGCTTCTCTGACCCTTTATTCTTCTGAAAAAGCTGCCCTGGTTCGGGGAACCTGAGGGCGCCAAACTTTTTCCCGATTTCTTTTTAGGATACTCTTTTGAAGTACTCATAGACGGGAGTTTCTATCTTCGGAATTTTTCTGGGGTTTCCTTACTGTAATTTATCGTAACACTCTTCTAAAATTCTCTCTACATGACTGAATTCTATAACTTTTTTCTAAATCCTGATTGGGGTTTAATATTTGTTTCTTTCAGTAAAACCTCAGTTAAACTTCAAGCTAAAAACAGGAAATCTAAACTTTACAGTCTGAATAATTCAAATAGTATCCTAAAATTTTTTTATTACGAAAAGAGGCGAAAACTGCCAGAACAGTTAAATATTTGCCTGGAAAAAAAGGGTTTAATCATTTTTAAGGCATTTTAATACTTTTTTCTGAACTATTATAAGGATGTATCTACTGATAGACTATCTAAATAATGTTAGTGCAATGAGATAACTATTTATAATAAGTATAAGTACTTTCTAATAAAGTAAAAACACAAAATAACTTAAAACCTGGATTAATTAAAAACATAAAATGACTTAAAAAATAGTTCAACTTGATACCTGGAATAACTTAAAAAAGTTCAGCTTGATACCTGGAATAACTTAAAATCAAAATAACTTAAAATCAAAATAACTTAAAAAAAATAACTTAAATAAAAATAACTTAAAATATTTTTAGAGTGGGGGAAAAAACATGAGAATAAGAGTGGTTAGTTCAAGGGAAGAAATTTTTACACTTAATCCGAATGAGCGTATTGTTCACCTGGCTTTCAGGCCGTCTAATAAGGACATCTTCGGACTGGTTGAAACCTGCCCGAAGATTGAGGTAATCCAGTTACCCAAATCCTATATGCGGACGGTTTCAAAGTCCATAGAGATGTTCCTTCAGATGCAGAGGATCCAGCTCCTTGAAGGGGATGTCTGGGGACACAGGAAAGATATAAACGAATACTATGCAATTCCGTCTTCAGTGATCGATAAGATAAAAGAAATGAAGAATGAAGGAAAATCCATTGAGGAAATTGAGAAAAAAGTTGCAAGGGAAAGTAAACTGAACCCTGAAATGGTCGCTTATATACTTAACAAGGAAGTTTCTAGCTGATTCCGTGCATTTAATTTTTCCTGGCTGGAGATTGGATTATAGAGATAATCGGTTCCACAAACTTCAACGATTCCACAATTATTATCTAATCTCCAGTTTAATTTTTTAAGCTAATTGGAAAAAGACCTAAGTGGGATCACTCAGCTGCTTTTCTGAATCGGATCTTTTTTGCAGATTCCGTTCCTGGCATTCATATAGGACTTCATTGCAATTTCCATACTGCCTTTCATTTCAATAATACTCATATCATAAGTCCGGGCATAATTTAAGACATTTTTATCAAATTCGCTTCCCATAGAAATCTCATTACTTATTTTGACAACCTTTCTATAATGTCTTTTCAAAAAGCTTACATTGAAGTCAGAAGTGTCACTGGGTTCCATTCTCATTTCTTTCCAGCTGGAAGCCCACATAGGTGTCAGGTATATCATACCTGTACCGTTTCCACTCTGCATAACCTCAGCATAATTATCGTTGCCTCCAAGAGCTACGCTGATACAGTCATCTACAATATTTCCTTTTTCATCTTCGAGGAAATACAGAGGGCAATTAAAATCTTTGAACTCAACTTCCAGGCCCCTTAACGGGCGTCCGCAGTTCCCATAAAATATAAGAATTCCATCTGAATATTCTACCATTTCCTTCATATTTCGGTAGATTTCAGACTTTAAAAGGTCACAATCTGCATGCAGGCCAAGTTTCAGAATGTTTACAATTACAGTCGTTTTTTCTTTGTTCTTTTCTTTACACTTTCCTGTTATATTAGGTATTATCTTAAAAAAGGGAAATTTCAACAAAAGTCTAATAAGGTTCATGGATAGAGAGTTATTTGCCTCTTTTAAAAAAATAGGTATCCTGTCCAGAGAAAGAATTCTGGGCTGACAATTTCTTGACTTAAGCTTTCGAACAAGCATGAAACTTTGCCTGCTTTCAATTACGATTAATTGATTTAAGTCATGGTCTTTTGAGAGGACATACACCAGTTCGTCTTCAAGCATTTCACAGGCAATTATGCTGAGTACAGACATCCTCTCACCATTCGTTTATAAATACAAAATCTATTCAACCTTTTGATTTTTCCTAAAGTTCCGCTTTGAGTTCGTTATAGCAATCTTCAAAAATTTTCTGATTGCCGTCATCAAATTCCAGGATTTCGAAATCAAATAACTCTGCAAATTCTTGAATAGAAGCATCGAAGTTTTCAGTGTATTCAAGACCGGTATTAATCTTAGCAACTCTTTTGTAACCGATCATCTCATGGGTTTTTTTCATTAATTGCAATGCTTTAGAGGGGTCTTTGTTTAGCTTATTCAGGTCAAGCAGTTCCCTCCAGCCCTTGCTGTACATGGGGGTAAAAAGATATGTTCCAGCGTCACTGACACTTTTAAGTATCCTTAGATAGTTATTAACTCCTCCCACAGTAGCTCCTATACAGTCATCTACAATCCTGTGATCCTTGTCTTTAAGAATACGGACCGGACATGAGGTTGAACTGCGCTCGAAATCTTTTTCAACATCTCCCAGCACATTCCCACACAATCCGTAAAAGAGCAAAATTCCCGAAGAAAAAGGAGCAAGAGTCTTTATAGTCTCATATACCTTGATTTTCAATTCTTTAGGACTTCTATGAAGACCCAGTTCCATCAGATGAATCATAACTGTGTATTTTTTGCATTCACTTCTGATTTCTGCAAGCGAGGAAATATCTTCCAGAGAGAGCACTTTATACCGGAGGTTTACTTTATCCAGTTTTTCTACGAATTCCCGGATATTTTTGCTGTCAACTATAATGATCTCATCAATGGAAGAGTCATTTTCAAGAATCCAGATAATTTCGTCCTGCATTATCTTGCATGAAATAATACTCATACTGGGCATTGGGTCGTCCTCTTAAGAACTTATTCAGAAAACCTGATTTTTTTCAAGCAGTAGATTGATTATATTAGGGTAATATACTTACTTGCATATAAGTAAGTAGTGGTTGGGAAAAAAATCAGTCCTTCCACCCAAGGTCGGATTTAATTAGAGAAATGGATCTCACGAGTGTTTTTCTCCCTTTAATGCTGGATAGTTGCCTGGCACCCATTAAGGCTTCAACTACTAATTCTGCACGTGCTTCTACAGAATCAGAAAAACTAAATTCTCCCTGTTGCAGACCGGCTTTAAGAACTCCAGAAATCCAGGTCAAGATATCATCCAGCAGTAACAGATTCTGCTTTTTAACTTTCTCAGGAAGTTCTTTAAAATCGAGAATCACAGAGCCTGGAGGGCAGATACTTTTGCCTTCATCAAACTCCTTCAACGCATAATCAAAATAGTATTGAAGTTGCTCACGGGCTGAGCCTCCAGATTCAACTATTTGTGCAATATTTTCAGCTAATTTCTTTCTGCTGTCTTCAAGCAGGGCTGCAACCAGATCTTCTTTTTTGGGATAGTAATTGTGAATTGCGGCATTTTTTATTCCCAATTTCTGAGAGATATCTCTATAACTGAATCCATTATAACCTCTGCATTGCAGAAAATTCCTTGCGTAATAGAGTATCTGTTGATTGGTCTGGTTTATATCTTTCATAACAGCACACTTACTTATTAGTAAGTAATAAATGGATGTGCAATCATATAAATGTTAGTTTCTCGAGCTGAATATTTATTAATTTGTCCACGAATTTGAAAGTGCTTCAGCTTGCTTCAGTACTAATTCAATAGCTTCCGGTGCCTTGTCCGGTGGATATTTATAACGTTGCAATGTACGGCGAACAAGAATACGCAATCTAGCTCTTACACTTTCACGTACCTGCCAATCCACCGTAGTGGATTTACGCAGTTTCTCGGTAATTTCTACAGCGATCTTTTTGAGAATTTCATCACCTAACTCACGAACTGCGCTTTCGTTATTCGCTAAGGCGTCATAAAAAGCCACTTCATCCGGTTGCAGGCCAAGTTCGTCATTGCGTTTGAGTGCTTCTTGAAACTCTTTAGCCATTTGAATCAGTTCTTCAATCACCTGGGCAGTCTCAATGGCACGGTTGTTGTACTTACGCAGGGTTTCTTCCAAACGATCGCTGTACTTCTTCTCCTGCACCACGTTATTACTGGTTTTCGATTTTATGTTGTCTTTCAGCAATTTTTCCAGCAGCTCCACTGCCAGATTACGGTAAGGCATCTGCCTGACATCTTCTAAAAACTCATCCGACAGCAGGCCAATATCAGGTTTCTCTAACCCTGCCAGCTGGAACACATCGACAACACCTTCGGCAATCACGGCATTATCCAGAATCTGCTTGAGAGCCGAGTTCATCTCTTCCTGGGTGCGCTTTTTATCGACGTATGTGAATTTACTGATGGCGGCTTTAATGGCTGAAAAGAAAGCGATCTCTGCACGCAGTTCTTTTGCTTCGTCCAGGGTGCCGCACAATGAATATGCTTTGTTAATCGCCAGCACTGCATCTAAAAAGCGTTTTTTACCGTCATCAAGCCCCAATATATGGTTTGATGCTGGCACCAGCAGTTTGTAAGCTTGGTCTACAAATTCACTGTAATCAAAACCATGGAAAAGCCCATGTACGACATCCATTTTTTCCAGCAATACCGAAAACGCTTCTTCGGCGCGTAGCGTGGGCTCGCCTCTCCCTCTGGCATCGGTATAGGTTTTCAGTGCTTGCTTTAATTCATTGGCAATGCCGATGTAATCCACTACCAGGCCGCCAGGCTTGTTTTTAAATACCCGGTTTACCCGTGCAATGGCCTGCATCAGGTTGTGGCCTTTCATCGGTTTGTCAATATACATGGTATGACAGCAGGGTACATCAAAACCTGTGAGCCACATATCCCGCACAATCACCAGCTTGAGAGGGTCATTATTATCTTTAAAGCGTTTTTCCAATCTTTTTCTGGTCTGCTTGTTGTAGATATGTGGCTGTAACAACTCACGATCGGATGCCGAGCCTGTCATCACAATTTTGATTGCGCCTTTGCTGGGGTCGGTATCATGCCAATCAGGGCGCAATTCCACAATGGCATCATATAAATGCACGCAAATCTCCCGGCTCATGGCCACAATCATGGCTTTGCCATCTATCGACTCAGTGCGTGCTTCAAAGTGTCCCACCAGATCGGAAGCTACCTGCCGAATGCGCGGTTCAGCCCCTACCAGTTTTTCTAAGCGGCTCCATTCCCCTTTAGTTTTCTCGCGGTTAGACGCGTCTTCTTCGTCTTCCACGATGTCTTCAACCTGATCGGACAACCTTTCAATTTCGGCATGATTTAAATCGAGCTTTGCCAGGCGGGACTCGTAATAAATGGCTACGGTTGCACCATCGTCAACTGCATCCTGGATGTCGTAAATAGAAACATAATCACCAAATACCGAGCGTGTGTCTTTGTCTTCAAGGGCAATCGGTGTACCTGTAAAACCAATAAATGAGGCATTGGGCAGGGCATCACGCATGTACTGGGAAAAGCCGAATACCAGTTTGTTACCTGTAACATTGCCGTCTTTATTTTTTACTTTTATAAAGCGGCCTTTATGGCCATACTGGCTGCGGTGTGCCTCATCGGAAATAACCACAATATTGTGGCGGCCGTTTAAGATCGGGTGGGCACCTTCGTCCTCAAAGGGTGAAAACTTTTGTACCGTAGTAAAAATAATGCCGCCTGATTCCCGCTCAGATAACAACTGGCGCAGTTCATCCCGGTCGTTGGCCTGCACCGGTGTTTGCTTAAACAGCTCGTGCGCATTGGAGAATGTTTGGAACAGCTGGCCGTCCAGGTCGTTGCGATCCGTCACCACCAGCAGGGTCGGGTTATTCATTTCCGGCTGCTGCAACAGCTTCCCGGCATAACAACACATAGAAATACTCTTACCCGAGCCCTGAGTATGCCACACCACACCAGCCTTTTTGCTGCCGGGCACCACCTCATCCCCGTATTTTGCGCGCTTTTCTGCCACACCTTTCGGGTCCTGTGCAGCAATAATCGTGGCTTTTACTGCTTCTCGCACAGCATGGAACTGGTGATAACCGGCTATTTTTTTGATGATTGCTCCACCGTCGTTTTCAAAAAGCACAAAAAAGCGGATGTAATCAAGCAACATCTCGCGGTCGAAAAAACCCCGCACCAGGGTTTCCAGCTGCCATTCCAGCAGTGGCTTATCATCTTCATTTTTTACAGCACGCCAGGGTGAAAAGCGCTCCTTGTTTGCCGTCAGCGCACCAATCCGGGCGTTATAACCATCACTTACAACCAGTGCTTCATTAAAAACAAAGAGGTCGCTGATTTCATCTTTGTAGGTTTGCAGCTGATTAAAGGCATCCCAGATATCGACGTTCTCATCTTCAGGACTTTTAAGCTCTAATACTGCAATGGGCAAGCCGTTAATAAAACAGACCACATCAAGGCGGCGTGGTCTTTTAGTTCCTTGAATGGTGAACTGATTTACTGCTAAAAAACGGTTATTAGCAATGTTTTCAAAGTCAATTAAAAAAGCGCGGTCGTGAATCGTCTCGTCATCTTTACGATATTCAACCGGTACACCTTCCAATAACAGGCGGTGGAAGGCGCGATTATTGGTTATCAAATCCAGACTTTCGGGCTTTAAAACAAGAGCGATGGCTTGCTCAATGGCATTAAAAGGGAGATGGAGATTAATTTTCTCCAGTGATTCCTGTAGATAATGCTTTAAAATTACCTCGCGGTAATCTTTGCGTTCGGGATTGTCTGAATCGGGGGCAATGTCAGGGCCATATAAAACATCCCAGCTATTATCTCGGAACCATTCGAGACAGAGTTGTTCTAATTGGTCTTCATTCATAGTTTAACCCCTATTCCTCCGCGAACTCGACGGCTTCAACGGATAGTTCACCGGAGAGGAGTTTGGGAAGAAGGAAATCACGAATTTTAGAGAGATTATTATTCTCCGTACTGTTGAAAAATATTTTACTAACGATTGGCTCACCAACGTCATTAAATAATTTTATGACGTTTTTAGTTGGAAATGATGCAAACATATTTTTTAGGTCTTTCGATGTAACATGACCCAGGCCCGTTGTTTGCTTGTTTCTTGCAATTTCTATGAAACTTTTTTTGAAAAATTTAAGCAAGAAAAATATAAACTCCTTTTCTTCCGCCTCTTGAGGAATTACTCGGAAGGTGTGTTGATTTAGCCATCCATTTCCACCTGTCCACAAAAAGATATCAATGGAGGTGTCTGGACTACCAGACCACGAAAATAATATTTCCCCGTTGTTTATTCGATATTTTTGATCGAATTCCTTTTTTGTAAATTCAGTTTGAGGTGTTATTCCATATTTTAATTCCCTTATTTTTATAATGGGCAATCCTTCATGATTTGAAGAAAAATCCTCACTTTTGAAAGCCGCACCATTTATGTATTGAGCAAAATCATAGAGTGATTTTACTTCCCACCCATCTGGAATCTCTCCCAATTCCGACTCCTGCATTGTGGAGGGAAACAGTTCGGCGGTGTTTTTGAGTTGTATGTAGTGTTCTGGCTGCTCGGCCTGTAATTGGTCTAACTCTTCATCGGTCTTGCCGGAGATGGCACTAATAGCGGCACGAGTTACACCATCAGAATCTTCACCGGCTTCAATGGCGGCGATTTTGGCTTTGACCGGATCAAAATCTACAAACCAGCTTTTGAAAATGGCTTGTGCCATTGCTTCGAGAGTATAGTTGATCTTGAGATTGAGTTCTATTTTGTCGTCAATTTTGCCAAGTATTTCTGCGATTTTCGTCTCATAATTAATGCCAATATCTGAAACAAGAATGCTCGACAAATGGTTCCTGTTTAATGTCGGAACACCAGAACCAACATTAAATTGTTTGAAATCTATACTTTTTAGAAGATAGTAAACATAGCGAGGATGATGCCCTTTAAAATCTTTAACCCATAATGTTGTATTTAGTGGCCAAAAATTTTCTGTGATGAATTGCCCCCCCCCAATACTGCCACTTCGACCAATAACTACTCCAGGAGCTTCAACTTTTGCTTCATCGTGATAGCCTCCTATCCCTGTTGAAGCAACGACAGGTACATTCCCATTTTTCCTATCGCTTGCCGGAAGGTCAAATCCTCTTTGAAGTATGATAAACTCATTTAGAGCTATTGTTTTCTCAAACATCGAAGCCCAACCCCGCCAAATTCTGTTTAATCTGAGCTTCCAGTTTCCTGCTTTCTTCAAACTGCTCTTTTAACTGGCTGGTGAGTACAGCCATTTTATCGGCAAATAATATACCATCGTCCTCCTCAGCTTCTGCGCCCACATAGCGGCCAGGGGTCAATACAAAGTCATTCTTTCGGATTAAGGCGAGATCGGAGGAGAAACAGAAGCCTGCCTGATTATTTTCTTCTGACCATTCTTGCTGCCAATTATGGAAGGTATCTGCGAGTTTCTGGATATCTTCATCTTTAAAATCCCGCAGTACGCGGTCTTTCATATAACCCAATTTGCGAGCATCAATAAACAGCACCTGGCCGCGTCGATCACGCTTGCCATTCTTAGCGCTTTTATCCCTGGTTAAAAACCAGATACATGCGGGGATCTGGGTGTTGGTAAAGAGCTGCCCTGGTAATGCCACCATACATTCCACCAAATCTTGCTCGACGAGAGTTTTGCGAATTTCCCCCTCATTATTGGTGTTACTGCTCATAGAACCGTTAGCCAGTAAAAGAGCCATGCTGCCTGTGGGAGCCAGGTGGTACAGCATATGCAACATCCATGCGAAGTTGGCATTACCTGTCGGTGGAGTAAGGACGTGTTTTTGGCCGTTGGTATTAATTGTCCAGCGTGGATCGTCGGCAAGCTTTTCGTGCCACCAGTCCTTCATATTAAAGGGCGGGTTGGTCATGACAAAATCGGCTCGCAGGTCGGGGTGCTGGTCGTCTAAAAAGGAGTCGGCGTTCTTTTTGCCAAAGTTAAAATCAATGCCACGAATGACCATGTTCATGGCAGCGAGCTTCCAGGTGGTGGGGTTTGATTCCTGCCCGTACACCGAAATTTGTTTTTTCTGTTCGGAAGCATTGTAATGTTTTACATTGGCGTGCTTTTCAATGAATTTGTCACTGGAAACAAAAAAACCGCCACTGCCCATAGCGGGGTCGTACACACGACCTTTGTAGGGTTCCAGCATTTCCACGATCAAAGTAACGATAGATTTGGGAGTATAATACTGGCCGCCCTGCTTGCCTTCTGCAAGGGCAAATTGACCCAGAAAGTATTCGTAAACATGGCCGAGAATATCTTTGGACTTAAGGTTAAGTTTTTCGCCGTTGTACTCGGGGTTATTAAAACTGGTAAGGCTAAATTCATTGATCAGGCCAATAAGCTTGTCCGCATCCAGCTGGTACTGGCTGATGCGGTTGAGAATGCCTTTGAGCTTTGGGTTGGCTTTTTCAATG
>WPCK01281750.1_pt1 | contig 21345 bp, 22 predicted proteins | sample 5399851 | NCBI WGS metagenome assembly WPCK01 (sample SAMN12869471, study PRJNA574797) | sludge metagenome | isolation source: wastewater treatment of pH11 | place: China:Beijing | collected 2019-05-20 | reverse complement strand
AATGAATGAGACGTTACGTCTCAGTTGTCTAGCTTGCGGGCTTGTGCGCACATACACGGGTATAGGATTCAGGATGGGTGAGGGCGCGTTCGATCCTTTCTTTAGGTTACCGCTTTATTTGCAGACAAATTGCTGTGGTCACGTCCTTTGGGCTTACAATCGAGACCATCTTGCTTATATGAGAGCGTACGTGGAAGCGGATATTCGGACGAGCGAAGGGGAGAACAGCAGTATCGAGAGTCGTTTGCCCAAGTGGATGAAGCAAAAACACAATCGAGAAGACGTGTTGCGGGCCATTAAGCGCTTGGAGATTATATGTGAGAAGGGATGAACCGGGATGGATCGACAAAAAGAATTACAGATAATCGAGGAGCGGCAATTGACATCAGTGATGAATGAGACGAGATGGAAGCGCCTCGGTCATACAGTGAGCACGACGTTACCGTATTTTCCGCCGTATCAAATCAAATACTTAGGTGAAGATACGTTGTTTCCAAGCGACGAATTGTCTCAATTCGAAAATTTAGATTGGGATGACATTTGGATGGAGTCATCTTTACGGTCGATTGAATGGATTCGATTGCGTACAAAGGTGTTGCTCTATAAAGGAGTCATCATTGACCCAGACGTATATGATATGACCGATGAACTTATAGACCTCTTGAAGAAAGAGCGAATCCCATTCATCCAAAACGGAGATATCATTCAAGTGTATGGATATGTTCGGGATACAGGAATTTTTGAGAGATAGTTGAAGAGTTAGCGAAGCGAGGAATCAGCTGACATCGTCATCTTTTGGATTTTTGTCGTGAAACACGGATGAGTCGGGTATGCTAAAAGAGAGCAAGCATTTAGGGAGGTTATGTATATGGAAACAATTGATCCAAAAGACATCACAAGAATTGCCGTCGTCGGCGCCGGCTGGGTCGGTATCAGTTTTGCCTATCAATTATCGATGGCCGCGCTCTGTGAAGAGCTCGTCTTGATCGACTCGAACCACGCCAAGGCCGAAGGGGAGGCGATGGACCTCAACCACGGCATCTCGTTCGCGCCGAGCCCGGTGCGGATTTGGGCGGGGGATTATGCGGATTGCCGTGACGCCGATATCGTCGTCATCACGGCCGGGGCCGCACAAAAGCTCGGGCAGACGCAGATGGACCTCGCTGAACAAAACGCTGTCGTCGTCCGGGACGTGACGAAGCAAGTGATGGCGAGCGGATTTGACGGCATCATCATCGTCGCCACGAACCCGGTCAACGTCATGGCCCACGTCGCCTGGAAGGCGTCCGGTTTGCCGAAGCACCGCGTCATCGGCTCAGGGACCGTCCTCGACACGGCCCGGCTCCGCTACAAAGTCGGGGAGTACTTCGATTTGTCGTCACGTAACTGCCACGTCTACTATATGGGTGAACATGGGGCGGGGGGCTTCGTCGCCTGGGATAACGCCCGAATCTATGGGAAATCGATCGGACAGTTGCTTGCGGAGAACGATCAGTACAGCCAGGCGGACTTGGACGACATTTACCAACGGGTCCGGGACGCCGCCAATCAAATCATCGAGTATAAGAGCGCGGCCTATTATGCGATCGGTCTCGGGTTGCTCAGGATCGTCCGAGCGATTGTTCGAAACGAGAATTCGGTCGTCACGATCGGGGCGCATCTTGACGGGGAATATGGGGCGTCAGGGCTTCATATCGGGGTGCCGGCATTAATTGATCGGACCGGCATTCGCCAAATCATCGAGATTGATTTGACCGATGAAGAGCAAAAACAGTTCGATGAATCAGCGGAGCGGATTCATCGTGCCATCAAGAACGTCGAATAAGAAAGACCCGGTTGCCAAGGCGACCGGGTCTTCGTATTAGGACGCCTTCTCTTCCGCGACGTCTTTCTTATAATATTTCTCTGACGTGAAGAATTCGGTCGTCAGTCGCTTCACTTCACCGCTCAAGAGCAAGACGGCGATCATGTTCGGGATGAGGATCATCGCAAGCATCAAGTCGAGGAAGTTCCAAATCATTTGCGCACCGCCAATCGATCCGATGACGATCGAAGCGATGTAGACGATTTTCATGAAGAAACCGGCCTTTAAACCGAACAAGTACTCGGCTTGGCGCGAGCCGTAAAAGATGATGACGATAATCGTCGACAAGACGAAGAAGATGAGCGAGATCGTGACGAGCAGACTGCCCGTGTATCCGAAGTATTCACGGAACGCGATCGTCGTGAGCGCGGCCGGGTCACTCATCGCACCTTCCCGTGTCCAAACGCCAGAAGACAAGACGACGAACGCGGTCGTGCTACAGATGATGAGCGTATCGATGACGATGCCGATGACGGCCCAGAAACCTTGACGCACCGGGTGGTCGGTCTGGGCAGCCGCGTGAGCGATCGGTGCCGTCCCGAGTCCGGCCTCGTTCGAGTAGAGACCGCGGGCGAAGCCCCAACGAATCGTCTCGGCGACGGCCGCCCCGGCAAATCCACCGAGTGCGGCCATCGGTTGGAAGGCGTATGAGAAGATGAGTGCGAGCACTTCCGGTATTTGAGATATGTTCATCAACACGATGATGAACCCTGCCCCGACGTAAACGAGTGCCATGACCGGGACGATGACTTCCGTCACTTTCGCGATTCGTTTCACCCCGCCGAAGACGATGAGGCTGACGAGCGCGGCGACGACGATGCCGGTGATGAGTGTGTCACCATTGAACGTCTCGCGGACGGCCGAGCTGACGGCGTTTCCTTGGACCATGATGCTCGGGATGAGCTCGATCATGAGGGCAAAGGCGAACCATGAGGCGAGCCACTTCATCTTCAGCCCTTTCGCCATATAGTAGACGGGCCCTCCGACGAACTCACCGGCCTCGTTTTTCTCACGATAACGGACGGCGAGCACGCTCTCGGAAAACTTGATCGCCATCCCGACGACGGCGATGACCCACATCCAGAAAATCGCACCCGGTCCCCCGAACATGATCGCTGCCGGGACACCGATAATGTTCGCGGCACCGACTGTAGAGGATAAAGCGGATGTGAGCGCTTGTCTCGGGCTGATATCGCCTTCACCTTTTGGTTTCTTTAAAACACTGCCGAACGTTTGCTTCAGTATGTATAACGGGTATCGAAATTGAAAAAAGCCAAGTTTGATCGTTAAGAAAATACCAGACAAGACGAGCAATGAGATGATCGGGACCCCCCATAGCCAATCCGAAAATGTTGTGACGCTGTTAATGATCGTATTCACCGAACCACTCCTGTTCCATTATTTTACTTATATATTGTTTCCTATCTGGGGACCGGTTAAACCTGAATCGTCAAATTGAAGGAGGAGAAGATACATGGCTATCGCTAAACGATTGATTATATCTGGTCGCGTACAAGGTGTCGGTTTCCGATATTTCGCCCAGTCGACGGCGCTCGCCTATAAGTTGAAAGGGTGGGTTCGAAATTTAAGTGACGGAACGGTCGAACTCCATGTGGAAGGGGAGGAGTCGAACTACGAATCGTTCAAGCAGGCGCTTCGGGATGGGAACCGTTTTGTCGGTGTCGAGCATATCCACGAGACCGAGAGTTCGGAAGAAGGACATCGAAAATTCGATATCCGATATTGACCAGTTTAGAAAGTAATTCCAAGAAATCAGCTTGACAATTAGGCCTCTTCTGTCATTGGAGGGGGCTTTTGATGTGTCAAAAATCCACACTTCCGAAAAATAAACATCTTTTTTGCAGATAGGGTGGTCAAAATGAGTAAAGTGTGTATAATGAAATAGACCAAGCGCTTATTTGTCAGAAAATTTAGTCATTTATCAAGTTGTCAACACGGAAGGTATTACAATGTATGTGGAGGTAGTTGTATGAAAAAATCGACATTATTCCCGTTAGCGTTTACGATTTTCGCGTTATTCTTCGGGGCAGGGAACTTGCTGTTCCCACCGATGCTAGGTGCGATGGCGGGCGAGAACCTCGTCCCAGCCATGGTTGGCTTCGTCATTACTGGCGTCGGCCTGCCGTTACTCGCCTTGTTCGCGGTCGCGCGAGTCGGCGGGGGTTCTGACCAAATCGCTCGGTACATTCCGAAGCGTCTGGCGCTCCTCTTGACGGGACTAATGTACGTGGCAATCGGACCGTTCTTCGGGATTCCACGGACGGCAGCCGTCACGTATGAGATGGGACTCGTGCCGTTCCTCAGTGCACCATCGACGCTCACGCTCGCCCTCAGCTCAACTGTCTTCTTCGGATTGACATTCTTCTTGACGCTCCGCGCTCAGAAGTTGATTGAAATCATCGGACGCATCATCACGCCGATCCTCTTGCTCTTGCTAGCGGCCATCGGAATCACGAACCTCGTGGCTCCACTCGGGACGCCGTCAGCTCCGGCAGCAGGATATGAGACGTGGATCGGTGCCCTCGGTGAAGGCTTTAAACAAGGTTACTTGACGATGGACGTCTTCGGGGCGCTCGTCTTCGGGGCAATCGTTCTCGTCACGCTTAAAGCGAACGGGATGACGGATCAAAAAGAAGCTTCATCGCTTCTTCGGACGTCAGGTATGCTCGCTGTCACGTGTTTGATGCTTGTCTACATCTCACTCGGCTCAATCGGTGCGAACATGACGGGTGTGACAGGAGCGACCGATGGGGCGACGTTGCTTCAGACGTTCGCAGGTTCGTCGTACGGCCAAATCGGCATGCTCGCCCTCGGCGCAGCTGTCTTCCTCGCATGTTTGACGACAGCGGTCGGACTCATCTCTGAGTTCTCACGTTTCATCAGCAACACGTTCGAGTCACTCAAGTACCACCAAGTCGTCATCGCAACGACACTTTTCGGCTACTTGATCTCACTCGTCGGACTCGGTACGTTGATTCAAATCGCGGTACCGCTTCTCACGCTCTTGTATCCGGTCATGATCGCCCTCGTGCTCGTATCGATCACGGAACGGATTCAACGCAATCCACACGTCGCGATGAAAGCGACCGTTTATACGGCGCTCGTCTTCTCGCTCTTTGAAACGACGCACGGCCTGCAGCCATCTGCTGCGACGGCTTGGATCACGAACTTGCCAATGGCTGAGATCGGGCTCGCCTGGGCAGTACCAACGTTGATCGTCTACGTGATCACGTTGTTTCTTCCGAAACGTCAGTCGCGAGAACAACTCGTACAATCACGCATCTCTTAAATGAGTCAGCACCCATCCTCTGGTCAAGGATGGTTTTTTTGTTGTCTTATCGTTTGCCCATACCCTTCATCTACAAGTAAAATGAATAGATGAAAAGGAAGTGACATACGTTGACCAGAAAACAAAATAAACAATTGGCGATCCTCATGTTGAACATGTTCATCGCTGTGGCCGGATTCGGGATTATCATTCCGATCATTCCCGATTATTTGAAGATGATCGGGGAAGGCGGAACGGCCGCTGGATTGATGATTTCCGTGTTCGCCGGTGCCCAGTTGCTCATGTCACCGGTGGCGGGGAAATGGGCGGATGTGTATGGACGACGGCCGATGATCATTGCGGGGCTCATCGGTTTTACCGTCTCGATGGGCGTGTTTTACTTATCGGATAACTTGACCGTCTTACTTATTTCTCGGGCAATCGGCGGTGTCGGGGCCGCGCTGCTCATTCCGGCAATTTTTGCCTACGTGGCGGACATCACGACGCTCAAGCAACGGGCGAAAGGGAACAGTTATATTTCCGCGGCAATGTCGCTCGGTATCGTCATCGGTCCGGGAATTGGCGGCTTCTTCGCCGAGTTCGGCTTAAAAGCGCCGCTGTTGTTGTCAGCGATCGTCTCGTTCGTCGCTGTCATCTCGTCGGTCATTCTATTGAAAGAACCGGATCGTGAAGTCATGCCAATCAAATCTAATAACGAATCGCTGCCACGCCAGCTGATCTCTTCGACGAAGAAACCATATTTCTTCGTCCTCGTCATCAACTTGGTCATGGCGTTCGGGCTCATGGCGTACGAGTCGGTGCTCGGTCTGTTCGTCAGTGAGACGTTCAGTGCGACGCCGCAACAAATCGCCGTCATGATCACAGGGACCGGCATCGTCAGTGTCATCGTGCAACTGTTCGCGGTTGATCGGCTCGTCACGTTGTTCGGGGAAATCAAAGTCGTGCTCATCTTTATCATGCTCGCGGCGTTCGGTTTCTTTTTCTCGCTTTTCGCGGGATCATACGCCATCTTCTTCGTGGTCACACTTATCATCTTCTTGTCGACGTCCATTCTTCGGCCGGTGCTTAACACGCTCGTCTCAAAAATGGCTGACAAAGAGCAAGGGTTCGCGATGGGGATGAACAACGCCTATATGAGTATCGGGAACATCATCGGGCCGACACTCGCCGGGATCGCGTTCGACATCGATATGCGGTACCCGTTCATCATGGGGCTTGTCTTATTGCTCATCACGTTCGGCGGGACGCTGAACTGGACGAAACGGAAACGCGTGGCCACATACGAACAGTGAATGAAGGAGGGACCGGGATGATTTATGTCGGTGTGACGGGGTGGGGAGACCACGATCTCCTCTATACGACCCCGGAAGAACGAAAACATAAACTGGCGACGTACGCGGGTCATTTCCCGACTGTGGAGATCGATTCCTCGTTTTACGCCATACAGCCTGTGAAAAATTACGAGAAATGGAACGATGAGACGCCGTCCACGTTCCAGTTCGTCGTTAAAGTTTCCAGGGAAATGAGCGGTCACGACCGCGAACCGAAACTGCCGCTCGCAGAACTGTTTGAACGATATAAGACGTCTGTCGAGCCGTTGAAGCAGGCGGGGAAACTACGGGCCGTGCTCGTTCAACTTCCGCCATGGTTTGACGTGTCGAAACCGCATCTTGATTATTTACGGACGATTCGGTCGGAGCTAAAAGATTACGACATCGCCATCGAGTTCCGGAACCCGACGTGGTTCTCGGAAGCGTTTCGCGACCGGACACTCGCTTTTTTGACGGAACAACGATTCATCAATACGATTTGTGACGAACCGCAGACGAAAGAAAGCAGTATCCCGTTCATTCCGGTCGTGACCCATCCATCTGTCGCGGTCGTCCGCCTTCATGGGCGCAACACGGCCGGTTGGCTCCGGAAGCCGGGGATGACGAGTCAAGAATGGCGACACGTCCGCTGTCTGTATCGCTATAGCGAACAAGAACTGCAGGAACTAGCGACGGCTCTCCGTCAAGTCGACGCAGACGCAGACGACGTGTACGTCTATTTCAACAACAACTCGGCCGGCGACGCTGTGCCGAATGCGAAACGCTTGATTGAGATTCTCGGTACCGAGTATGAGCTCGCCCCGAGTCAAATCAGCTTGTTTTAGGAAGAGGGGATGGCCGTGCGTACGATTTCAATTTTTCATTACAATGACTTGCATTCTAAATTTCATACGTGGCCTCAACTCGTCTCTTTTTTAAATGAACGACGGGATGAAGCGTCGCTCGTGTTCGACCTCGGCGATCACGCCGACCGGACCCATCCGGCGACGGAAGTGACGCGCGGGCAAGTGAACGTCCGTCTGCTCAATCGTTTGCAGCCGACGGCAGTGACGATCGGCAACAACGAAGGGATCACATTCCCGCACGAATGGCTCGATACGCTCTACGAGGACGCGACGTTCCCGGTATTGCTCGCGAACGTTTATGACGAAGATGGGAGTCGCCCGGATTGGGTGACAGAGACGCTCGTCGTCGAACGGGCGGGATTAAAGGTCGGGCTGTTCGGGGTGACGGCGCCTTATGAAGAGCTTTATCCCGAACTCGGATGGCAAATAGAATCGCCCCTAGAGGCGACGGCTCGTGCCCTCGATCAACTTTCGGACTGTGACGTCCTCATCGCGTTGAGCCACCTCGGGTTCTACGCTGACGAACGGCTGGCCGAGGCGTTCCCGCAGCTAGACGTCATTCTCGGGGCGCATACGCATCACGTGCTCGATGACGGCGTCTTAAAAAACGGTGTGTTGATCGCCCAGGCCGGGAAATACGGCCAGTACGTCGGAGAAGTGACGCTCACGGTCGAAGCGGGGCGAGTGTTCGACAAGCGGGCGACGCTCCATGAGTTATCGGAGCGTCAGCCAGATGAGACGACGGCAGAAGTGCTGCAAACGGAGTATGAAGCGGCGGAGCGGTTGCTCGACGTGACGATCGCACATACGCCAGGTTATGCATCGGATTGGTTCGGTCCTTCTCCGATCGCGGATTTGTTGGCGGACGGCCTTGCCGACTGGTGTGCGGCCGATGCGAGCATCGTCCCGTCGGGCGTCTTGCTCGATCGGTTGGCACCCGGTGCGGTGACGCTCAATATGTTGCACCGCATTTGCCCCCATCCCATCAACCCTTGCCTGTTGACGCTTGACGGTGACACGCTCATACGCTTTTTAGACGACGTGCACGAAACTTCGTTCACGACGATGCATGTGCGCGGCCTCGGCTTTCGCGGCACCGTCCTCGGTCAGCCGACGCTTCATAACGTCGCGTCTAATCAGGGGGACTGGTTACTCGGCGGAGAATATATCGACCCGCAACAGACGTATCGTATCGCCACGGTCGATATGTTCACGTTTGGGCCGTTGCTCCCTTATTTGGCGGACCAGCCGAAACGCTATTTCATGCCCGAGCTGTTACGTGACGTCCTGCGCGAGACGATCAAGCGCCGTGACACGATTCGAAAAGGGTGAGGTGATGAGTCGGACCTCATGATATGATAGGAGAGTGGAGGTGTGAGACATGATTAGAGTGAATCGCCACGGCTATACCGTTATCGAAGAAAAACGAGACGGATTTGACGAGGAGGCGTTCATCGCGCGCTATAGCGATGTGCTCGATAAGTATGATTATATCGTCGGCGATTGGGGACACGGACAGCTTCGCTTGAAAGGCTTCTATGAGGCGAAATCGAAGTTCGCCACGTACGATAATCGAATCGACCATGTGATGGACTACGTGTACGAATACTGCAATTTTGGTTGCCCGTTCTTCGTCTTGAAGAAAGAGACCGAGATTGATGAATCGGAAGATGGACCGGTGTTCGGTGGGACGAAACAACCGCTCAAACTGAAACGGAAATTTAAGAAGACCGGGGAAGCAGAAACTACCCCTGAAACATGACGCGCTGATGACATCGGCGCTTTTTTGTTACAATCTTTTCCAAAGTGTTTCGTTTACGTGAAAAGACGGTGTGACAGGTTTAGGCGTCTATAAATTGTGATAACTTATCTATAAGATGATTTTTGCGTTTGGGTGGTAAGAGAGAGGTGATCGGATGCAACACGCACAAGTGACGACTGTCGGTGATCGTGACGACGTCCATAACCGGATTCACAACTTAGGGTTAGGGCTATTGACGATGCTGTTTTTCGGACTAGGAAGCATCATGACCTTTTACTTTACAGCCGCAGTCCTTTTATTTGAATTAACGCACGTCTTGTTCATCCGTCGCTTCGAATACCGACATGCATTTTTAAGAACTCGTTTATTCAAGGCCACGTCGCTCGCGGCGGTTGCCGTCGGGGTGCTCTTATTGATCTTATCGATGTCGCAATTTTTCTTAGGCAACGTGATGTACTGAAGGGAAAGGGAAAAACCTTTTCCCTTTTTTCGCATTTTCCTGAAACTTTTTCATTGTTTTCACGTACACTAAGAAAAGACTGATAAAAAAAGGGTGGAACATATGACAGCACAATGGAAACAACACGCACGACACATGTTAAAAGGGAAATGGTGGCTTCTTGCCGGGATTTTGATCGTCTTCACCGTCTTGAACGCGATCCCGCAGACGTTCGCCCCGACGGTGGACCCAGAAGTGGCACCTACGGCGACGGAAACATCACTGACACTCTTGTCACTTTTGCTCACAGTTTTGATCGCACCGCTCACGCTCGGATGGTCTTGGATCGTCCTGTCGGTATCACGTGGCGACAAGCCGGCCATCTCGCAACTGTTTGAACCGTTCCGGAACGGTTACGTGAAGCACGTTCTGGCACCGCTCCTCATGGGGATTTTCATCTTCCTCTGGTCGTTGCTTTTAATAATTCCAGGAATCATTAAAGCGTTCTCGTACTCGCTCACGTATTACATCATGCGTGACGAGCCGGAACTTTCGGCACTCGAAGCGATCACGGAGTCTCGTCGGTTGATGGACGGCCACAAGATGCAAGCGTTCAAGCTCGTCTTGTCGTTCATCGGTTGGTTCTTCGTCGGGATTTTGACGCTCGGGATCGGATTCTTGTTCATCTATCCGTACTTCTCGACGGCGTATGCGACGTTCTACGATTCGATTCAGCAAGATCAGCGACCAGAACCGCAATATATGACCGACCATTCAACGGATGCCCCGACAGGATTCTAAATCTGTAAACGCATAATATGATGAAAGCGACTGTCCCTTATAATTAAGGGGCGGTCGCTTTTTGTAGTGGATGGATCATTTCCAAGCGCTTGGAAATGAGCGGAGGAACGTATGACGGGAGTGGGTCAGGCGTATACAGATCTCATGTTACAATTTGATTTAAAAATGGAATTGCTAAACGAATATTCGCACTTCATTTGTTATAATAGGTTCTCATTGTCTGTCAGCTTGAACTCGCACAAAGGAGAAATTAACACTATGCTTCGATTAATCACGCTCATTATATTCACGTTTCTAATCGTTCCTTCGACTGCCCTTGCAAGCTATGCGCCACCGCCGATGAACCCTGGCGAAGAGGAAATGATGTATGAGATGCCAAATACCGTCAACACAACCGCCCGTGTTCTGGAAGTCATTGAGGAAAGAACAGAAATTGAGGAAATCACACAAGAAGAAAGAGAATTTCAACTATTGAATGTCGAGATTTTATCTGGAGAATATAAAGGCCAGGAAATCGAGGTCGAAGGTTTCAATTACGTCGATACGTATTTTGCGAACAGCAACTTCTGGTTTGAAGAAGGTGACCGCATTACCGTCGGGCTTCAAATTGAAAATGGGGAGATCACCCGGGCTTATCCGATCGGATATACGAGAGACGTTCCAACCTATATTCTAGGTGGGTTGTTCATCGCGCTGTTGCTCTTCTTTGGCAAGGTGAAAGGCCTTAAGTCTGTGATTACGTTAGGGTTGACTGTCTTTATTCTCTTCAAGTTTATGATTCCTTATTTGTTGGAAGGCTATAATCCGGTCTTGCTCGTACTCATTACAGGCGCGATTGTCACGACGCTGACTTTCGTGATTGTGAGCGGAATTTCTCGGAAAACGCTTGCTGCGATTGCCGGAACCGTGGGCGGATTGGGCGCGGCGGCTTTGATTTCCTTTATTTTCATGAGTCTGATGAAAATGTCCGGTTTTCATGGGGAAGAAGAAATCATGCTCGGGATGCTCGATTCGGAAAATTCGATCGACCTTTCTGGCCTGTTGCTTGCTGGGATCATCATTGGAGCGCTTGGCGCTGTCATGGATGTCGCGATTTCGATTGCTTCATCACTTGAGGAAGTGAAACGTAATAACCAGAAGGCGTCTTATAAAGACTTGTTCAAGTCAGGAATGAACGTAGGCGGAGACATCATGGGTACGATGGCGAATACGTTGATCTTAGCTTACGTAGGCGCCTCCCTCCCAATTCTTTTATTGATGAATGCCTACGAGTATCCTTTCGGAGAATTGATTCATATGGAGGTTTATAGTGTAGAAATCCTGAGGACGCTTGCCGGGAGCATTGGTCTCGTGCTTGCCATTCCGATTACCGCTTTCGTATCAGCTTTGCTTTTAAGTAAGCAGGAGATAAAGACAGACCAAGATGCAACGATTGTGATTGGTGACCGAAATACAGGGTCGTAAGTAATATCGAGCGATTCAAAGCTCCTCTTAACCAAATCGATTGTCGTATCGATGATGTAGTCATCAGTTGGCCCCGGCGTTTGCTCCGGGGTCATTTTTTTAGATTCCATCGCTTATATCGATTCGAACACAAAAAAACCTGAATGCGCACCTTTTATCAAGTGTCGAACATTCAGGCTTCAGTTCAGCGAATATCAATTAGACGTTCACCGGCTGTTTCTGTAAATATGGTTTAAGCGAGAGCGTATGCTCGGCGACGACTTTGCGAATCGTCTTCGTCTTCGAGCGCATGACGAGTGATGTCGTCTCGACAATATCGTCCGTCAAGAACTTGACACCGTCGAGCAGCTCACCCGTCGTGACACCTGTCGCCGCGAAGATGCAGTCGTCGCTCTTGACGAGATCGTCGAGTGTGAGCAGTTGAAGCGGGTCTTCGATGCCCATCGAGATGACGCGTGCCGTCTCTTCTTCGTTCATCGGGTGAAGACGAGCTTGCATGTCACCGCCGAGCGCTTTGACGGCGGCTGCCGTGATGACGCCTTCCGGTGCGCCGCCCGTCGAGATGAAGATGTCGATCGGGTTCGATTTGACGGCAGCGGCGATTCCGGCTGATACGTCACCGTCTTCGAACAATTTGACGCGAGCGCCCATTTTAATGGCGGCTTGGCGTAAATGCTCATGACGGTCCCGATCCTGCATGATGACCGTCACTTCCTCGATGCGTTTCCCGTTATAGAGGGCGGCTTTCTCGATGATCGACTCGAGTGGCTCGTCGAGAGAGACTTTCCCTTTCAAGTTCGGTCCGACGACGAGTTTATCCATATACATATCAGGCGCGTGGAGGAGGGCGCCTTTATCAGCGACAGCGATGACGACCATCGCGTCCCCGAGCCCTTTGGCGACAATCGATGTGCCTTCGAGCGGGTCGACGGCGATATCGACTTCAGGACCGAACGTCGTACCGAGACGTTCACCGATATAAAGCATCGGCGCCTCGTCGAGCTCACCTTCACCAATGACGACCGTCGCATCCATGTTGACCGTGCCGAGCACTTCTCGCATCGCGGACGTTGCCGCATCATCGGCCTCGTTCTTTTGACCGCGACCGATCCATTTTGATGAGGCAAGTGCTGCCGCCTCGGTTGCCCGTACGATGTCTAACGCTAATTCTCGTTCCATAGTGTTGTACCCTCCACGTGATCTATTTTTAATGTGTTATACTTTTTGCAACGTTAATCCGTTGATTAGTGTATCACAATGAAATAAATGATGTAAATAGGAGAGTTTCTTTTCTCTCATCAAAAAAAGGCTTATGATAGGGGGCAGGGGGGATCACGATGTATTTTGTTAACAGAGAAAAAATCAATGCGACACTCGTCCATATGGAATCGATGCTCGAGCGAATTGACAAGCTCGAAGGGGACGCGTTCACGGTCGAACTTGCGAAACAGCGTCTCGCCGTCCATCTGATGGAAGGCGTGATTGACGTCGGAAACTCGATGATTGATGGCTTCATTATGCGAGACCCGGGAAGTTACGAAGATATCGTAGACATCTTGCTCGATGAGCGGGTGCTCGACGAGGAGACGGCGCGGGCCGCGAAAGAGCTCGTCTTGCTCCGTGCCTATTACGTCCGGGAGTTTGTGACGTCAAATTCGTCACGCTTTGACGCGTGGGCAACTGATAACAAAGAAACGTTCGCTAAATTTCCGGAACAAGTTCGTCGCTATGTAGAGGTCGAGCTTGGGCCTGTGTCGGCATTTTTACCAGAAAGTGAGTGATTGGATGGAAACGGTTAAAGGATACTTATTTGACTTAGATGGAACGATGTACGCAGGGACCGAACCGATCAAAGCGGCGGTCGACTTCGTGAATCGGCTTGAGGCGACGGGGTTCCCGTACTTGTTTGTGACGAACAACGCTTCGATGACACCTGGACAAGTGGCCGATAAGCTCGTGAAGATGGGCGTGCATGTGACGCCTGAACACGTGTTGACGAGTGCGATGGCGACAGCGCGTTATATTGAGAAGATGACACCGAAAGCGACGATTTATATGATCGGGGAAGACGGGCTTCGTCTCGCGCTTGAAGAGCGTGGCTTTACGGTGACGGATGAACCGAAAGCGGATTACGTCGTCATCGGGCTCGACCGCCATATCACGTACGAGAAACTGGCAAAAGGGGCGTTGGCTATCCGCAACGGGGCGCGCTTTATTTCGACGAACGGGGACATCGCCATTCCGACAGAACGAGGCTTCTTACCAGGGAACGGGGCGCTCACTTCGGTGCTAGCCGTCACGACCGAAAAAGATCCGTTCTTTATCGGCAAACCGGAGCCGGTCATGGTCGATATCGCTTTAGAGATGATCGGCCTCACGAAAGACGAGGTCGTCATGGTCGGGGATAACTACCATACCGACATCTTGTTCGGCATCAACGGAGGGATCCGGACGCTCCACGTCAATTCAGGCGTGCACGGGCCGGCGTTCATCCAAGAACAAGAAAAGCTCCCAACCTATATGGTCGAGAGCTTGGATGAATGGATGCACGAAAAAAAGGGATGACACGTGTCTCCCTTTTCTAATTAGAATACTTGTTCAACTTCGACGATGCCAGGTACTTCTTCGATGAGCGCGCGCTCAATCCCGGCTTTCAACGTGATTGTTGAAGACGGACAACTGCCGCAAGCGCCCATCAATCGAAGCTTGACGATGCCTTCTTCTACATCTACGAGTTCAACGTCACCGCCGTCGCGAAGCAAGAACGGGCGTAATTTATCGAGTACTTCTTGGACTTGATCGAACATTTCCATGGTATCTACCCCTTTCTGGTTCTCTTTCATTCTAGCAAGTTTGAGATTGTTTCTCAATCATTAACGCTGAGCGTTTTATGACGATGGCGCTCTTGATTTTGTATAATAGGAAAGAAGAGGGGGGGATGGAGATGAAAATCACCGTGTATGGCGCCGAAGTCCAGTGCGCGAGTTGTGTCGGGGCACCGAGTTCTACGGAGACGTACGAATGGTTGCAGAGCGCGCTCGGGCGTAAATATCCGGAGCACCGTTTCGAGTTCGAATATATCGATTTTGAGACGGTCGATGATGAGATCGCGGAGGCGATCAAACAAGATGAGTGGTTTTATCCGCTCGTTCTGTTGGATGGCGAAGTCGTGGACGAAGGGGTCGTCCAACTCCGAAAAGTGTATGCGGCCATCGAACAAAAATAAGAAGAGTCGGACGAGTCCACTGGACTCATCCGACTCTTTTTGGTTAGCGAAGCTGGAATGACGTCGTTGCCGACCCGGCTGTGTAGCCAGAGAGCGTCGCGTCCGATTTCACTTGATACGTCCCTTTCTGTGAAGAAGACGTCGTCGAGAGCGTGAACGTGATCGAACCGTTCGAAGCCGTCTTACCTGTACCCGTCAATGTCGAGCCGTTCGGTTGTGTGACCGTCACGCGGACGTCCGCGTTGGCGACAGCCTGACCGTTCGCATTACGAACCGTTGATGAGATGGAAACTTGTTCGCCGGCATTGTACGTTGCTTTTGACGTCGTGACCGTCGTCGAGAGCGCCTGGACTGGTTGCGACGTGCCACCAGAACCTGGAGCTTGAACGAGCCCGTTACCGAACCATGTGTCGCGCCCGGTTGGACCGAGGTCGATGACGTCTTGCGACAAGCGTGTGCGGAGCTGAGATGCTGAAAGTGATGGATACGCTTGTTTCATGAGCGCCAAGTTACCGGCGACGTAAGGTGTCGCCATCGATGTACCACTCAATGGACCGTAGCCGCCATTGTAGAGCGTCGAGTTGATGTTCACCCCTGGTGCCGCGACTTCGACCGTGCTACCTGTCGCTGAGAACGAGGCACGGTTGTCGTTAATGTCTGTCGCTGCGACCGCGATCGCTGAGCTATAACGAGCCGGGTAGTTGACGAGGTCGCCTGAACCGTCGGCGCGTCCGTTGTTCCCGGCAGCGGCGACGACGAGAATACCGGCGTTGTTGGCTCGGTCGACGACTTGTTGAAGCGTTGACGAGTGGCTCGTCGTCCCGAGACTCAAGTTGATGATATCCATTTGGTTCGAGATCGACCAGTCGATTCCGGCGATGATGCTCGACAAGCTACCGCTACCGTTCGCTTCGAGCGCTTTGACGGCATAGATGCTCGCTTCGTGGGCGATTCCGACCGTGCCGATACTGTTGTTGCGAGCGGCGATAATCCCGGCAACGTGGGTCCCGTGACCGTTGTCGTCGGCATATGAGCTCGTCACACTACTGAACGAGGCACCCCCGGAAATCGTCAAGTCAGGGTGAGCTGAAATGCCGGTATCGACGACGGAGATTTTGACGCCCTTCCCGGTGAATCCACTTTGCCACGCGGACGGTGCTTTTAACTTTGGAATGCCCCAGTCTTGTGTTTGGTTCTCGATTTGAACCGTTTGGTCGACTTCGACATGAGCGATGTTCGGGTTGTTTTTCAAGCCGTTCAGAGCGGATTTTGGAACTTCAAGCGCAGCGGCCGGGATGTTGGCGTACTGCTGACGGACTTCCATGCCTTGAATCGAGAGCGGGTTTTTCTTGGCAGAATCTTTGAATACGACGATGACACGTTCTTTCCCGTTGTCGCTAGACGCATCCGCGAGTTGTGGAGCAGATGACAAGACGAGTAGTGAGGCGAGGACGGTGCTGCAAAGTTTTTTCTTCTTCAATGTGGTTCCCCCTTTAGGTTATGTAGGCGTTTTTGACACGTCCGACCAGTCCGATGAAGTGACGTGTGTTGTTTGCCGTGTCCATAATGTAACAAGTATTTCCATCGGGATGTAGATGTCAATCGTATCAATATTCAGAATATTTAAAATGCGGAATCGGGGATATCGGTCCAGGACTTTTGTCACACGCGTCTTCAAGCGCCAAAGGTTGCGTCCATACAAAAACGTGTCGTGCCGAGATCGGCACAACACGTTGGAACATACGTTTATTTAATGACTTTATGCTTCCATAAGATGCCCGACTTGAGCAGTCGAGCGACTTTCCCCGTGAGCGATTGTTTGCCCATGAAGACGCCGAACCCTGCTTTTTTTCCGAGTGAACCGAGCGTGCCTCGCAATTTGATGGCAGGAAGGTCGGGATAAGCCACACCTTTCCATTTGCAGAGCAACACTTGGACGATCTGCTCGGCTTGGGCCTCGGCGAGTTGGCCTGAAGGTGCGTACGGAAGGCTTGCGTTATCCCCGACGACGAAGACGTCCGGTGCTTCCGGGACATGATGGTGAGGCGTCAATTTGACACGGCCACCGGCGTCAAGCTCCCAACCTTGGTTACGGACGACCGCGACCGGTTGAATGCCCGCCGTCCAGACGATCATGTCCGAGGCGAAGAGTTCTTCGTGGTTCCATAAACCATCCGCATCGACGCGCGTTATGTTGGCGTTGTTGATGACGTCGACACCGTGCTCTTCAAACCAGGACTGGACGTACATCGAGACGCGGTTTGACAAGAACGACAAGACGGATGGTCCACGGTCGAAGAGACGAACGGTCAAGTCAGGACGACTTTCCCGGAGCTCGCTCGCGAGCTCGACGCCGGACAGACCGGCACCGACGATCGAGACGACAGAGCCGGGTGAGAGGCCGTTGATGGCTTGTTGTGTCTTCCGCGATTCTTCAAGCGTTTGAATGCTATACGTGAATTCGGCGGCCCCGGGCACGTTGTGGTATTTGTCCTCGCAACCTAGTCCGATGACGAGGTCGTCATACGGTACTTTTTCCCCGCTTGCGAGCAAGACCATTTTGTCTGTCGTGTCGATGTCGGTCACTTGGCCGTATATGTAGTCGATTCCTTCCGGGAAGTCGACCCGAATGTCACGGTCTGACACCGTTCCGGCGGCCAATGCATAATACTCTGTTTTTAACCCATGATAAGGCAGACGATCGACGAGTGTGATCGACACGTCGTTCAGCTGATGGCTGAGCACACGTTCGATGACACGCATTCCCCCGTAACCGCCTCCTAAGACGACTAATTTGCGCATAAAAATCCCCCTTTGTTACTCTTTAACTGTATCATGTTATAATCTGCCGTAGAAGAACCATTTTCCTTAGAATAAAGGAAAGAAAGACGGTGAAAGAAATGATGAATCCAATCATCGAGTTCTGTGCCTCGAACTTAGCGATGGGCTCACAAATCGCCCGTGCCAAGCTCGAGTCTGACCCTGACCTTGACGTCGTGGAATATGGCTGCACCGGCTACTGCGGTGTGTGTGCCCTCGACTTGTTTTGCCTCGTCGACGGTGAAGTCGTGATCGGGCAGACGCCGGAGGAACTCGTGGCGAACGTATATGAAAAAATCGAAGAGATGGCATGGTAAAAAGTTTGGAGTTTCTTCAAACTTTTTTTCTTTTTGACCCGTTGCTTTTTTAAAAACGGTCTGGTATATTCAAAGAGGTTCGAATGTAGGTTGTCTGACGTTTAACATCAAAAAAAGAAAGCGTTTCAAACGGTAGGACATATCTCTTTTCGGGTATGACACATTATAACAGCTTGTCTTAATATGAAAGGAGCACATCACTAATGAAAATCATGAGTGTGGTTGGTATTTTGGCACTAATTGGAATCGCTTACATCTTCTCTACCAACCGTAAAGCCATCAAGTGGCGCACAGTGTTGGCGGCATTCGCCATCCAGTTCTTGTTCGCCTTCCTCGTCCTTTATACTTCAGCAGGGCGGGCCGTCTTACTTTGGATCTCGGAAGGGGTTCAAAACGTCTTGAACACGGCGAACGCAGGAATCAGCTTCGTCTTCGGCACAGCTGTAGGCGGGGACAACTTCGTCTTCGCGTTCCAAGTGTTGACGATCATCGTCTTCATGTCGTCGCTCATCGCGCTTCTCTACTATGTCGGCGTCATGCAGTGGGTCATCCGTATTCTCGGTACGGCGCTCGCGAAAGCGCTCGGCACGTCACGTAAAGAGTCACTCTCGGCGACGGCGAACATCTTCGTCGGTCAAACGGAGGCGCCGCTCGTCATCAAACCGTACCTTCCTTCGATGACGCAGTCAGAGCTTTTCGCAGTCATGGTCGGTGGTCTCGCATCGGTTGCCGGTTCGGTACTTGCTGGATATGCCGCACTCGGTGTACCGCTCTCGTACTTGCTCGCAGCGAGCTTCATGGCTGCTCCGGCAGGTCTCATGTTCGCGAAAATCATCGTCCCTGAGACAGATGAGCCAGATGACAACATCGAAATCGCGGAAGATGAAGAGAACAAGGCAGCGAACTTCGTCGATGCGGCCGCTCGCGGTGCGTCAGACGGTCTCTTCCTCGCCTTGAACGTCGGTGCGATGCTTCTCGCCTTCGTTTCATTGATCGCACTCGTCAACTTGATTCTCGGTGGAATCGGTGGCTTGTTCGGATTCGGTGACCTTACAGTTCAATTGATTCTCGGTTATGTGTTTGCTCCGCTCGCGTTCGTCATCGGTGTACCGTGGGCAGATGCGGTTCAGTTCGGTAGCTTCCTCGGACAAAAACTTGTCTTGAACGAATTCGTTGCCTTCTCTGAATTCGCACCAATCATTGGCACGGGTGAGCTTTCAGCTCGTACGGAAGCGATGACAGCGTTCGCACTCTGTGGATTCGCCAACATCTCGTCACTCGCGATCCTTCTCGGTGGTCTCGGTGGTATGGCGCCGAACCGTCGTGGTGACATCGCACGCATGGGTGTCCTCGCGATTCTCGCAGGTACGCTCGCTAACTTGATGTCAGCGACACTCGCTGGACTTCTTCTCTAATCGAATACGAGATAATCAGAGTGATCACTTCGGTGGTCACTCTTTTTATGTGGGCAGGTTAAGGTCGTGTGTCATGTGCGTCGCTGTGAGCCGTCACGTGAGACACGAGATCCGGAAACTGTCCATCGTCCTAGGATGGTGTCATGTCCCTTCGGTTGATACGTATGGGTAAGCCGGAATGGGATGGCGTTGTAATTGAACAAGACATGAAAAAAGCGCCTAGGAATGTTCCTAGACGCGTACGAGTTACGCTTGAAGTTGCATGCGCTGACGTTCGATCCACGGCTTCAATTTGATGAAGAGCGGGACGAACAAGGCAGTGATCAACAAGGCTTTAATAAAGTTGAATGGCAAGATCCCGTAAAGGACGAGGTTCGTTTTCACGGCCGGGTCCGCCATTTCGGCCATCCCGAAGAAGAACGCGTATGCCGGTAAGATGAGTACATAGTTCAAGATGGCCAAGCTGAGCGCCATCGTGATCGTTCCGGCCACGAGGCCTGAAGCGAGCGCTTTATTCGTTTTACGTTTATGGTAGAACCAAGCGACCGGATACATGAAGGCGACACCCGCGAAGAAGTTCGCAAGTTCACCGACCGGCACGCCGCCACCGTTAAAGACATAATAGAGGACGTTTTTTAGAGCGACGACCACGACGCCTGCGAGTGGCGAGAAGACGATACCGGCGACGAGCGCTGGGATGTCACTGAAGTCCACTTTTAGGAACGGTGGTAGGAAAGGCAGTGGGAAGTTAAAGAGCATGAGCACGAATGAGATCGCCCCGAGCATCGATAACGTCACCAGTGTAGTCAATCGTTTGTTGCGCGTTGTTTTCATCAAAATCTCTCCTTTTGTCGCTCCTTGATGAATGGCACCCGTCGCATAGAAAAACCCGATTGCATCAAAACAATCGGGAGAGTTTACGCGCATACGAAATAGATGTTTTCCGTCGTGGAAAAGACCACGCCAAAGAAAACATCCGAATATCGGTCGGATGCCGCCATCTTCTCCCATCCAGACTATACTGTCGGCTTTCGAATCTCACGAAATCAGCAAGCAACGCCTTGCTCGCTCACGGGCTGAGAAGAACTTGTCTTCAATACCGCCGGTCGGGAATTTCACCCTGCCCCGAAGATGGAACGATTTAATTTTTTTTGTTACAGTTTAGTTATACAAGATATTTCACAAAATCTCAAGTGAGTTGACTTGATATGAAGATAATGAAGGAGGAGTTCAGATGATTCATTTGACAGAGTCAGCGGCGCTTCAGGTCATCGATATGATGAAACAGACCGAACGCCCCGATGGACAATATTTACGGATCAAAGTACAAGGGGGCGGATGTACCGGCTTGTCTTATGGAATGGGGTTCGATGAGGAAAAGACGGACAAGGACGTTCAGTTCGACCATCACGGGGTCCGCGTCATCGTCGCCGAGGCCGACCACGGTGTCGTCGATGGGCTCGAGATCGACTACAAACAGTCGATGCTCGGGGGCGGCTTTACGATTAAAAACCCGAACGCCATCGCGACGTGTGGTTGCGGCTCGAGTTTCCGGACCGCGTCGAACGCCGGGACACCGGGAGATTGCTGAACGGGGAGGTTGCAGACATTGATATGCTCCCCAATAGGTAGACAGATGAAATAACAAATCTGTTTATCTGATTGGGGAGTGTTTTTTTATGGCGAGAAGTCGGCATACGATCGAACAAAAATTGAGTGCGCTGCGCATGATGGAAGAAGAGACATATACT
>WPCK01352850.1_pt1 | contig 21348 bp, 9 predicted proteins | sample 5399851 | NCBI WGS metagenome assembly WPCK01 (sample SAMN12869471, study PRJNA574797) | sludge metagenome | isolation source: wastewater treatment of pH11 | place: China:Beijing | collected 2019-05-20 | reverse complement strand
GGTGCTGGTGCTGGTGCTGGTGCTGGTGCTGGTGCTGGTGCTGGTGCTGGTGCTGGTGCTGGTGCTGGTGCTGGTGCTGGTGCTGGTGCTGGTGCTGGTGCTGGTGCGCACAGCGCGCTTCCTCGGTGCCGTGGTCGCAGCGCCCGTGGGACTGTTCATCGCATGGCTGCTCTTGCAAAGCATCCCTCTGGTCTCGCCGGGGACGGTGATGGCCGTCGCGGCGATCTTTGCCGCGGTGGTCGGCTATCTACTGTGCCGGCGGACGTTCCGCTAGTTTTCTTTGGGGACGGGTTCGCGACTGTGCTGCAACTCGACGGGAAAGCTCTCGATTGCGAATGTGGACGAGTTTTGCAGTTGTGGCCCGGAAGTTTGTCGGCCACTTTTGCAAAACCTGGCCACAACTGCGAAGGGTTTGCCGAACAGATAGGGACGAGTCTCACCTTGTCCACGATGTGGACCGCGCAGTGTCCACCATGAGATTTTTCGCCTAGAGTAGTCACGACCATCCAGAGCGGCTGAGAGTCCTGGCTCGACGACGCCGCAGCAACCCCCGACCGTCTCGCGGTTGGCATGGTGCTAACGCCAGGTGCGATGGAATGCCCAAGGAGGCACACCGTGACTAGCGAGGACTATGCGTGTCCCCCCGGGACAACACTTCGACCCACCATCTCTTTCGAGGTGATGCCTCCGCGCAACCCGTCTGCGGCGCCGCGCTTCTGGAACACGGTAGAACAACTCGTCACCGTCCAACCCGACTTCATGTCCGTCACCTACGGCGCAGCCGGAACCGACCGTGCCACCGCACGCGAGGTCGTCGCCCGGCTGCTGCGTTCCACCCCGGTCCTCCCCATCGCACACCTGACCTGTGTCGGGCATTCCCGGGCGGACGTCGTTGACGTAGTGGACGAGTTCCTCAGCGCCGGAGTGCGCTCGTTCCTGGCCCTGCGCGGGGATCCGCCCGCGGATCAACCCGAATGGCAACCCACACCTGGCGGGGTGAACTCGTCCGTCGAACTCATCGCACTGCTGCGTGACCGGGAACGGCAACGCTGCGCCTCCCACCCCGGCAACGCCCTGCGCGGTGCGGCACAACCGCTGACCATCGCCGTGGCGACCTTTCCCGCAGGCAATCCGGCGGCGGGAACCACACCGGAGCAAGAGATCGAACGGCTGCTCGTCAAGCAAGCAGCCGGAGCGAGCTTCGCGATCACCCAACTGTTCTACGAGCCTGCCACCTACGCTGACTTCGTCACCAGGGCGCGGTATGCGGGTGTGCAGATCCCGATCCTCGCGGGCATCCTGCCGGCGACCGACCCGGCACGGTTGAATCGTGTCGCTGAACTCCTCGGGGTGCAAGCGCCACAGGATCTTCTCGACAGTCTCACTGCAGCCAGCTCCGACGAAGACCAATACGAGCGAGGTATCGCCGCGACCATCCAATTGGCCCGTGACGTCCTCGATGCGGGCGCTCCCGGCCTCCACATCTACACCTTTAACAAGGCGAAACCAGCACTCGACATACTGACTGGCCTTGATCTGATTCCGCATGTCCAACCGCCTCACCAGCACGACACATTGACCGCACCAGCGGTCGCGAAAGGTATCCCCGCATGACCACCCCATTCCCCGCAGCGACCATCGTTGGTTACCCGCGGATCGGCCGTAACCGCGAATTGAAGAAGGCCGTCGAGGCTTACTGGGCGGGCAAGACATCAGTTGAGGACCTTGAAAACACTGCTCGCGACCTACGCCGCACCACCCGCGAACGTCTAGCCGAGTTAGGCTTTGGCCGCGACAACGCCGCCATCCCGGAGACCTTCTCCTACTACGACCAGGTTCTCGACGTGACCGCGGCACTCGGTGCGGTGCCACCGCGTTTCGCAGGTCTTGAAGGACTCGACCTGTACTTCACGCTGGCGCGTGGTGTCGGCGAGGTCGCACCGCTGGAAATGACCAAGTGGTTCGACACGAACTACCACTACCTCGTGCCCGAAATTGGCCCGGACACCAGCTTCTCGCTGAGTTCACGCCGCATCATCGACCAGTTCAACGAGGCCAAGGCGGAAGGGTTCGTCACTCGTCCCGTCCTGGTCGGCCCGGTCACTTACCTGCTGCTTTCCAAGGCGGCGGACGAGGCTCCCGCGGGCTTCAACCCGCTGGACCGCCTGGCTGATGTCCTGCCGGTCTATCAGGAGATCTTGGCTGAGTTGGCCGCGGCTGGCGCGCCATGGGTTCAACTGGACGAGCCTGGTCTGGTCACCGACAACATCGACGTCGACGCATCCCGTGTGGCCGAGGCCGTGCGCAGCGCTTATGACACTCTGACCGCTGAAGGCGCCGCGCGCCCGGCCATCGCTGTGACCGCTGCCTTTGGCGACCTGCGCGACAATTTCGCCGTACTCGCTGCCACCGGCATCGAGGCGATCCACGTTGACCTGGTCCACGGCGCCGCGCCGACAGCCGCCCCTGGTCTGGAGCACAAGACACTCATCGGTGGTGTCATCGACGGCCACAACATTTGGCGTGCCGACCTGGATGCCAAGTTCGCACAGCTGGAGCAGTTGGGCACTGTTGGTGCCGCGGTCGTGACGGCTGGCACCGCGACCTCGCTGCAACACGTTCCGCACGACACCGCCGACGAGCAGTGGTCCGACCCAGAACTCAACGCCAATCTGCACGCTTGGCTCGCTTTCGCGGACCAGAAGGTAGTCGAGGTCGTCACCTTGGCACGAGGCTTAAGCGAAGGTCGCGATGCCATTGCAGCTGACATCACGGCAGCCTCTGAGGCGCTGGCTTCGCGTGCCGAAGCAGCGGGCGTCAAGGTCGACGCGGTGCGTGCGCGCACCGCGGCACTGACCGAGAACGACTTCAACCGTGGCGACTACGCCGAGCGCGCCGCCGCGCAGGCCGCCAAGTTGAATCTGCCGGAGCTGCCGACCACCACCATCGGTTCCTTCCCGCAGACCGTCGACATCCGCAAGGCTCGCGCAGCGCACGCCCGCGGCGAGCTCTCCACCGAGGCCTACGAGGACGCGATGCGCGCGGAGATCAAGCGTGTCATCGAACTGCAAGAGTCCATCGGGATCGATGTGCTCGTCCATGGTGAAGCCGAACGTAACGACATGGTGCAGTACTTCGCAGAGTTGCTTGACGGCTTCGCGGTGACCACCAATGGCTGGGTGCAGTCCTACGGTTCGCGGTGTACACGTCCGTCGATCCTGTGGGGCGATGTCTCACGTCCCGAGCCGATGACCGTGCGCTGGGCAACCTATGCGCAGTCGCTGACCGACAAGCCGGTCAAGGGCATGCTCACCGGTCCGGTCACCATCATGGCCTGGTCCTTCGTGCGTGATGACATTGCGTTGGGCGAGACCGCGAATCAACTTGGTCTGGCGCTGCGCGATGAGGTTGGCGACCTGGAAGCGGCTGGCATCGGCATCATTCAGGTGGACGAGCCCGCCCTGCGTGAGTTGCTGCCGTTGCGCAAAGAAGACCAGCAGGCCTACCTGGACTGGTCGGTCGGATCCTTCCGGCTGTCCACCGCCGGGGTGCGTCCGGAAACCCAGATCCACACACACCTGTGCTACTCCGAATTCGGTGAGGTCATCGGGGCGATTGACGGTTTAGACGCCGACGTGACGTCGATTGAGGCGGCACGGTCGCGCATGGAGATCGTGCCAGAACTGGCCGAGGCTGGTTACGCGCGTGGTGTCGGGCCAGGCGTGTACGACATCCACTCGCCGCGTGTCCCGTCTGCGGATGAGGTCACCGAGTTGCTGTCGCTGGCCGCCGAGGGCGTGCCGGGGAACCTGCTGTGGGTCAACCCTGACTGTGGTCTGAAGACCCGCGGCTACGCCGAGACCGTGCCATCGCTGGAGAACCTGGTGACCGCTGCGCGCGCCGTGCGCGAAAAGATCGCCGGCTGACTTGTTGCGCTGGCACAGCCCATACCTAGCGCGGGGCACGATAGTCGTGTCAAGCATCAGTCATGACTGGTGCCGAGCACGACTATCGTGCCCCCGAGTGAATAGGGCAGGCGTGCGCGGCAGCACCGCACGATGTCGTCCCGCTTCTGGGTGCGATATTCGGGTTGACCCATGTATATATGGCACCCCGAACCCGAATATCGCACCCGCAACTGGGGATAACTACAGCACGTCGGCTCCGCGCGACATCTGCTGAACGGAATTGATGAGCCAGCGCCCATCGATCTGACGCAGATAGATGCGATATTCGCCGTTGTCCTCAAGGTATGCACTCGACACTCGGACTGTAGCGGTCGCCTTGTTGCCGCCACTTTGGGTCACCGATTCCACCGTCATCGCGAAGCCCGGCGGGTTAGGCGCGAACGAGAGCTGGTCGCAGTCCATCAACTGGCCGCCGCGAAACGTCTCAGTGGTGTCCTCGTTGCCGATCTTGATCACCCGGTCGGTGCATTCTTCGGCGGTGAGGAATTCGTCGACAAAACGCTGGGTGACGCTGTGCGGACTATCTGTGCCAGCACGCACGAAACCCGTGGCGACTATGCCGGTGACTGCGATTCCGACCAGCACTGCAAGCACGATGATCACGACTTTGAGTACGGGACGCCTCTGATTGCCACGATCGGGCGCCGCTGTCGTAAAGGCGGGCTGTGTAGCGCCGACTGCCCACGGGATGGCGTTGCCCCACCGCTGGCCATCCCACCAGCGCAGCTGTCCGCTGGGATCGCGGTACCAGCCCGGCTCGCTCATTGGTCGTCCTCTCGCATATCTTCACCTGCGACATTCATGGCCGATATCACACGGCGCTTATCCGTGGATAGCGGCAGCCAATGAACCGACGTGATGAATGTACCTATTGAGGGTATCGAGGTTCACTGCGAAATGAGTACCCGGCTGTATCAATGAACTGTCCGGCGCGCTGTCTATCGTTTCGGCACCGCGGCATATCCGGGCGATGCCCGATCAGTGGCTCGTGTCGGATGCCGCTTGGCAGCGCGGACAGTAGAAGACTGGGCGTTGGTAGGGTTCTCGTTCGGCGGCACCTCGGACGATGGGCGTGCCGCAGCGGTGACACGGTTTGCCTCGTCGGCCATGGGCATGTGACACTCGCGCGTTGAATCCGCCGCGCACCACGCGCAGCATGAGGGCGCGAGCGGTCAGATAGATCTGGGCGAGAGAGGGCTCGTCAATCGAACCGACGGGTGTCCACGGCCAGATGCGGTGTGCGAAGAGTGATTCGGCCATGTAGATGGTGCCGATTCCGGCCACGAATCGCTGGTTCAACAGCACTTCGCAGATCGGCAGGGACGAGTGCTCCCGCACGGTGGCGAGAACGCGCGATAGGCCGACGGTCTCGAAGTCCTGGGCAAGGAGGTCCGGGCCAAGGTCGCCGAGTAGTCGCTGTTCGTCGCGGGTGCGGATGACATCGAGCATGCCTAAATCGATGCCGACGCAGGTCCATCGGTCATTGCCGAGGACAGCGCGAGCCTTGGGGTTGCGCATGAGTCTGGTCGCGTCTGGACTTCCGGCCGCTGCAATGCGCCAGAAGCCGTCCATGCGCAGGTGCGTGTGCAAGGTGAAACCATCAGTGGTGCGCTGTAAGAGGTGTTTGCCGTAGGACACTGTTTCAGTAATGCGTTTGCCTAGCAGAACCTCGGGCTCAACTGAGGGCCATCGCAAATGAGCCAGGGTCAACTCTGTGCCGCCTAGGGCTTTGCCGAGACGGTCAGCCACGCGCGCGAGCACATCACCTTCGGGCACGGGGTCCCTCGATCCGCAATCCTTGGGTGTGAACAGTGGCACCGGCAGCTATCAGGGAGCGTGTGACCACTACTGCCGGAGAGTCATCGTCAGCGGTCGCGCGGCGGGCCGCCGCGACAGCATCCAGAGCGGTGACGTCGTTGATCTGTCGCACAGTTGCACGTGAAACGTCGCCTCGTGAAATAGCTTGGACCAGGGCACCCGTTGCGATGTCGACGATGGATCTTGGCACTGTGGGAGGCACTTGCGATTCAGCGCGACGCGCAGCGGATCCGGGACCATCCGATGCTGAATCGTCTCCGATGTCTAGTGCAAGCAACGTACGTCCACCACGTTCCAGGTAAAGCACTGCCCTGCCATCGACCAGCACCACCACGGCACCGGCCCGGCGCCCTGGTCGGTGCGTTGCTGAGGCTTCGTCACTCCCGTGTGCGACGGCTGGCCAGGGCAGCAATATCCCAAAGGGATTGGCCGGGTCGGTAGCGGCGATCACATAGACGTCGCGATTTGGGCCTGTCGTCGTGCGGGCAGAGATCTCAGCAGCGGACCGGGTTGCTGTCGGCGGTGACAGGGTGGTTGCTGTCGGCGGTGTCGCGGTCGCGGCTCGACGTAGCTCTTCGACCGCTCCGGACAGTGCGAACTGTGCACCGCCCAACCCTTCCACAAAATAGCCTCGTTGTACCTGTCCGGACTGCTCCATCTCAGCCAGGACGCGGTACATCGTGGCGGCGTCGGTGGCGACCTGTTCTGCCAACCCCGGCGTGCGGGTGACCACGCCGTAGCGCTGCAACAGCACAGTGACATCGGCGTGTGCCCGCACGGTCGCCTGCTGAGCATCCGAGGTCGACCCTTGATTCGCGGAGTTCTGCACTGGTAGTGGAAGCGCCGACCAACGTCCGCCGGCGCGGGCCGCAAGAATATCGCGCAGGGCGGTGGACGAGTGCTCCGTTGCCGACATAGCCATGCGCATCGAAGCAGCGCTTGACATGGCAGTTGCTCTAGCATTTTCAGATATGCCGTCACCCGCGCTGGACACTGCAGTTGTTTCGGTATTCCCGGCGGTGCTTACGCCAGCGTTCAATGGGTTCGCGGCACCCGCTCCGTATGCCAGTGCGCGCAATCCTCGTAGACCGCGTCCCGGTCTGGGACGAGCAGCGCTGCGCGCACTGCGGTGCGCCCCGCCGCGTGCTCCAATCAGTTCCCGCAGCGCTCCAAAAGAATCCGAGGTGATTTTGGACTGCCACACCAAGTCCCACAGGGTTTGCGCGACAGTGGGTGCTGCCGTATCGGCAACGGCCAGCAGCGAATCGAAGAATTGGCCGCCGCGTTGCAGTGTTTCTAGGACGGTGGTTTCGACGGGCTCAACCGGCGCAGGGGCGGGCTCAATAGGCGTGCGGGTCTGCGCGACCTCGTCACTCCAGGGCAGGGTCAGCGCGGCTGTCTCCGCTAGATGCAGCGAGATGATACCGTCGCCTTTCGCCCCCGGCAATGCCTGATGGCCACACCACAGGATCTCGCCCCGGGCTGACAGCTCATCGAGATATTCAGGACGGTAGTCGGCGACTCGAGCGGGCAAGATGAACGTCTCAAGGGCCGAGGCCGGGAACCGCGCACCGGAGAGCTGTTCAATCGCCTGCAGCACCCCGTCAGGACCATGAAGGTCACCGCCATCCGCAAGGTGCTGCCAGCGCGGTACAAAACGCGTGAGTGCTTCTGGCGAGACGGCTTCAACCTGACCACGCAGCTTTGCAAGGGTGCGACGTCGAATCCGACGCAACAAGTCAGGATCAATCCAGGTCGGAAGGCGGCTGCCATCATTGAACGTGCGGGTTGGTCCCGCCATCAACAGCCGATCATTGCTCAACCGACGAGTCAACTCGGCAGCCAGCGCTCCAGTCAGTCCAAGATCATCGGCCAATTCCATCACGGTGAACGGGCCATGGGTACGTGAATAGCGCCGCACCAGGTCACCGAGCGGATCAGCAACAGGTTCAAGATATGCCTGTGCAATACCTGCAGGCGGGGGAACTCCAAGCCCATCGCGTAACCGTGCCGCATCGTCGGTTGCCGCCCACCACAACACCGATGATTCAGAAGCCCCAGAGCGTGATTCGGAAGCGCCGGGGCGGGTTACCGCGAAAACCAATCGCCCGGACTCGCTGGTGAGCCAGCCGTCCACCACGGATCCCTTATCCAAGGTGCCTTCGACGATCTCATCGGAGACTCTGGCCAGGATCTCGTCGCGCGTCAAAGGACCATGAGATCGCAGCAGATCCCACAGCCCATCGGTGGTGGTGACCTGACGTGATGGCGCGATGCGCGCGACTTCCGCACTGACCTCTGCCACCACATCGGAATCCAGCAGGTCCGCCAGATCAGGTGCATCGTCACCGCCGAGAATCTCAGCCAACAACACCGGGTCCAGACTCAACGCCACCGCGCGACGTTCCGCCAAGGGCGCGTCGTTGTCGTACAGGAACTGCGCGGTGTAACTGAGCAGCATAGAACGGGCGAAAGGCGATGGATTGGCGGTCGTGACCTCGACGATGCGGATGTGCCCGCTGTCGATCTTGGTCATCATCTCGGTGAGTGCCGGAAGGTCGAAGTCATCCTGAAGGCATTCTCGGACCGCTTCGATCACAATGGGGAAATCCGGAAACTGGGCGGCAACACCGAGTAGTTGTGCGGCACGATGGCGTTGCTGCCACAGTGGCTGACGCTGTCCTGGTTTGCGCCGCGGCAGCAGCAGGGCGCGAGCGGCCGCTTCGCGGAACCTGGCGGCGAACATGGCAGAACCGGTGATCTGCTCGCGTACCGCGGTGGTGACCTCCGCCGGATCGAGCAGCAGGTCAAGAGCGGCGAGGGAGGGCTCGTCCTCGTCGCCGCTTGGAGGCATGCGCAACACAATGCCGTCATCGCTGTACGACACCGAGGCGTCCAGCCCATACTGTTCGCGAATCCGGGCACCGATCACCAGCGACCACGGTGCATGCACCCGTGATCCGAATGGCGAATGCAGCACGATGCGCCAATCGCCCAACTCGTCACGAAAACGTTCGATGACCAGAGTCTTGTCATCCGGGACCCTGCCCGTCACGTCGTGCTGTTCGGTCAGCAGGTTCAGCAACTCGGTGGCGGCGAACTCGTCCAGGCCCGCCTCAACCAACTTGGCTTGTGCACCCGTCCGGTCCCGCCGCCGCAGCGTATCCGTGCGGCGGGTGAACGATCCGATGGCCGCCCCGAGTTCGAACGGGCGTCCCGGCCCGTCGCCCTTCCAGAATGGCAGCCGGCCGGGCATCCCTGGTGCCGGGGTCACCACCACCTGTTGCGGAGTGATCTCTTCGATCCGCCAGGTGGACGAGCCCAAAGTGATCGCGTCGCCGACCCGCGATTCGAACACCATCTCCTCGTCCAATTCGCCGACGCGGTTAGAGCGGCCCCGGCGTGAATCATCGCCTCCGGCCAGTACCACCGGATATAAGCCCCGGTCCGGGATGGTGCCGCCGGACGTGATGGCGATCATGGCAGACCCCCGGCGTGCTACCAGCATGCCTGTGGCCCGGTCCCATGTCAGGCGAGGGCGCAGCTCAGCGAAATCCTCCGACGGGTAGCGACCCGCCAGCATGTCGAGCACGGCAGACCAGGTCGCCGCACCCAGTGTCGCAAACGGAGTGGCACGCCGCATCAACGCGAGTAGTTCATCGGTATGCCAGTCGCCCATTGCCACTGCGGCGACCACCTGCTGAGCCAGCACATCGAGCGGATTGGTCAGATCATGGACCGCCTCGATCATGCGTTCGCGCATCCGTATCGCCGTGACGGCGGCAGGTACGAGTTCACCGCGATGCAAAGTGAGCATCACGCCGCGTGACACCTCACCGACTTGGTGGCCAGCCCGCCCGATGCGTTGCAGTCCCGATGCGACGGACGGTGGCGCGCCGACCTGGATGACCAGATCAATGGCGCCCATGTCGATTCCTAGTTCCAGCGACGAAGTCGCAACCACGGCGGGAAGTTGGCCTGACTTCAGGGCGCTTTCAATGGTGGTGCGTTCTGTCCGGCTCATCGAACCGTGGTGCGCACGAGCAATCACGGGTTCTATCCCTAGGGCCGCGCCGGCCTGCGCGGTGATTGCGGCGGGCCATTGACTGGTGCCCGTCAGCGCCGTTTCACCCAGCGCGTTGGTCAATCCGGTGCGCCGCGCCCATTCCTCGTTGAGGCGAGCCGTGAGCTTTTCGGCAGTGCGCCGCGCATTGACGAAAACCAGAGTGGAACGATGCTTCGCGATCAGATCGACGATGCGGCGTTCCACTTCCGGCCAGGTCGATCCTGCCGCAGCCGGCGTATCGAAACCGGGAACATAGTTGTTCGACTCAGCGCTGCCACCCGCATAACTGCCCCCGGCAGCATCCCCGGTGAGGTCCTCGACCAGGTCGTCGCCCGCCGCCACGTCATCTCGCAGGTGACGAACGGAAGGCTCCACTGCCTCAAGATCGATCTCGATACGCTTGGTGGCAGGCGGCTGCACCACCCGTACGGCTCGTCCGCCTTCGGTCGGCAGGCGTCTCCCCGCCAGGAAATCCGCAACCCGATCGGTCGGCGTCACGGTGGCGGATAGTCCCACCCGCTGTGCGGGCTTGTCGAGCAATACGTCCAGACGCTCCAGGCTGAGCGCCAGGTGCGCGCCCCGCTTGGTGCCAGCGAGGGCATGAATCTCGTCCACAATGACGGTCCCCACCCGTGCCAACGCGACCTGCGCGCCCGAAGTCAACATGAGGAATAACGATTCCGGAGTGGTGATGATGATGTCAGGCGGCCCACTCGTCATGCGTGCCCGGTCACGCGCACTGGTATCTCCCGTGCGCACCCCGACGGTGATGTCAGGCATAGGCAGGCCGAGCCGAGTTGCTTGATGCCCGATTCCCACCAATGGCGCTCGCAGGTTGCGTTCGACATCACTGGCCAGTGCCTTCAGTGGCGATATGTAGAGAATCTGCGGTGCCGGATCGGCATCGGCCCGCATATGTTGGTCAATGGCCCACAAGAATGCGGCGAGGGTCTTACCCGAACCTGTCGGCGCAACCACCAGGGTGTGGTGATCCTGTTCGATTGCTTTCCAGGCATCGCGCTGCGCCGGCGTGGGGGCCTCGAATGAGGCATCCAACCAGGCTTGGGTGGCGCGGGAGAAGGTCACGAGACGAGCCTAAAGCCTTCCTGTGACATCGGCGTCGCAGCGCCGATAGGGCGATGCAGTCGAAGACGCCACGGCAGCCGATGGTGAAGAACTGACCAAGACGATCTTTGGCGGACGAGTGCTGTGGGTGCCGTGGCGCCGGCCCGGATTCCAGCTCGGGCTCGACATCGCGGCGCTCAAGGAACGCAACCCCGATGCCATCGGCGCGATTCTGGGTGGTCATGGTGTGACCGCATGGGGCGATACCAGCGATCAAGCCGAAGAACGATCCCGGTGAATCATCGAGACAGCAGCCAACTACATCGCCGAGTGTGGCAAGCCGGAACCTTTCGGCCTCGCCATGGACGGCTATCGAGCGCTGCCTGAGAATGACCGCAGATCGAAGGCCGCCGCCTTGGCACCGCATATCAGGGCGTTGGTCTCCACCGACCGCTCGCAGGTGGGTCATTTCGACGACTCAGCTGAGGTGCTGGAGTTCCTTGCCAGCGGGAGGCACCCGCAGTTGGCAGCCTTGGGAACGAGTTGCCCAGACCACTTCTTGCGCACCAAAGTGCGCCCTTTGGTCATCGACCTGCCTGCTACAGCCCGCGTCGACGAGATCATCTCTCGTCTGTCGATACTCCACGAGGCGTATCGAGCCGATTACGCCGCCTACTACCAACGTGGGGCGGCAGCCAGTCGGGCACAAGGCGTCGAACCGCCACCGATGCGTGGCGCCGACCCGGCCATCGTGCTGGTTCCGGGGGTCGGGATGTTCAGTTACGGGGCGGATAAGCAGACCGCGCGGGTCGCGGGAGAGTTTTACGTCAACGCGATCAACGTGATGCGTGGTGCCGAAGCGCTGTCGACCTATGCCCCCATTGACGAGAACGAGAAGTTCCGCGTCGAATACTGGGAACTGGAGGAGGCGAAACTGCGCCGCCGCCCCGCACCTCGTCCACTGGCCACGCGCATTGCGCTGGTCACCGGTGCGGCGTCCGGAATCGGCAAGGCGGTAGCGCACCGGCTGGCGGACGAGGGCGCCTGCGTGGTCATCGCTGATCTCGACGGAGACAAGGCGCGCGCTGCCGCGGCTGAGATCGGCAGCAGTGACGTGGCTGTCGGAGTTGCTGCGGATGTGACAGACGAACAGGCTGTCAAGTCTGCTGTGGATGCGGCGGTGCTGGCATTTGGCGGACTCGATCTCGTCGTCAACAACGCTGGGCTGTCGCTGTCTCGTCCCCTGTTGGAGACCACCACGCAAGACTGGGACCTGCAGCACGACGTGATGGCGAAGGGCTCTTTCCTGGTGTCCCGGGCCGCGGCCCGGGACATGATCGATCAGCGCCTCGGCGGCGACATCGTCTACGTCAGCTCCAAGAACTCGGTTTTCGCTGGGCCAGACAATATCGCGTACTCAGCGGCCAAGGCCGATCAGGCGCACCAGGTTCGACTGCTCGCCGCCGAGCTAGGACAGCACGGCATCAAGGTCAACGGCATCAACCCGGACGGAGTGGTGCGTGGCTCCGGTATTTTCGCGGGTGGCTGGGGTGCCAAACGTGCCGCGGTCTACGGCGTTCCCGAGTCCGAGCTCGGTGCCTTCTACGCGCAGCGCACACTACTGAAACGCGAGGTGCTCCCAGAGCACGTCGCCAACGCAGTGTTTGTGTTGTGTTCGTCGGATCTGGATCATACGACCGGCCTGCACGTGCCCGTCGATGCGGGTGTGGCGGCGGCGTTCCTGAGATGACGAACCCGCTTCTGCTCGCCGTTGACCTCGGGGCTACCAGTGGCCGAGTGATTGCCGGGAGCCTGGATCGTGGTTCGCTGACACTGCGTCATATGGCGCGGTTCGCCAACGAGCCGGTGCGGCTGGCCGATGGCCTGCACTGGGACATGCTGCATCTGTACCACCAGGTCATCCGCGGGTTAGCGCACACAGTCGAAAGCACTCCGGGGGCAGTGGCTAGCGTCGGTATCGACTCTTGGGCGGTCGACTATGGCTTGATACGCGCCGGAGCTTTGCTGGGCGTTCCCTATCACTACCGAGACGAACGCACGTCATTGGGCGTTGAAGCCGTGCATAAGGTTCTCGGAGCGGATGAGCTGTATCGGCGCAATGGGCTGCAGCATCTGCCCTTCAACACGTTGTATCAAATCGCGGTTGACCGGGATCGAGGACTGCTCGACCTGGCTGACCAGATACTGCTCGTCCCTGATCTCCTGACCTACTGGCTGACCGGGACAATTGCCGCAGAACGCACCAACGCCTCGACCACAGGGATGTTGCATGCGAGCACCGGCCAGTGGGATCGGGCGCTGACCGATCCGTTGAGGATTCCAGCGCGAATACTGCCCGAACTGGTGGATCCGGGTTGGTCCGCTGGCACGTTGACCGCGCCGGTGGCGCAGATCATCGGCGAGTCGCTTCGCGTCACAGCTGTTGGTTCCCACGACACGGCATCGGCGGTGGTCGCCGTGCCAAGCACGGATCGTGATGTCGCCTATATCTCATGCGGCACCTGGGGTCTGGTCGGACTCGAACTCGATGCACCCGTGCTCACCGAAGAGGCGCGGATCGGCGGATTCACCAACGAGCGCGGCGTCGATGACCGGATCAGGTTCCTGCACAACGTGATGGGTCTGTGGATACTGACCGAGACCATCCGCACCTGGCATCCGCTCGCAACGGCAGAGCAACGATCTTCGGTGCTGCAAGAACTGCTGGCGGACGCCGAACGAGTGGCAGCGCCGCGGCAGGTCTTCGACGTGGACGACCCGCGTTTCTTGCCGCCCGGCGATATGCCGTCGCGTATCGCTTCGTGGTACCAGGAGCACGATATCGCCCCACCTCGATCTCGCGCTGAGTTCGTGCGCGCCATCGTCGAAAGCTTGGCGCAGGCATTCGCCTCGGCTGTCGACCAAGCTGCAACTCTTGCGGGCCGCAAGGTGGCGGCCATCCACATCGTGGGCGGCGGGTCGCAGAATTCGCTGCTGTGCAGTCTGACCGTCCGCCGTTCTGGACGAGTGGTCTGGGCCGGTCCGATCGAGGCCACCGCGATCGGCAATATCCTCGTCCAAGCCCGCACAGAAGGACTACTCGACGGGGGTCTGGAGACCCTACGCGAAGTAGTCGCCGCTGCTTTCCCGCCGCTGCGTTACGACCCGTGAGGTGAAACCATGACCAGACGTCACATTCCTAGGCCCGACGATGTCTTCGAGCTCATGAAGTTTCGTCGCCCCCAGCTACCGGGACGAGTTCATCGGCTATCGCAGGCGCTGACCATCGAAGACCTGCGACAGATCGCAAAACGGCGCACCCCTCTTGCGGTCTTTGACTACACCGATGGAGCGGCCGAAGGTGAACTGTCCCTGGCTCGGGCGCGGCGCGCCTTCCGCGACGTCGAATTTCACCCGTCGATTCTGCGCGACGTATTACAGGTGGACACGTCGACGAAGATCTTCGGCGGTCCGTCGGCATTGCCCTTCGCAATCGCACCGACGGGGTTCACTCGACTGATGCAAACCGAGGGGGAGGTCGCGGGTGCTGGTGCTGCCGGGGCGGCCGGTATCCCGTTTACGTTGTCAACGCTGGGAACCACGTCGATTGAGGAGGTGCGCGCCGCGAATCCAGCAGGTCGATTGTGGTTCCAGCTATATGTGATGCGGGACCGTGAGGTTTCCTACGACCTGGTGCGCCGGGCCGCGGACGCTGATTTCGACACGCTGTTCTTCACCGTGGACACCCCGGTGGCCGGGGCACGGTTGCGCGATAAACGCAACGGGTTTTCCATCCCGCCGCAACTGACTCTTGGCACGGTGCTCAATGCGCTGCCGCGCCCGTGGTGGTGGTTCGATTTCTTGACCACCGACAAGTTGGAGTTCGCATCGCTGACCTCGACCGGCGGCACAATGGGGGAACTGCTGGACGCCGCGATGGACCCTTCGATCTGTTTCGACGATCTGGCTACGATCCGTCAGATGTGGCCGGGAAAGCTCGTCGTCAAAGGCGTCCAGACCGTCGCGGACGCACAACGACTCGCCGACTACGGGGTGGACGGCATCATATTGTCCAACCACGGCGGACGGCAACTGGACCGCGCCCCCATCCCCTTCCATCTGCTGCCCGATGTCGTACGTGAGGTCGGAACCGACGTTGACATCGCAATCGACACCGGCATCATGAACGGAGCCGACATCGTCGCATCCCTGGCGATGGGTGCCAAATTCACTATGGTCGGCCGGGCCTACCTTTACGGGTTGATGGCCGGTGGTCGCCAGGGTGTGGATCGCATGATCGAGATATTGAGCGAGCAAGTGCTCCGGACCATGAAGTTGCTTCAGGTCGCCGAGGTAGCGGAACTGAATCCCAGCCATGTCACGCAGCTGCGAAGGTTGCTGCCGCGCCCTGTTTCCGAGGCGTAAACATCCTATGAAAAGGTCGTAACCAGGACGAATCTGCAGGCTATGCGCTCCTAATGTGGCAGATGTCGGGCATCGACGGCGTATTGGAGTTCCTGCGATCAGTGCGCTGTCGGGGCCGATGACCCCGCCCCAACTGATGAATAGAGATGCGATTGTCCACGCCAGATAAATCTCCGATATCGGCCGCTACGACCTGGATGCGGATCGCCGCGACAGCGTCGACGGCAGCGCTGCTTGCAGGTGCCGCCGTCTTCTCGCCCAGTGCGACGGCAATTCCCACCGATGTGGTCTTTCCCGGCACGAATGAGACACTCACCCCACTTGAAGAAGACGTTCTTGCCGCAGTCGCGGAGGCCGACTTCAGCTCGACCTATGACTTCGACGCCGGTGCCGTCTCTGCGCACACGCCCAACGTCGATGTCGCCGTCATCGAGCTCGATGCCGATGGAAACATTCGCGATCGAGCCAACATCCTGGTCAGCCGCGACTATCCAGACGGTGTGGTCGCGCCGATCGACCGACACCTCTCGTCGAGTTCGGTGCGCTGGCTCAGGTGGGAACAAGGACGCTTCGACGGATCTGGATATGGCAGCGGGTCGGATATCGTCCCCGGCCGTGAGGACGCGCCGCTGCGATACATGGCGAGCTATCCGGCCTCGTTGCTCAAGTCCATGGCGGCCTTCGGACTGGTCTTCCTCAGCGATCATGGCGTCATCGACGTCAATAGCAACTACACCTACAACGGTGTGACGAAGTCAATCACGACGTGGACCGAAGAGATGATCCAATACTCCAACAACACGTCGTCGCAGGCCATGATCAAGATGTTGCACGAAGTGCAATACGAGGGCGTCTCGGGCATTCGCTATCTCAACGACGAACTGCAACGCCTCGGCATGAAATCGTTGCAACTAGAGGGGACGAGCGCATCCACCGGCGGTGGCTGGTCCAACGGTGGAGTCAACATGACCTCCTTTGACACAGCGAAACTTGATCTGCTGCTCGACGGTGGCAATGGTGGCGTGCTGTGGACCAACCCGGATGGCAGTGAGGTGACAGCTGATGTCCTCAGCGATGAAGGACGCGATTGGTTACTCGACATCTGGTCGGGAACTGCGTATCACTGGATGCTCGATACCGGAAACTTCTGTAACTGGACTACCCCGTACACCGGTGACCGGCAGTACCCTGCGATGGGTATTCCCGCAGTGGTTCCCGAATCCACACTCAACCCCGATGGAACGTCCAAGATCCAGTGGGCCGGATCGCCTTTTGCGACCATTGACATCCGCCCTTGCAACGATCAGGCCGAAGTGACGTTCTTCAACAAATACGGCCTGACGTACAACGCCGGTTCGGATGCGGGAATAGTCAAGAATCTTCCGGACAAGCCGTTCAGGCATTACATCGTCTCGGTCATGACCAACATCGGCTACCGCTATGGTGACATTGAGATGGCAGCACTAGGCAATGCCTGCCTGCACAATGATTCCAGTTTCTGCTACACCGAGAAGTTGCCGATCATGGCTGGGCAGATCGACGCTGCCATCAAGGCACGAGGCGAGACACCTGCCAAGACCGCGACCGCCACAAGTCTGGAGCTGTCCACCAGCGCGGCCATCTACCCGGAGGCAGTCACGGCTACCGCGACCGTTTCGGGCGGTGTCAGCGGCATTCCGGTTGAGTTCTACAACGGTGACGAGAAGCTCGGTGAGGCCATTCCCGGCTCCGACGGGGTGGCAGCGTTTGAGACCGCACTGGTCCCTGGGGAGCATTCGCTCATCGCCCACTATCCAGGTAGCGACAGCACGTTCCTGTCCACCTCGTCTGAGGCAAGCCTCACCGTCGCCAAGGGCGATCCTGCTTTCACACTGAGCGTCGCCGAAGTCGGGTATGGAACTGCCGCTGTGGCGAAAGCCCAGTTGATCGCGGATGCGTCCGGAAGCGTCGAGTTCTTCGATGATTCGACGAGTCTGGGTGTGGTCGCCGTGGCTGACGGCATCGCGGAATTGGAGCTTCCTGATCTGGGCGTTGGCGCACATGCGATACGAGCCGAATACTCCGGCGATGAGCACTACGAGCCAGCCAGCGGCCTCACCGCAGTTGCGGTGAACAAGGTGGGGACGATCTCCACCTTGTCGTTGAGCTCGGCGGTGTATGGACAGGCAGTGTCCGCAGTCGCCACGGTCTCTTCGGCTAGCGCAGGTCAGGTGGCCTTCACAGTGAACGGCCAGCCCAGTGGCATAGTGAATCTCAGCGCCGGCAAGGCTTTGACCAGGATCTCGGGACTGGATGCCGGCCGCCACACGGTGACAGCCAGTTTCCTGGGCTCCGATACACACGAGGTGTCCTTCGTGGTGGGGCAGGCACGAGTTGCCAAAGCCGCTCCCAAGAAGGTCACGGTCAAGGCGAAGAAGCGGGCGCGCAATGCGCGCCCGCAACTGATCGTCAAAGTGGCGAAGCTGAATAACGGATCGGCGCCGGCAGGCAAGATTCAGGTGCGCGTCGGCAAGAAGAAGGTGCGTACGGTCAAGATTCGTCCGAAGACGAATGGCAAGGTCAAGGTGAAACTTCCCCGACGCTATGGGAAGAAGATCGTGGTTCGAGCAAAGTTCGTTCCGGACGATCGGTCGAACGTGAAGTCCAAGACTTCGAAGAAGCTTCGGGTGAAACCGACGAAGTAGCAGTAATTCAACGTAGGACAAGCCGTGGGTGGCAAAAGAGTATTTGCCACCCACGGCTTTTATTCGTTCTATTCACATGACGCAACCATGTCGGTTTTGCGAATTTTCAACACAGATCAGCGCCAATCACTAGAATAGAACGGATGATTGTCGCGATATAGCGTACTGACAGTGGTAATAAATTGCGATTGACATGATTTAGAGCCTCGCATACGCTCGAAAATGATAGTCATGTCAACGATGTCAGTTGACTATTTTATGCGGCAACGAACCAATTGTTTTGGTGTATCACGCCGTGAATCATGCGAAGGGGCATACATTTCATGAGTAATTCGAGATTATCTCGACTGCGCCGAATGAGGTCACTCATTTTTATCCTGGCGGGGGCCGTAGCCTTCGGCCCGGCGGTGGCTGCCACTGCCGATCCCGCGGTGCCAACGGCATCATCAGCTGCCACACTGAGCCTTTCCGATGATCAACACACGGTGGCGTCCCCAGACGGATCGATCGAATTTCAGATCGACGTCATCGAGGGCCACCTCAACTATGCGGTAGTACGCGACGGTGACACTGAAATTGTGGCGCCGTCCGGTATGGGCTTCGTATTGGCGAACCCGACTGCCGATCTTCGCGAAGGTCTCGAAATCGAATCGACTACCACAGACTCAGTCGACGAAACCTGGACCCCTGCCTGGGGTGCTGATGCGCAGGTGCGCAATCATTACAACGAACTGACCGTCAACACGTTGCACGCTGCCACCGGAATCCGGCTGTCAGTCGTGATCCGAGTCTTCGATGACGGCTTCGGATTCCGCTACGTCTTCCCGCAGCAAGCGGTGCTCGGTGCTTTTGACGTCATGGACGAGTTCAGCGAGTTCACGTTGCCGGAATCGTCCATCGCCTACTTCGTGCCGTCGGGCACCGACTGGAACGCGGATGAGCAGCACTACCGTTCCGCGCTGCTGCCACAGGTCGCGCACGCACAGACACCGATCACCCTGACCGAGGGATCAGACCTGGTCATGAGCCTGCATGAGGCGGATCTGACGGATTACCCGGCCATGCGCGCCTACCGCGTCGCGGACGTGCCGGGGCGGATGTACTCCAATCTCGTGCCGCTGCCAGGCGGGGTCAAGGCCAAACTGGATGTCACCGACGATGCTTTCGCCACTCCGTGGCGCACCATCACCATCGGGCGCAATGCCGGTGATCTAGCCGAATCCCATCTGATCGAGAACCTCAACGACCCCTGTGAGATCTGCACCGTCGACTCCGACGGCGACGGTATCGACGACACCGCTGACTGGATCGACCCCGGAACCTACGTCGGCGTGTGGTGGGAACTGCAGCGTCGTGCGACGACCTGGACCGCTGGGCCCAACCACGGTGCCACCACCGAACGCGTCAAGGAGTACATCGACCTGGCCGTCGAGGCGGGTGCCAAGTACGTGCTGGCTGAAGGCTGGAATGTGAACGCTGGCGGCAGTTGGACGAACCAAGACTTCCTGACGCCGAACGCTGACTTCGACCTGGAAGAAGTTCTCGATTATGCGGAACAGAACGGTGTCGGCTATGTGATGCACAACGAGACCCGCGGTTACGTCGACTATTACGAGCAACACCTCGAGGAGATCTTCTCCACCTATCACGACCTTGGCGTGCACGCCATCAAGACCGGTTACGCGACCCGGTTCGAACTGGGTGGTGTCAACCGCAGTCACGCGGACCAAGAAGCCGTGCGGCACTACCAGCGTGTCATCGACATGGCGGCCCGGTACGAGATCAACATCAACGCCCACGAGGCCATCAAGCCAACAGGGCTTGCTCGTACCTACCCGAACATGATGACCGGTGAAGGCATCGCCGGTATGGAACAGGAGAACTACAAGGGCGCGAACGGCAACCCGCCGATCCAAAAGACGATCCTGCCGTTCACCCGCTGGATTGGCGGTCCGGCCGACTACACGCCAGGAATTGTGAACCCCACCTGGGACCCGGCCAATCTCAACACCCGGGTGCAGTCCACCGTGGCCAACCAGTTGGCGCTCTACACGCTGTTCTTCAGCCCGCTGCAGATGCTGGCGGACACCCCAGAGAACTACGCGGGCAACCCGGTCGCTTTCGAATACCTCAAGAACATTCCGGCGACCTGGGATCAGTCGATCTTCCCGTCGGCTGTCATCGGGGAACACGTCGTGGCCGCGCGTCGATCTGGTGATACCTGGTACATGGGTGCCGTGACCAACGCCGAGGACCGGACCGTAGCGGTCCCGTTGACCTTCCTGGACGAGGGCCAGGCGTACTTCGCGGAGGTCTACTCAGACGCACAAACCACCAGCTGGCAGGCGAACCCGGCGCTGGTCGAGCGCACTGAGGTGATCGTCACCAGTGCTGACACGTTGAACATGTCGATGGTCGCCGGTGGCGGTCAAGCACTCAAGCTGACCCCGGCCACACCTGAGCAGATCGAGGAGACGCCAGCGCTCGCAGATGGCTCACTAGAGTTCTCCGACGACCTCGACTACCGGGTAACCGATGGATATCTGGAGATCTCCGGGTCGATCGTGAACGCCGGTGCCGTGATCGCCGCGGCCGACGTCTACCTGCGCGATGTGGAAATGTCGCCCAAGGTCGTTCGGGTCGGTCCGCAAGAAGAGGTCGCCTTCGAACTGCGTGTGAAGATCAGCGACCTCGTGATGGACGAGTTCCAACACCTCGTCGTCATCGACGCGCAGGGCAATGAGCTTGCTGAGGTACCCATGGCGGTGCTGGAGTTCCCCGATGCCTCATGGCTGGGTGAACTGAGCGCGCTGGTGGAGTCGAATGACCTCGATCCCGGTGTGGCGGCACTGATGGAGATCCAGATCAACGAGGCCATCGCAGCGGCGAGCGAATATGACCGAGTGGGATTGACCCGCGCGTTGCAGAGTCTGCGACTGAGCTATGTCGCGGTGGGCTATGACTATGCGAGTGAGGCGGCGGGCGATCTGGTTGAAGGCTGGCTCACGACGTGGCTGCCCAAACCCTATGCGGCCTTCCTCGCGCTCGATGAACTGCGCAAGGTGGAAGCCGATCAGGCACTTCACTCAGCCATCCTCGATGATCTGCGACAAGCGGCCTTGGATGTCACCCGTGCCAAGATCCGCCAGGACGGGGATTCGTTCGACGATGCCCTCGCCACGTTGCGTCAGCTTGCTCCGGCAGTCCCTGCCACATATGGCACGCTGCGGGCCGCACTCAACTCGCAAACCATGGAGCCGAAGTTGGTCGAAGCAGAAGCTGGTGCGCTCACCGGCGGCACCAGGGTCAATGCGGAACACCC
>WPCK01088949.1_pt1 | contig 21365 bp, 20 predicted proteins | sample 5399851 | NCBI WGS metagenome assembly WPCK01 (sample SAMN12869471, study PRJNA574797) | sludge metagenome | isolation source: wastewater treatment of pH11 | place: China:Beijing | collected 2019-05-20 | reverse complement strand
GCCAAGGCCTCCATGTTGTTGTTGTCGATCACCGCGTTGGTTCCTCTCGCTCGTCTTTCGCAGGACTGCAAGAGGCTGACGCGGTGATCGTCGCGTCAGGCGGACCCTTCGATCCCTACACCACTACCTGGGGCACAACTCAGCACCGAGGGGTGGACCTCGAACGCGGGGTCGCTCCCGTCGAGGTCGTTCCCATTCGCTGGCGGCATGTGTGCTCCGTGTCTCGGCTCCTCGGGGCGATCGTACCCAGGATCCGAGACATCCTCGGGCGTGCTGCGACGCTTGGATGGGTTGATCCCGCGTGACCGTCGCTGGGCTGCCTTCTACACTCGCTTCTACACCGCGGGCTGGGATCCCCTGGTCCGCAGTGGTACGGACTGGCACGTCGAATGCGCGAAACCCCCTCATAACCCGAAGGTCGCAGGTTCAAATCCTGCCCCCGCCACCATCTGAAGCACGAAAGCCCAGGTCAGCGACCTGGGCTTTCGCAGTTCACAGGGCGTTCCTCCGGATCAGGCGGCCTTCCTCCGGCTGTTCCCACGACGTTCCACCGGCGCCTTGCCGGCCCGCTCGCGACCCTTCTTCGGCTTCGGGCGAGGGTTGGCGAGACGCTCCGCGGTCCGGGCCGCGTCGGTTTGCATGCCGGGCAGGACGTGCTGGTAGGTCTCGAGCGTGTGGGCGATGTGGGCGTGGCCGAGCCGCTCGGACACGACCTTCACGGGGACGCCTTCCTTGATGAGCAGGCTGCCGTGGGTGTGCCTCAGGTCGTGGAACCGCATCGCGGGGATGCCGGCGTTGTGCACGATTCGGCGGAACGCCTCGTAGACGGCGTGGGGGTGGATCGGTTCGCCGTCGCCGTCGGTGAACACCCAGTCATCGCCCGGATCGATGCCGACGGCCGCGAACTCGGCGCACTGGTAGGCGCGCCACGCTTCGAGCACCGACATCGTCGTGTTGTCGAGCTCGATGGCGCGGCGGGCGGTCTTGGTCTTGCCGCGGGTCTGGTGGACCTCGTAGCCGACGGCGACGAGCCCGCGGTTGAGGTGCACCCGCTGCTTGGCGACGTCGAGGTCGGACCACTTGAGCCCGAGGACCTCGTTGCGGCGCATCCCGGTCATGGCGGTGAGCCAGTAGATCGGGAAGAACCGGTGGCCCGCCGCGGTGCGCAGGAGCCGGCGTAGCTCCTCGTCGGTCAGGGCGACGCCCTCGATCCGCTGCAGCGACCGTTGCTTGGGCGCTCGTGCGACGAGCGCGACGTTGCGGGTCACCAGGCCCCGTCGGTGCGCGTCGGCGAGTGCGCCGCGGATGATGAGGTGGATCTCGTACACCGTCTTCGGCGCGAGGCCGCGGCCCGTCTCGGGGTGAAGCAGCGACTCGTAGAGCGACTCGATCTGCTGGTAGCGCAGCCGGCGGATGCTGGTGCGCCCGAGGACGGGCAGGATGTGGCGCTGCACGTTGCGCTCGTAGCCCCGATAGGTGCTGGTTGCGAGGTGCAGCTTCTTGGCCGGCAGCCACTGGCTGGTCAGGTAGGCGCCGAAGGTCAACGACCGCACGGCGTCGACACGCCTGGTTTCGGCGGCGGCTAGCTTCTTGGCGAGCCGCTCCGCCTCGTCCCGATCGGGTGCCGGCCGGGTGCCAACTGCGGCGTTCCTTGCCGGTCACGGGGTCGCGGCCCTCGTAGATGACTGCGTAGAACCGTTCCCTGCGTTGGGCGACGTATCCGTTCATGCTGTTCCTCCGTGTTCGTGTGGCTCCCGGCCGTCGGGACCCGGAGGAACAATCGGCGGAACGCACCTCGAGCGGACCGCTGAGCTCTCGCTCTGACCGATGGCTCCGCACATCGCGACTCGAGGTTCTCGCGCTGCTCCAAGCTCGGTCGCCTCGCTGACGGCGCGACCGAGCGCTGGGAGCTCGCCTGGTAGGTGATGACCGGTCACCCTCGGCGGCTCCGAGGCCTCGCCGTTGGTTCTAGGTCTCGCGGACCTCCCGGGCCCAGCGTCGGAGCCCGGCCCTGGTCACGGATCTGGTGGCGCGGAGCACTCGTCTCGACTGCTGCGAGGGCGTGGACTCGGCGTGGACGATCACCTCCACGCCGGGTGGGAAACGGTGTCCGTCGGCGGGGACCTGGCGTAGCGTCAGATGGCCCTCGAGGACCGATAGCCCCGTGTCGGCGACGAAGGTCAGGCCCTGACCGGGAGCGATCTCCTCGCGGATCATCCGCAATCGGACGCGGCTGCCGAGTCGGACTTCTGTCGACGCGTCTCGACGGTGGCGCTGCATGCCGAAACGGTGTGCCACCGCGTCGAGGTCCAACGAGGGTGCGACGTCGGACCAGGAGCACGGTAGGAGCACCGATTCATCCCAGGCGCAGCGTCTCGGGTGAGTGGATCCTCGCTGGACATCGTTGGCTCGAAGCAGGCGTGTCGCTGGCACTTCGGCGGCGTCGAGGTCGCCGTCGATGACTGCTGCTGCGAACAGTCGGGCCTGCCGGCGCTGCACCCACCCCCACTGGGAGTAGGGGCGCCACTCGTGTCGGGTCGCCACGAGGCGGGCCAACCGATAGAGGCCGACCATCAGGCCCAAGGTGCAGAGGAGGCTCGCGATGAGCAGGCAGAGGAGCTGCGCGGCCATGGTCGCGCTGTCCGCCAGATCCTGGAGCGGCGGTGCAACCGGACCGGCCATGCGGCCACCTCCTGAGGACGAACGATACCGACCGACAGGTCGGACCGTCTCGCCGCAGGGGGAGGTTGGACATGGGCCGCGCGGCTGTCCTCACCGCAGGGGTGGGCCAAGGCGGCGGCCGAGGCCGAGTGACGCCCTGCATCCGAGTGTTCAAGCCGAGCCAACCGATCGCGAGCGATCGCTCAACCAGAGGGTGCTGTCGCAGTGCTCGCCGGGGTGCCTCGCCGAGCGTCGACGGCGGCCACCAGCCGCTCCATCAACGAGGCCAGGCGTTCCCGATCGTCGGGGTCGAAGGTGTCGAGCAGGTCGGACAACAGGTCGTTCGCCCGGTCTCGAACCCTGGCGTGCAGCTGACGACCGCGCTCGTTCGGCGCGACGAGGACCACCCGGGCGTCGCCGGGGTCCGCGGTCCGGTCGACCAGGTCCAGCTGCTGCAGCTTGGCCACTGTCCGGGTGGCCGTCGACGGTTCGACGCGCAACAGTGAGGCCACGTCACTCATCCGCACGGGGGCGTGGGTGACGATCAGATCGAGGGCGTCGGCTTGGGCGACATCGAGCGGTGGGTCCGGGTCGTAGAGGAACGCCCGCACCGGCCCGGTGGAGCCGGTTCTGCGGAGGTCCCGCCATGCGGTACGGATCCGTTCGGCGACCGGATCGATCTCTGTGAGGGGCCCAGCCACGCCACCGACCATAGTCCTTGCACTCTACAAGTGGATGTTTGTAGAGTGCAACCATGTCTGATGTGGTGCCGCCCGCCGCTCGCCTGACGCACCGGCAGATTCTGGTGGTCTTCAGCGGTCTGATGGCCGGCATGCTCCTCGCCGCCCTCGACCAGACCATCGTGTCCACCGCGCTGCCGACGATCGTGGGCGACCTCGGCGGCCTCGACCACCTGTCGTGGGTCGTCACGGCCTATCTGTTGACGACCACGGCCAGCACCCCGCTCTACGGGAAGCTGTCAGACATCTACGGGCGCCGGCTGATGTTCCAGTCGGCCATCGTGATCTTCGTCATCGGATCGGTGCTGTGCGGGCTCTCCCAGGACATGCTCCAGCTCATCGTCTTCCGCGGCATCCAGGGGATCGGAGCCGGTGGCCTGATGGCCATGGCGTTCGCCATCATCGGCGACATCGTCTCGCCTCGGGAGCGGGGCCGCTACACCGGCTATCTGGGGGCGGTCTTCGCGGTCGCTTCGGTCGCGGGACCGCTGCTCGGCGGGTTCTTCGTCGACAACCTCACGTGGCGATGGGTCTTCTACGTCAACGTCCCGATCGGGATCGCGGCGCTCGTGATCACGAGCGCCGTGCTGCGCCTGCCCTTCGCGCGCCAAGACCACGAGATCGACTTCGTCGGAGCGGCGCTGCTCGTCGCGGGCGTCTCGACCCTGCTGCTGGGTCTGGTCTGGGGCGGCAGCGAGTACCCGTGGGGCTCGCCGGTCATCGTCGGTCTCCTCGCCGCATCGGTGGCGCTGACCGCCGTGTTCCTGTGGTGGGAGACCCGCACGCCAGAGCCGATCCTGCCGCTTCGGCTGTTCCGGGGCCGCGTCTTCAGCGCCGGGGTCGCGCTGTCGTTCCTCCTCGGCGGCGCGATGTTCGGCGCGATCGTGTTCTTGCCGTTGTTCCTCCAGGTTGCCACCGGAGCCTCGGCCACCAACTCCGGCCTCCTGTTGTTGCCGTTGATGGCCGGGCTCATGACCACGTCGATCCTCTCCGGGCGGGTGATCGCCAAGACCGGCCACTACCGGAGATGGCCGATCGCGGGCATGGGCATCGCTGCGGTGGGGATGTTCCTGTTGTCGACGATGGAGCCCGACACGACCCGGGCCGCCAGCTCCCTCTACATGTTGGTCGTGGGAGTGGGACTCGGCATGGTCATGCAGGTCCTGGTCCTCGCGGTGCAGAACGCGGCCGACTTCAAGGACCTGGGGGTCGCCACGTCCTCGGTGAACTTCTTCCGTAGCCTCGGGGGGTCGTTCGGGGTGTCGATCTTCGGGGTGGTCTTCGCCTCCCTGCTCGACGACAAGCTCCTCGCGCTCCTCCCCGCAGGTGCGCTCGATTCGGCCGGACTGAGCCCTGACGCGCTGACGGCCACCCCCGAACAGATCCAGGCCCTGCCGCCGGACATCCTGGTGCCCGTGACCCAGGCGATGGCCGAATCGATCACCGCGATCTTCCTGTGCACGGTGCCGCTCCTGGCGCTCGGCGTGGCGATCGCGATCGTCCTCCCCGAGCTGCCGCTCAAGGACACCACCCACATCGGTTCCACCCTCGAAGGCGCCGAGATCACCGTGGCCGAGATGGCCGGCGGAGAAGCGACCGTTGACGAGCTCACCGACGACGAGACCGTCCCCATCGACGCGGAGGGAGCGCCCCATTGATTCCGCTCGGCATCGCCGGGCGACCCGTGAGGCCGCCGGCGTGAGGTGATGGAGGCGCGAGTCGTCGTTGTCGGCCTCGACGGGTCTGATGGGTCCGTGGCAGCACTCGCCGCCAGTGCTCGGCTGGCCACGGTGACCGGCAGCCGCATCGTTGCCGTCCATGTGGTCCGGGGTCACCCGATTGTGACGGCGGCCCCGGTCAGCGGAGCCGGGGCGCTCGCCGTCGCCGACGACGAGGTCACCGATCGCTGCCACCTGGACTGCGAAGTGGCTCTGGCCGGTACCGATGTCCCGTGGCAGTTCGAGGTCCGCCACGGCGATCCGGTCACCGAGATGGCCAGGGCTGCAGCCGACCACGATGCGATCTGCGTCGCCATCGGGCGCAGCGCTCGACGCCGCTTCACCCGCGGTTCACGCTCGACCGTGAGTGAGCGCCTCGTGGACCGGTGCGACCGACCTGTGCTCGTCGTTCCTCCCGAACCTGAACGCGCCGCTCCTCATGAGCCCAGCTGACGCGCCACCCATCCCGATCATGCGACATCACTGCGACGCTGAGGCTCTGAGCAGGCCAGGGTGAACGACCGCATCGTCCGCGTCGATGAGCACGTCGTCGTGGCGTGTCGTCCCCAGGACGCGCTCAGCTGCCTGGACGGGCCGACGGCGATCGCCGCCTGGTTCGGTGGCGACCGCTCTGGATCTCGAACCACGATCGCCTCACCCGCGGGCGAGCTCGTGCTCGAGCGTGCCCATGAGGAATGGCTGCCCGACGATGGCGCGCTGCTGGTGGTCGGGACCACCGGCGACCTGTGGTTTCGCGCTCACCTCACCGTTCGCTCGGTCATGCTGCCCGATGCGCACCCGTACCTCCACCCGGGCACCGAGATCTGGGCCCACGTGGAGCTCGGACCGGCGGATCGAGCGGTGCAGGCGAGCGCGGTGATCCGAGACGTCCTCCGGCACGGCCTCGAGCACCTTCGTCTCGAGCTCGACGCCTCATGACCGCGGGTGGCTCACCGTCTGGGTGGATGCTTCGCCAAACCCGGTGGTGCCCGCGTTTGTGGACGTGATGTCGAGGTCAGCGGTCGACGCCTTTGACCCGCTCGCGCTAGGGGGCATCGGCGAGGGCGGTGGCGATGGGCTTCCAGCGGGCGAGGCTTTGGGGGTCTTCGGTCCAGGCGATGGCGCCGAAGTAGTTGACGACTCGGGTCGCGAGGCCGGCGTAGCGGTCGGCGATGCCGTCGGCGATGGTGGCCCAGGTGCCTTCGATGGTGAAGTGGCGGAGGATGTCGTCGGTGATGATGGTGGCCATGCCGGCGATGTCGCCGGCCTTCTGGCGTTCGCGTAGGGCGGCGGTGGTGCCGGGATGGTCGAGTTGTTCGAAGATGAACGCGTAGTTGGGCGTGGATCCGTAGAAGGCGACTTGCATGCGGGCGAGCTCGCGCCAGCGGGCCCGGTCGGTGTCGGTGTCGCCGACGACGAGGAAGGCGGGGACGATGATCTCGAAGTCGTCGAGGCGCCGTCCCGCTCGTTGGGCACCAGCGGCGAGTTGGGGTGCGACGGTGTCGGCGAGGTAGGTGCGGGTGTTGAGGGGGTGGATGTGGACACCGTCGGCGTGTTCGCCAGCGAGGCGCAGCATCCAGGGGTTGACCGCGGCGATGTCGATGGGTGGGTCTGGCGCGTCGATGGGGCCGGGTGACCACATGGCGGGCAGGAGGGAGATGTCGTAGTAGGGGCCGTGGTGGTCGGGTGTGCCGCCGCTGCGGAAGGCCTCGAAGCAGGACCGTACGGCGAGGACGTAGTCGCGCATGCGTGGTCCGGGAGGATCGAACAGGGTGCTGTAGCGGCGTTCGATGTGGGCCCGGACCTGGGTTCCCAGGCCGAGGCGGAACCGGCCGCCCGTGGCATCGGCGAGCTCCCACGCGGTTTGCGCAGTGACCATGGGGCTGCGTGGGAACGCGACGGCGATGCCGGTGAGGATGTCGATGTCGGCGGCGAGCGCGGCCGCTGCACAGGACAGGTAGGCGGTGCGGCCGGCCTCGGTGATCACGAGGCCGCTGTGGCCGCTGTCGGCGGCGTGGCGGGCGAGTTGTTGGACGACGTGGAGGGGGAGACCGCCGGTCATGATGTCGAGCTTCACGGCGTGTCCTATGCGGGAGGGAACGCGAGGGGCAGGGTGCGGGGGCCGCGCACTTGGCCAGCCGACCAGGTGACGGCGTCGGGGTCGGTGAGGGTGAAGTTAGGGATGCGGCGCAGCCAGGTTTGGATGGTCACCCGCAGCTCCATGCGGGCGAGGTTGGAGCCCAGGCAGCGGTGGATCCCGACCCCGAACGCGAAGTGCCGGTTGACCTCGCGGTCGAGGATCACGCGGTCGGGTTGGTCGAAGACGGCGGGGTCGCGGTTCCCGGAGGGGAACGGGAGCAGGACCCGGTCGCCCGTGCGCATGGGGCAACCGCCGATGACGGTGTCCTCGATGACCTCGCGTGCCATGGTGACGGGTGCGAACACCCGCAGGAACTCCTCGGTGGCGGAGTGGATGAGGTCGGGCTCCTCGATGAGTCGGCGCCGGTCGTCAGGGTGGGTGGCGAGGTGGAGGAGCGACGCCCCGATCGCGGACCAGGTGGTGTCGATGCCGGCGAGGAGCAGGAGGATGCACACGCCGAGGATCTCGGGGTCCTCGAGGGCGCGGCCGTCAGGCATGCGGGCGTCGAGGAGGTGGGTGATGATGTCGTCACGCGGGGTTGCGCGGTGATCCTCGACGTGGCCGGCGAGGTACCCGCCGATCTCGAAGATGGCGTCGAAGGTGGTCTCGCCGGCGAGCGGGCTCTCCTCGATGAGGCGGTGGATCCAGTCCCGGAACCGGGCGTGGTCGCTGTCGGGGATCCCGAGCATCCGGGTGATGACCTTGATGGGGACGTGCTGGGCGTAGTCCGCAGCGGCGTCACATTCCCCGCGGTCGATGAACCCATCGATGAGATCGTTGGCCATCGTCTCGGTGATGGGCTCGTAGGCGGCCACCACCGCAGGGGAGAACACCGGCAGCAGGAGCCGGCGGATGTCGGTGTGGTACGGAGGGTCCTCGGTGATGGGCGGTGCGTGGAACCCGAGGTCGGTGGGAGATTCGGCCCGGTCGGTGACCAGGATCGTGCGGGACGAGAACCGCTGGTGGTCGTGGGCGATGGCGGCGAGGTCCTCGTAGCGAGTGGGGATCCACACGCCGTGGTACCGGTCGGTGTGCGCGACGGGGCACTCGTCGCGTAGCCGGCTGTAGACGGCGTGGGGATCCTCGACGAACCCGGGGTCGAGGTGATCGAAGTCAGTTGCCCAATCGGTCACTGGGGGTCGGTTCACGGTGGCTCCGGGTTCAGTCGTCGAGTCGGATGGCGCGTTCGGGGCAGTTCGCCGCGGCGAGCTGCGCGCTGTGTTCGCTGCCGGGGCTGAGGTCGCCGGCGGTGGCGGCGGTGGCGTATCCGAGGTCGTCGATGTCGAACAGATCCGGGGCCACGGCGTGGCAGCGGTTGTGGCCCTGGCAGCGATCGGTGTCGACGGTGATCTTCATGCCTGCGCTGCGGTGGGTTCGGTGGCGAGGGCGTCGAAGTCCGTCGTGAGGCGTTGACCGTCGGGGTGGGCGGCGAGCTCGGCGCGGACCTGGGCGAGGCGGTAGTCGAGGATCCGGTCGAAGCGGGCGCCGGTCTGGTTGTCGAGCGCGGCTCGACACGCAGCGACCACGAGGTCGGCGCCGGCCACGGTGCCGCCATCGATGGTGCGCACGGTCATGGTGGCGAGTTCCGCGAGCCCGCACTGGAGGTAGGCGACGTGGATGTCTTCGTCGGCGCGGATGTGGTCGATGGTGGCCCGGGCGAACTCGGCGTCCGCGCTGCAGGTCGGGTCGCCGAGCACGTCGGATGCCCACGCGAACGTGTGGTAGGCGAGCAGCTCGATGACGAGGATCTGAACCATCGCCCGCACCAGGAGCTGGAGTTCGGGGGCGACGTCGTCGCGCAGCCCCTCGAGCATGCCGCCCACCGTGATGGCCTCAGGAGATGGTTTGGCGGGACCTTCGTAGCCAGGTGGCGGCGCGATGGGCAGGTTCTCGAACATGTCCATGGTGATCGGCGGATCCGACAGGGCGGCGTCGCGCACCGCGAACCACATCTGGTCGTGGCCAGCTTCGTCACCCCGGCCCGCCTCGTCGTTTCCGTGGGCCTCGAGAAGCCCGGCGAAGAGGTGCCCGAGGCAGGTGCCGTCGATCGGTTCGACGATGAAGCTCTGCAGGTCCATCGCGGGAATGAGCTTGATCCCGTCGTTGCCGAACCCTTCGACGACACCGACGAGGGTCAGGATCCGGGTCATGGCCCCCGCCGCGCCGTTGCGAAGGAGCATCTTGGCTTGTTCGGTGTTGGGGACGAACGCCCGGTCCACGGCCTCGGGTTCGATGACGCGGCGGGGATGGCCACCAGCTTCGAGCTGGGCAGCCCAGGCGGCGATGGCGGGGACGCGGTGCACCGATCGGGGCGGCAGGTAGGTGCCATCGGCGGCGTAGCCGCCATGGAGGAGCACGCCGTTTCGTTCGATGCGGGTCGCATAGTCGGGATCAGTGAGGATCTCGTCGCGCGAGTAGCGCAGCCGGGCAGTTGTCATCGCTCTTCTTCCTTGGGTGTCGGCGCGAGACCGCGCAGGATCAGGTGGTCGAGTCGGGCAGCCATGGCGGGGGGGTCGACGGGCTGGCCGACGACGACGTGGTGGAGGCCGACCATCGTCACCGCCCCGAAGATCGCCGACGCGGTCATCTCGTGGTCGCTGGCCTGCATGGACCCGTCGCGTTCGCCCGCGTCGAGGACCTTGCCCAGCGGCTCGTGGAACGCCGCCCAGATCGCGTCGGCGAGTTGGGGGATGCGGGTGATGCGACCGAGTTCGGTGAGCAGCACCGTGCAGAGTTGGGTGTGATCGGCGAACAGCTGCAGGTAGGCGGCGATGACCTGGCGGAGCCGATCGCGTGCGGGCTCGTCCCGGTCGACGATTCCTCCGATCTCGATGGACAGGTCACGCAACAGGCGTTGGAGCAGCCAGGCGAGGATCTCCTCTTTGGACGAGAAGTGGTAGTAGAGGGTTGGACGGGGCACCCCGGTTGCCTCGACGATGTCCTCCATGCGGGTCCCGTCCAGGCCTCGCGCCGCGAACACGGCGGCGGCCTTGGGGAGCGCTTCGGCTATGCTCTCGGTGACCTCTCTCATGGCGCGCTGCTAGTCGATGGAGTGATGCGGACGTGGAGGTGGTTCACGCCCCGCAGGATCAGGGTGCCCCGCCAGTCGGGGGCGTCGTCGAGCCACTCGATGTCCGCAGTGCGGCGAACGAGCCGGTCGAACACGATGCGTCCCTCGAGGCGAGCGAGGTTGGCGCCCAGGCAGTAGTGGATGCCGGCCGCGAAGCTCAGCGGGTGGTTCGGGTCGCGGGCCACGTCGAAGCGTTCGGGGTCGACGAACTCCGCCGGGTCGCGGTTGGCCGCCCCGAGGAACGTCACCACCGTCTCGCCGGCGCCAACGCGGTGACCGTCGATCTCGACGGGTTCGAACGCGGTGCGGGCATCGACTTGCACCGGGCTCTCGAAGCGCAGCATCTCCTCGACGGCGGATCCGACGAGGTCGGGTTCGGCCCGCAGGCGGGCGAACTGGTCGGGGTTGCGGAGCAGGCACAGCAGCCCGTTGCCGATCAGGTTGGTGGTGGTCTCGAAGCCGGCTGCGAACAACAGGATCAGCGTGGCCACCATCTCGTCCTCGCTCAGCCGGTCCTCGCCGTCGCGGGCGGCGATCAACGCGGAGACGAGGTCGTGTTCGAGGTCGGCTCGTCGGCGTTCGATCAGCGAACGGAAGTAGTCGTCCATGATCGCCATGGCGTGCTCGGCGTCCTCGACCTGCTCGGCGGTGACTCCGGGCTCGAGCGCAGCGGCGCTGGCGCGCACCAAGGTGCGGAACTGGTCACGGTCCGACGGCGGCACCCCCACCAGCTCACCGATGACCTGCACCGGGAGCCGGAACGCCAACGCGTCCATGACGTCGACATCGCCCTCGACGGCCATTCGGTCGACGATCACGTCGGCCATGTGGCCCACATGGGCTTCGAGGTCCTGCATGCGTCGTGGCGTGAACCCCCGCGACACCAGGCCTCGGAGGCGGGTGTGGTCCGGCGGGTTGACGAAGAGCATCGAGTTGCCCATGACCGTCTGTTGGCGGGGCGGCAACCCCGGGTTGAACAACGCCCGACGATCGTCGTTGAGGTCGCCCTTGCCCAGGCGCGGGTCTCGCAGCACCGCGTTGCAGTCCGCCCATCGGGTCAGGAACCACACCGCGCCCAGGTCACTGCGGTGCACTGGAGCCACGTCGCGCAGCTGGCGGTACCTCGGGTACGGGTCGGCCCGCCCCTCGGGCGTCAGCAACGTCTCCATCACCAGCCCGTCGGGGTTCACCGCCGGGTCCGCCGTGTCGGTCTCAGTCATGTGGTTCCTTCCGGGCGCGTTGGTCAGGTCGCCAGGTATCGGGTGGGGGCGCCGAGATCGATCACGACGTCACCCTCGTCGACCAACAGGTCGACGTGTCCCAGGATCTCTGAGATCGACAGCAGGATCTCGAAGCCTTCGATCCGGGGGAACACCACCCTGGACAGCTCGTAGGCGGTCGGTTCTCCCATGCGCGCGATGTGGGTCAGGATCTCGTCGGCTCGGCTCAGGTGGTGGCGGCGGGTCGCGGCCACCAGTTGGGCGACCGAGGTGAACGCGGGCCCGTGGCCCGGTAGGACGACGTCGGGGTCGAGCGCCTCGAATCGGGCCAGCGACTCGAGGTATTCGACGAGGCTCCGCCGCCGCAGCAGGTCACTCTCGTGATCGACCTCCACGAGTGGATTCGGGGTGATCGAGGGCAACAGGTGGTCGCCGGACAGCAACCGCGACGACGTCGGCTCCCACAACGACAGGTGACCAGCGGCGTGGCCCGGCGTCACCATCGCCTCGAGCTGCCGGCCGCCGAGCCACAGGATGTCGCCATCGTCGACGGGCACCACCCGGGACTCGTCGATGTCGTGCAGCCACTCCTTGACCGCCCCGTAGAACATCGGAAACACGCTCAGCATCTCTTCGGGGATCCCGAACGAGCGGATCAGCTCATAGAGCAGGTGTCGGTCGCGGGTCTCGAGCAGCTTGGGGAGCTCGGCTCGGCCGGCATAGATGGGCGCGTCGGCCTGTGCGGCCAACCATCCGGCGGTGCCGTAGTGGTCGGGGTGTGCGTGGGTGACCACCACCGCGTCGACGTCGGCGACGCTGAGCCCGACCGCCGCCAGCTCGGTGCTCACCGTGGCGATCGTGTCGCCGAAGAGCATCCCCGGATCCACGACCGTGACCGGTTCCTCCAACAGCACGTAGCAGTTCACCGGCCCCACCGGGAACGGTGTGGGCAACTCGAACGCGAGCGTCGACTCGGGTAGGTGATCGATGAGTGGGACGAGCGGGTCACTCATCGGCGACCACCTCCTCCCACTGTTATAGACGGTGTCTAGACGCTGTGTCTAGACTCGGGGGCGGACGAGCTGGCGTGTCGGACCGCTGGCGTTTCTTGGAGCGACCGTGACCCTTGCCCTCTACCGCCTCGGCCGCTGGTGCGCCCGCCACCCTTGGCCGGTCATCGCGCTGTGGGTGGTTGCCGCCTTGGTGACCGCGGGAGCTGCTGGGCGGTGGGGCGAAGCGTCGAGCGAGAGCATCGAGATCCCTGGCACCGAGTCCCAGCGAGCGATTGACCTGCTCGAGGAACGCTTTCCCGAAGCCGCCGGCGGCCGGGCCCGGGTGGTGTTCGCCACCGAAGAGGGCAAGGTCACCGACCCCGCGTTTCGGTCGGGGGTCGAAGGAACGCTCGACCAGATTCGAGGCCTTCCCCGTGTCACCCAGGTGATCGACCCGTTCGGGCCGGCGGCGGCGTTCCTGGTATCGGACGACGGGCGTATCGCCTTCGCCGAGATCGCCTACGACACCACCGCGCGCGAGGTCGGCACCGAGGGCGTCGTGGCGCTCACCGCGACCGATGGTCCCGCCCGAGCGGTAGGACTCGACGTTGCCTACGGCGGCCCTGTGGTCGAACGACTCGGACCCGAGGAGACCCGGACCTCGGAGCTGATCGGTCTCAGCGTCGCCGTCGTGGTCCTGGCGATCGCGTTCGGGTCGGTTGTCGCCATGGCGTTGCCGATGCTCACCTCCCTGGTCGGGCTCGGCATCGGGTTCCTGCTGATCCGACTCCTGGGCGGGTTCACCGAAGTGACCTCGGTGGCGCCGGTCCTGGCATCGATGATCGGCATCGCTGTGGGCATCGACTACGCGCTGTTCATCGTGACCCGTCATCGCCAGCACCTCGCCGAGGGGATGGCCGTCGACGAGGCCGTCGCCCGCGCCATGGCCACCTCCGGCCAGGCTGTGATCTTCGCCGGGTTGACGGTGTTGATCGCGATCTTGGGTCTGGCACTCATCGGCATACCCCTCGTCGCCGCTCTCGGCTACGCCGTCTCGCTGGTCGTCGCAGTGGCGGTGCTCGTCGCGGTCACCCTGCTCCCGGCGCTGCTCGGCCTGTTCGGTGCACGCATCGACCGACTACGGGTCCCCGGTGTGCAGCTGCGCTTCGAAACCGACCACCAGGCGTCGGGCGCCGTGTCGGCCCGCTGGGCTCGCCTCGTCACCCGCCGGCCCTGGCCGTTCCTCGCTGCCGGCGTCACCGTGCTCGCGGTGCTCGCCATACCAGTGTTCGGACTTCAGCTCGGCTGGCCCGACGCTGGCAACCGACCGGTCGACGCGACCGAACGCCAGGCCTACGACCTGCTCGCGGCCGGGTTCGGAGACGGGTTCAACGGCCCGCTCCTGCTCGCCGTCGACCTCGACACCGCCACCGAACCCACCGCGGCCCTCGCCGCCATCACCACCGCGGTGGCCGACACTCCCGGCGTGCAGCTGGTCGTCCCCGCACAACTCAACCCGGCCGGCGATACGGCCGTCATTCAGGCCATCCCCGACTCCAGCCCCCAAGACGCTGCCACCGAGAGGCTCGTTGACCGGCTCCGAACCAACACGATCCCCGCCCTCGAGGAAGACACTGGCGCCGTCGTCGAGGTCACCGGAACCACCGCTGCGTTCATCGACATCTCCAAGCGGCTCTCCGAGCGGCTCGTGGTGTTCATCGCCGCAGTCGTTCTGCTCTCCTTCGTGCTGCTCACCGCGGTCTTCCGCTCGCCGCTCGTCGCGCTCAAAGCGGCGCTCGTGAACCTCTTGGGCATCGCTGCGGCGTACGGGGTTCTCGTGGCGGTGTTCCAGTGGGGATGGGGCCTCAGCCTCGTCGGTCTGGAAGAGACCGTCCCCATCATCTCGTTCCTGCCGATGATGATGTTCGCCATCCTCTTCGGGCTGTCCATGGACTACGAGGTGTTCATCCTGTCCCGGGTCCGCGAGGACTGGCTCGCATCCGGCGAGCCGACCGGCAGCATCGTCCACGGCATCGCGGTATCCGCCCGTGTCATCACCGCGGCCGCGCTCATCATGATCAGCGTTTTCGCCTCGTTCGTTCTCGGTGAATCCCCCGAGATCAAGATGTTCGGCGTGGGGCTCGCGGTCGCGGTCGCGCTCGACGCGACCATCGTCCGCATGATCGTGGTGCCCGCCACCATGACCCTGCTGGGTGCTCGCAACTGGTGGATACCCGGCTGGCTCGACCGGATCCTGCCCCGCCTCGACATCGAAGGCGAGACCGCCCTTCCGTCCGCCCACCCCGACCCGGTGCCACCCGGCGACGACACCCTCATCCACCAGGAGCGCATCCCATGAATCTCGACGAAACCCCGGCCGAGATCGCCGCCCGGTCGCAGATGGCCACCGCGCTCCAACAGCTCGGCCACGCCCTCGTCGGCCATCGCGTGGACATCGACCTCGCCCACGAGGTCGCAGCCATCGCCCGCGACCTCACGGCGAACGTCGTCGCCCGCCCCACCCGCGACCGCACCCGCGAACTTGCGGCGAACCCCCGATTCGCCGGGATCCTCTCGGGTGAACCCACCGAGCCCATCGGCGTCGACGGCCAGCCGATGGACCTGTTCCGCGACTCGATCGTGTCGGGCCGAACCAACCCGATGGGCATCGGCCTCGAAGTGCGCCGCGACGGCGACGCCGCAGTCGCCACGACCACCCTCGGCCCTGCGTTCGAGGGCGCCCCCGGACGATCTCACGGCGGGATCGTCGCGTCGATCCTCGACGAGACCATGGGCTTCGTCCTCCCGATCATCGGCGAGCTCGCATACACCGCCAACCTCAACATCGACTACGTCGGACCAGCACCCCTCCACCGCGAGCTGCGGTTCACCGCGATGCTCCGTGACAGGTCCGGACGCAAGCTCTGGATCGAAGCCCACGGTGAATCCGACGAAGGAGTCTTCGTGCGCGCCGAAGCGCTGTTCCTCGCCGTCGACCTCACCCGCTTCGCCAACCACGCCGACGCAGACGACTGACCGCCCCCAGGGAGACCGGCCATGCCCACCCCCATCACCCCAGACCGCTACGACCCCGCCACCGCCGCGGCAATGGCCGGCCTCGGCAACGGCACCGACGGGCTACCCGCGTACCTCGGGATCCGCACGACCCACGTCGGCCCCGCCACCATGACGGCCGAGCTCGACGTGCGCGCCGACCTGCTCAACCCCTTTGGAACGCTCCACGGAGGGGTCCTCGCCGCGCTCGTCGATCACGTGCTCGGGGCCGTGCTCTACCCGGTAATCGAGCAAGGCCGATGGGCAGCCACCACCGAGTTCAAGGTCAACCTCCTCGCCGCGGTCCGCGACGGCAGCCTCGAGGCTCGCTCCACCATCGTGTCGCTCACCCGCCGCACCGCCGTCGTCCAAGTGGAAGTCGACAACGACGGCCGCCCCTGCGGACTCGCCCAAGGCACCGTCCTCATCGCTGAGCCACGGGCCAGTACCTGAACGTCGTCGTGTCCGCTCCGGATCAGCCAACGGTACGAGCGGCGCCGAGGAACCAGTCAACGACCGACACCACGTACTCGCGGTCGAGCGCGTCGTGGTCTTCGAACAGGTACCGGAACAGCACCGGACCGACCAGCTGCGCCACCGCGGCGTCGGCCCTCAGGCCACGGGGAAGGTCGCCAGCCGCCACCGCGTCGACCACGATCTCTTCGAGCACCCGTGCCCCTTCGGCGCGCATCGACCGGTTCAGGTCGGCCAGCTCGGCGTCGTCGCGGGCCTGCTGGCCGATGGCGATCATCACCCGCCCCAAGCCCGTGGAGGTCACCGCCACGCGGAACGCCTCCAACTCGGCGACCAGATCATCCCGCAAGTCGCCCATCGGTGTGGTGTGGGCCAGGCGTGCCTCTTCGCGGATCAGGTCCCGAAGCAGATCGAGCCGCTGCGGCCAGTGCCGGTACAGGGTCGTGCGTGCGTACCCGCTGCGCTCAGCGACCCGTCCAAGCGTGACCCCCTCCCACCCTTCGTCGAGGAGAACCTCGCGCGCAGCGGCCAACACCGCGTGACGTGTGCGCGTCACCCGAGGATCGACAGTCGCGTCCTTCGCCATCCGACCGAATTTAGCCGCCAGCACATCTTCACTACGGGTTGTCCATTACAGCACAAGCTGTCCTAAAGTCTGCCGACCGACGGCGTGTTGGCCGGAGCCATCCCCTGAGGAGCGACGCAGTTGACCACCAAGAGGCTCGACACCCCGGGCTCCACCCCCGATCCCGAGAGCGTCACACCCGGCGACGAACACGACGTCGTGATCGTCGACGCCCGCCGCCGACTGTTGGTCCTCGCCGCCATGTGCATCGCCCTCGTCGCCGTCGTCGCGTCGGTCTCTGGTCTCAACGTCGCCCAACAAGCACTTGCCACCGACCTCGGCGCAACCCAGAGCCAGCTGCTGTGGATCATCAACGGCTACACCCTCGTTCTCGCCGCGCTGCTCATGCCCGTGGGTGCCATCGGTGACCGATGGGGACGCAAACCCATCCTCCTCATCGGGTTCGTCGTCTTCTCACTCAGCAACCTCGCATCGGCGTTCTCGACCGAACCCACCACCCTCATCGGACTGCGGGTCCTCGCTGGTGTCGGGGCTGCGATGATCATGCCCGTCACCTTGTCGGTCATCACCACCAGCTTTCCCCGCGAGGAGCAGGCCAAGGCCATCGGCACCTGGGCAGGGTTCGCCGGCGCCGGAGGCATCATCGGCCTGTTCGTCTCCGCAGCGATCATCGACAACGCCACCTGGCCGTGGGTCTTCGCGCTCCCCATCGCCCTCGCCGCCATCTCCTTCGTCCTGACCATCGCATTCGTCCCTCACTCGGTGGAGCACACCGAGGCCGGCTTCGACGTCGCCGGATCGATCCTGTCGGCCGTGGCGGTCGGTGGGCTCGTGCTCGCGTTTCACGAAGGACCCGAGCAGGGCTGGAACGCTCCCATCACCGTCGCCGCGCTCGCAGCCGGGATCATCGGCGCTGCTGTCTTCGTCGCTGTCGAACTGCGACGCGACCATCCACTGCTCGACGTGCGCATCTTCGCCATCCGCGGTCTCGCCGCCGGATCCATCAACCTCTTCGTCGTCTTCGCCGTGATGTTCTCGCTGTTCCTCGTGCTCGTGCAGTACCTCCAAGCCGTCCTCGGCTACAGCGCCCTCCGAGCTGCGTCAGGACTGCTGCCCATGGCGGTCATGATGATGCCGCTCTCCACCATCGCTCCGACCATCGCCGAACGGATCGGCTTCCGTCGCACCCTCGTCACAGGCATGCTGCTCATGGCCGCAGGCCTCTTCACCTTCGCCATGCTCGCCGACCCCGACGGGGGTTACCTGTCCGTCCTCCCGGGCATCTTGCTCCTCGGAGCCGGCGTCGGCCTGTCCATGAGCCCATCCACGGCCGCCATCACGGCGTCGCTCCCCGAGGAGAAGCAGGGCGTCGCCTCCGCGCTCAACGACACCGTGCGAGAGATGGGCGGCGCCGTCGGCATCGCGCTGATCGGGTCCGTGCTCAACTCCGCCTACCAAGCCAACATCGAACCCGCCACCAGCGCCCTCCCACCCGCCGTCGCAGAACCCGTCAACGAGGGCATCGGCGGCGCACTCGGCGTCACAGCCCAGATGGGCGCGGATGGAACGGCGCTGCTCGACTCCGCTCGACAAGCGTTCGTCGACGGCATGGTCCCCGCCCTCCTCCTTGCCGCCGGCCTCAGCCTCGCTGCCGCCATCTACACGGCGCTGCGCGGACCCAAGACCGCCGCCGAAGCCGAACCTCGCCTCCATCCAACCGACCAATCGACCCAGGCGGCATAGCGGGCCAGCTCATCCACGACCTGCGCAGGGAGGCCGCGATCGCGAACACTGGGAGCGCGCAGGACTTCTACACTTCCTTCTACACCGCGGGCTGGGATTCGCTGGTTCGCAGTGGTACGGACTGGCACGTCGAATGCGCGAAACCCCACCTCAGAGGTACTGGAAGGCACAGAACGGGACGGGATTCGAGCCTGACCATCCGCTCATAACCCGAAGGTCGCAGGTTCAAATCCTGCCCCCGCCACCAACTTGTTGAGTGAGGGCCCAGGTCAGCGACCTGGGCCTTCCTCGTTCTCCAGAGCGTTCCTCCGGATCAGGCGGCCTTCCTCCGGCCGTTCCCACGACGGTCGACCGACTTCTTGGTAGTCGAGCGCGGGGCAGCGAGGCGCTCGGCGGTGCGGGCCGCGTCGGCCTGCATGCCGGGCAGGACGTGCTGGTAGGTCTCGAGGGTGTGGGCGATGTGGGCGTGGCCGAGCCGCTCGGAGACGACCTTGACCGGGACGCCCTCGGCGATGAGCAGGCTGCCGTGGGTGTGGCGCAGGTCGTGGAAGCGCATGGCCGGGATACCGGCGTTGGCCACGATCCGCCGGAACGCCTCGTAGACGGCGTGCGGGTGGACGGGTTCGCCGTCGCCGTCGGTGAACACCCACTCGTCGCCCGGGTCGATGCCGACCGCGGTGAACTCGGCGGCCTGGTAGGCCCGCCAGCCTTCGAGCACGGCGAGGGTGGTGTCGTCGAGCTCGATGGCGCGGCGGGCGGTCTTGGTCTTGCCGCGGGTCTGGTGGACCTCGTAGCCCACGGCGACGAGCCCCCGGTTGAGGTGCAGCCGCTTGCGGGCGAAGTCGATGTCGGACCACTTCAGCCCGAGGACCTCGTTGCGGCGCATCCCCGTCATCGCTGTCAGCCGGTAGATGGGGAAGAACCGGTGCCCGGCCGCGGTGCGCAGCAGCTGGCGGAGCTCCTCCTCGGTGAGCGACACGCCCTCGACCCGCTGCAGCGACCGCTGCTTGGGGGCGCGGGCCACGAGGGCGACGTTGCGGGTGACGAGCCCGCGGCGGTGAGCGTCGGTGAGCGCGCCGCGGATGAGGAGGTGGATCTCATAGACGGTCTTCGGTGCGAGGCCACGGCCCGTCTCCGGGTGCAGCAGCACGTCGTAGAGCGCCTCGATCTGCTGGTAGCGCAGTCGCCGGATGCTGATCCGCCCGAGCGCCGGGAGGACGTGGAGGTGCACGTTGCGCTCGTAGCCCCGGTAGGTGCTGGTCGCGAGGTGCAGCTTCTTGGCCGGCAACCACTGGCTGGTCAGGTAGGCGCCGAAGGTCAGGGACCGCACCGCGCCCAGGCGCGCGTTCTCCTCGGCGGCCAGCTTCGCGGCGAGCCGCTCCGCCTTGACCCGGTCGGTGCCGGCCGGATGCCACCTGCGGCGTTCCATGCCCGTCACCGGATCCCGGCCCTCGTAGATCACCGCGTAGAACCGGCCTCGGCGCTGTGCGACGTATCCCTTCATGGTGTGCCTCCTTCAGGCGTGGTCCCGGTGGTCGGGACCTCGGAGGAACAATCGGTAGAACGCACCGTGAACGAGACGACCGGGACCTGTCGGGCGTGGCGTGACGACGTAGCTCATCGGGCCAGCGTGGACGACTTCGACGCCTACACGAACAGGGGGCGGTTCCGCGGTGCTCTTCGGAACGCTCAGGCGGTACGGTCGAGGGTGATGCCGACGCGCTTGCCCCGCTGGACCTGGCTGCTGGTCCTGCCGTTGCTGGTCGGAGCGCTGTTGTTGATGCACGGCCTGGACGCCCATGCCGGTGACTCGCACGCACCGGAGGCGGCCGCCTCGGAGATGGCGGTCGCCGACCATCTCCATGACGAGCCGGCCCCTGCCGAGCACGGCCACTGTGCTGAGTGCCTGGCGGGGCACGTGATGGCGGCGTGCGTCGCCATCATCTCCGCCATCGGCGGCATCGGGCTCGCCCGCAGACTCCTGAGCCGGGGACACCTCGTGGCCCCAGTTGTGGCTGCGGTGACGGGGGTCCGTGGCCTGGTCGAGCTCGCTCGACCACCGGACCCGGCGTGGGTCCGGCTGTCGGTCATGCTGCGTTGAAGCGCCCTTTCACCTGAACCGGCGGCGCGCCCTCGCGCGCCGCGTCATCCGATTCTGTTGAAAGGAGCGCGCACATGCGCCGATCCCTGGTTGCTGTCCTGCTGTCCGTCTTCGCCCTTGGGCTCGTCCTCACCGCCTGCGGTAGCGACGACTCCGGTGCCGATCGCCCCATGGAGTCCACGCCCGGAGGCGGCATGGACGACGGGATGATGGACGGCCACGACGAGTCCACCCCGGTCGCCGAGGGCGCCCGCCGCATCGAGGTGGCCGCCACCTCCTTCGAGTTCGACCCCGACGAGATCACCGTCACCGCCGGGGAGGACATCGCCATCGTCTTGACCTCCGACGACCTGTTGCACGACTTCACCATCGACGACATCGACGTGCACGTGGCCGCCGACCGCGACGAGACCGCCGAGGGCGGCCTGCGGGCCGACGAGCCGGGCGAGTACACCTTCTACTGCACCGTCGAGGGTCACCGCGAGGCCGGCATGGAAGGCACCTTGGTGGTGGAAGCGCCGTGACCGTCGCCCTCCTGGTGGGGGCGATACCGAGCCCGCCGAGCAACGCCATCGGCATCGGACCACTGCAGCTGCGGGCCTACGGGCTCGCCATCGCGGTCGGGGTGTTGGTGGCGGTGTGGGTCGCCCAGCGCCGCTGGGCGGCCCGCGGCGGCGACCCCGCCGACATCTCCTACCTCGCCACGTGGTCGGTCGTCGCCGGCCTCGTCGGGGCCCGCGCCTACCACGTCCTCACCGACTACCACCGGTTCCAGGGCCGCTGGCTCCACGCCCTCGCCGTGTGGGAAGGCGGCCTCGGCATTCCCGGCGGGCTGCTGGCCGGCGTAGTCACCGGCGTCGTCCTGG
>WPCK01062969.1_pt1 | contig 21451 bp, 14 predicted proteins | sample 5399851 | NCBI WGS metagenome assembly WPCK01 (sample SAMN12869471, study PRJNA574797) | sludge metagenome | isolation source: wastewater treatment of pH11 | place: China:Beijing | collected 2019-05-20 | reverse complement strand
GTACCCTCTCCCCCGCTTCGGGGGCGCCTATCCAAGTACCCTCTCCCCCGCTTCGGGGGCGCCTATCCAAGTACCCTCTCCCCCGCTTCGGGGGAGAGGGCAGGGTGAGGGGGTCTTCTGTTTTTCAGACAGGCCCTAATTCCCTGCGCCACTGCGGACGTTGGCGTCCGCACGAATCCGCAGGCTGGGCTTTTCGATCGTCACCGTGGTGTAGGGATCCACGCTGCGGGTTAACCAGACGCTCGAGCCAATCACCGCGTCGTGCCCGATCACGGTCGACCCACCCAGGACCGTGGCGTTCGCATAGATCACGACCCGATCCTGCACCGTGGGGTGGCGCTTGCTCCCTCGCACCAGATTTCCGTCGGTATCCGTGTCAAAGCTGAGCGCTCCCAGCGTCACACCCTGATAGAGCTTCACATGGCGCCCGATCTCGCACGTCTCTCCGATCACCACACCCGTTCCATGATCGATGAAGAAGTGATCCCCAATCTGGGCCCCGGGGTGAATATCGATCCCGGTTCTGCGGTGCGCCCATTCCGTCATCATGCGAGGGACAAAGGGAACCGCCAGGGAATGGAGCTCGTGGGCCAGCCGGTAGACGCTGATCGCTTCGAGACCCGGATAGCAAAGGATCACTTCATCGACACTGTGGCAGGCAGGATCCCCTTCATATGCAGCTTGTACGTCGGTGGCCAGAATCTCCCGCAAGGCCGGAATCTTCTTCAGAAACTTGATCGCAATCTCCTGTGCTTGCGCCTCCCAATCATGATCCACCGGCAGCGCTTCGTCACGGCTGCGGTCCTCATGGCGCAGGGCACGACAGAGCTGCTCCGTCAGTAAATCGTGCAGCGTGTCGATCAATTCCCCGACGTGATAGGTGATGTTCCCCCAGTGCAACCCCTCGCGACGCAGGTAACCAGGAAACAAGATCTCCTGGAGACTCTGAATCGCGGTGACCACTCGGTCGTAGCGAGGCAGGGGACAATGCCCGAGATGATGGATGCTGCCGAACTCGGCATACGTCCGCACGATGCGGTCCGTCAATTCAGGCAGTGCTTCTTTCAGTCGAAAGTCGGAGGCCATGGGACGGGGCTTTCGTCGGATCGGAGATTTGGGGGAATGCTAGCAGCAGCTGGCTGAGTTTCAAGTCGCAGCCGCACACGATCTCACCAGCCACTTCCAATTCTTTCGGCCAGGTTCCACTGACCAGATTAGCACGGCCGGCTGGGAATCGAGCGGTTTACCGGCAGGTCCGTCCAACTTCCACGAGTCTGAAGGTTGCCGGGCTCTGTCTCAAGCGCCCCGTAACGGCGGGGGAGCGACGCCTTGACGAGTCGCTACGCCACCAGTTCCTCCGTCTTGAGACAGGGCTTAGTTCGGACTCGATTCGCTCCAAACCCGCGGCCGAATCACATGGGTGGCCAGCCCCAGCCGCTCCAGCAGACGAATCACGTGCCAGGACATATCAAATTCCCACCAACGATGCCCGTGTGAAGCGGCCCGTTGATCGGCGTGATGATTGTTGTGCCAGCCTTCCCCGTGCGCAAGCATGGCAATCCAGAAGTTATTGCGGCTGTTGTCCGAAGTGGGGTAATTGCGATAGCCCCAGATGTGGGTAAAGGAATTCACAGCCCACGTTCCGTGCAGTACGAAGACCGTTCGCACAAAGACACCCCAGACCAGAATACTCAGCCCCACTTGCAGCCCTGCCTGCCAGGTTCCCCCCATCAGCCAACCCGCGACAAAGCCCCCCACTAGAAACAGCAAGGCATGAAGTCCGTAGATCATGAGCCACAGTCCATTGCGTTCCAGTCGAAGGTAGAACGGATCGCGAAGCAGGTCCCGTACGTAACGCTCATAACAATTCACATCCCGGTGATCTCGATTCTGGACCAGAATCCACCCCATGTGGCCCCAGAAGAAATTGACGAGTGGCGAATGCGGATCGGGCTGTTCGTCGGAATGCTTGTGGTGAACGCGATGAATGGCCACCCATCGCGCTGGGGAATCCTGCAGCGTGCAGATACCAAGAATGGCCAGTCCGTGCTCCAGCCACTTGGGACAGCTGAATCCTTGGTGTGTCAGCAGACGGTGATAGCCCACCGTAATCCCCAACATGCCAAAGGTGAAATGCCCCAGGACTCCCAGGATCACCCCCGTCCAGCTGAAGAACCAGGGGATGAATGCCAGCAGGGCCAGCAAGTGCACGAGCGTCAGCGCGATTGTATAGCGCCAGTAGATTCGGATCGGCTGCGACGTTTCCGGAACCGACAGGCGCTGGCGAATGGCGCGTTGCGAAACGCCATCACAGGGGACAGGGGCTTCCACCACGACATCCTGCCGCGATGGCGCGCGGCCGTTCTTGACTTTCAACATGCGTATTTCAGCCCATTACCAGGCCTTCGTTGGTTCCCCAGACAGCTCCGCATTATCGCAAGCTCGGCCTGGCTTTTCCAGTCCTTCTGAATCTCGAGCGATTGGGTCCCCGCGACCGAACTTACGGGGCTGGGGTGGAATCGGGGCTGGCGACGCGATCGGCCCCAGGGCGGTACCCTGCGACCCGACAAGGCCAGTGCTCCAGGGAGACTTGCGCGAGCCCGGTAGCTGGCGGACCCGGATCGAGGTGCCGAGCGTGCCACGTCGAACAGGATGCAGAATAAACGACGGTTCACCCGCCATGAACGAGACATGAGGAATCGGCCGCCCCTTCATTCAGGGCCTCTGCCCCGACGCGGTGGCAAAAGTCACCGAGTCCCTCACCGTCCTGCCGGCCGCTCTTGTATGCCGCGAAGACCCGTACCAATTCCCGTACCACGTCGGTCTCTGGCACCATATCCTTGTAGAGGTATCCCAACCGATCACCCAACTTGCGACCACCCAGGAAGATGGAGTACTTCCCTTTGGCTTTACCCACCAGCCCAATGTCGGAATTGTAGGGGCGGGCGCAACCATTGGGGCAGCCCGTCATCCGCAAGGTGAATTGTTCGCTTTCCATCCCGAGTTTCTGGAGCTCTGGCTCGAGTTGATCCACAATCCCTGGCAAGGCCCGCTCCGCTTCCGTGATGGAAAGTCCGCACGTCGGCCACGCCACGCAGGCCATGGACCAGCGCCGGGCTTCGGAGATTTCATGGCTGAGCGGTACGCCGTGGCCTTGCAAGATCGCTTCCAGCGAATTCCGCGCAGATTCCGCGATATCAGTGAACAGCAGGCTTTGATGAGCGGTCAGACGGATTCCGGGCTGGAATCGCCGGCAGATTTCGCGCAAGGCGGTCTTGAGCCGGCAGTTTTCCTCGTCTCGTATGCGGCCGTTTTCGACGTTGAGGCCGTAGAACCACCGGCCATCCCCTTGTTCCCACCAGCCCAGGTGATCATGGAATCCATGCACCTCGATCGGGCGGGCCGGAGCAAGTCGCGATCCCAGGTAGGCTTCCACCTTTTCGCGAAAACGGTCGATACCCCAGTCGGCAATCAGGTACTTCAAGCGAGCCACCTTCCGGTCCGAACGGTTACCGTAGTCCCGCTGGACCTTGACGATGGCGGTCAGCACGTCAAAGAGCTGCGGGCGAGGGGCATAGCCCAGCAGCTGCCCCAGCGCCGGAAACGTCTTCTTGGCACTGGGAATCACTCCCATTCCACCCCCGACCAGTACGTTGCACCCAGAGATGTCGTCCCCCTCCGGAATCGCCACCAGTCCCAAGTCGTGTGTGTACACATCAATGCAATTGTCGTGCGGCAGCGCGATTCCTATTTTGAACTTGCGCGGCAGGTAATGACGACCGTAGATGGGCTCAATGGGATCCTCGTTCTCGCCGTTGAGCAGCGGCACCCGGGTCTTTTCACCGATCAATTCGCCCCGCTCGTACTCCTGCAGCCAGATTTCGTGGTAGGCACCCGATCGGGGAGCAAAGTACTCGGCAATCGAACTGGCCAGCGACTGAATGCTTCGATACGGTCCGTTGTGATACGGGGCCGGGCAACACATCACATTGCGATTTACGTCTCCACAGGCACCCAGCGTGGTCAATTGCACTTGATTGATCCGCGCGATGGCCTTCTTCAGGTTTCGTTTGCGGACGCCATGCAGCTGCAGGCCTTGGCGACTCGTGATCCGCAGCGTCTGTGTCGCCAGTTCGTCACACAGGTCCATTTCCGCGAGCAGCTGGTCGCTGGTCAGCCTGCCCCCCGGGATCTTGGTTCGAACCATGAAGATATACGACTTGCCATCCCCGTCCTCGCGGGCGGAAGATCGCTGGTCCCGGTCGTCCTGCTGGTACGTTCCGTGGTGCTTCAACAGCTGGACCGAGTCTTTTTCAAAGCGATCGGCGTCATTGCCAAGCTCCTGGGTGATTTCTCCCCGCAGGTAGTGGCTTCGACCTTTCACTTCTTCGATAGGGCTCGGTTTCGCAGGAGAAGCCGCCGGAGCCGCGGGATGGTTTGGTTCGTTCATTTCCGTTGCATGCCAGGATATCGGGACATCAAGCCCCCGGTCTGCGCAGACCGTGCCTTGGTCTCAGTCCGCCCCGCTGCTTCGAGCCGATCGGAAAACCGGAAGCCCCTCACCCTGCGCTCTCCCGATCACGGGGGAGAGGGTGCCCAGAGGGTTCCCGGATAGGCTCTTCACATGGTGTATGGGAACTCGTAGTTTACGGCAATCCAAAACAACCGGCCACACCGGAAATCAGTCATTTATGTCTGCGGATTCGACGCCTCGTGCCGCACTCAGCAATCCCTGGGTGTTCCTGGGAACCGGGTTTGGGCTGGGACTCTTGGGGCCGGCGCCAGGCACGCTGGGCGCCGCGCTGGGGCTGCTGCTGGTTCCGCTGCTGTGGCAATTGGCGGGCACGGGTTGGCTGTGGGGGCTGCTGGCAGTGCTGCTGCTCGTGGGGGTACCCATCTGTGGCCGCGCCGCCCAATTCTTGCATGCGAGCGACCCGGGTCCCGTGATCTGGGACGAGATGGCCACGATGCCGCTCGTCTATCTGGCACTTCCGGCCGAGGCCATTCGGCGCCCTTGGGTCTTGCTCCTGGGATTCGTGCTGCACCGCGTGTTTGACATAGTCAAACCGCCCCCCGTGCGATGGCTGGAAGGCCTTCCCGGTGGCTGGGGGATCATGCTCGACGACGTCGCTGCGGCGCTCTTTGCCCTCGTGTCCTTGGGACTGCTGCACGCGGCCATCGGGATCCTGGGCTGACCCCTCGGTCACCGATCCACCCCAAGAAATGTCGACGACGGGCACGATCCGGATCAGTCATGGCTGGCCGGTACTCTCTTCCCCAGGCGCTCGACCATTTCAATAATCTCGATGGGGACGGCGAGCACCACGGTGTTCGACGCCGTGGGTCCCAGCCCGTCGATGGACTGGAGCGTTCGCAGCTGCATCGCTCCAGGACTGGCCCTCATCGTTGCCGCGGCCGAGGCCAGATTCTCGGCCGCCAACTTGTCCCCTTCGGCCTTGGTAATGGTCGCTCGCTTTTCTCGTTCCGCCGCCGCCTGCCGGGACATGATCCGCTTGAGGTCTTCCGGCATGTCGATATCCATCAGCCGGATCCCCGTCACCTCGAGCCCCCACTCGCGCGAGTCCTTTTCCACAGCATGCTGAATCGTGTGGCCAATCTGTTCGCGTTCGGCCAAGAGTTCGTCGAGCGTCATACCACCCACGACGTCCCGCAGGGCCGTCTGGGCCAATAGGGACACGGCATAGACGTAGTCCTGGATCTTCAATACGGCGTCCTCCACGTTGGTCACCTTGAAGAAAAGGGCTCCGTTGATGCGGACCGGCACATTGTCGCGCGTGATCACCTCTTGCTGGGGGATATCGATTGCCAGGATTCGCATATCGACCATGCGAGCGCGATCTAGGATGGGGGCGATGAGGAACAATCCGGGTCCGCGGATCCCTTGAAACTCACCCAGTCGCAGCACGATGGCACGCTCCCACTGATTGGCCACCTTGATGGCACTGGCAAACAATGCCGAGAGGACAAAGCCGACGACGGCGATCCAGCCCGACCAGCTTGAACCGGGTCGCGATCGGGAATCCACGAGTGCAGCCACGCCCAGGCTCAACAGGAACAGAATCACAAAGACCGTGATCTGCACGAAGCTGGGCATGCTGGAAGTCAAGGTCCGCAACCGCCGACCGGCCTCACGGGCCGAACGTTCCATGTTGTGTGATGCCATGCAGATGAGCCCTTTCGGTGAGGGGAAGACAACATCCCGAACCCAGGCGGTCATTGTCCCCCCGTCAGACCTGGAAAACAACCGCCGAACGGACGTAGGCGCCGCGTTGGCTCAATTGGCCGAACGTACGTAGATCGGGTTCGTGAGTATCCAGGGGCGGTCTTCGTCCGCGACTCGTAACCAGACCTCGATGCGGTAAACGCCGGGCGCGCGGACCGCATAGTCAACCGCAGTGCCGACCTGCTCGAACGCCCGCTTCCCATCACGTATTAATTTGAACTGACCTTCCATGGGCGCTTCCGCTTGAAGCCGCAGTCCTTCGCGAAAAGGGACTTCGCTGCCAAGCGGCCATGTTTCGTCCCCGTGCCGCGCTTGATAGACGAAACCTGTCGGATCGGTCAGCCAATCAAAGGCGACGTAGGCGCGTCCCTCGATTAGGGCTTGTCGCACCTCGGCTTCGTTCACCTCTGGTAATAACAAATGCGTGCTCACATGGTGGAAGCTGCGGACGTACGGATCGAGGTCACATTCGAAAACCTCGCCGCCGGTGACTCGCACGAGGTCGGCAAACGCCTGGGGCGAGGCTGTCTGTTGCTCCTGAATGCTCTGTCGGGGATACGCCAGGAAGCCCTCTGTTTCTGCGCCTGGAATCAGGAGCACGCCACCTTGCACTCCTCGGTGCCCATCCATGATGTAGTCGTAGGAGCTGGCCGGATGCTCGCTGAACATGATGACGCGAACTTGGGATTCCTTGGCGGCGGCAAGGATTTCCTCGATCGTGCCACGGCTGTCGTGCGAAAATGACGAATGCACGTGCAGCAGCGCCCGCACATCGTCGTAGCCGCTGAAAACCAGTTTGGATCCCCTAGGGTTCTTGTAATTCCGGTACGCAGTTTCGATCGCTAAGGCTCTCCTATTTCTCGGAAAAGGGGGGTACCATGAGTTTCGGCCCGGCGGGGCCAGGCCGGTCGCAACGATCGCCCCCAACTTGGGATTCGTTACGCATTGGCCCCCTGGCATCAGGTCGTCACAACCCGTCCCATAGGACTCCGTTTGGTCCGTCATGACCGTTGACCCCGTGTTTGCCGTGGAGACTGACGCGATCCTCGAGGCGCTAAGGCGCGTGTCGGTGGAAGCGGTGTTATTGCCGATCCTCGTCCAATTGACGATCGTGATCCTGGCTGCCAGGATCTTTGCCATTCTTTTTCGGCGGCTGCGCCAGCCATCGGTGGTTGGCGAGATCGCGGCCGGGATCATCCTCGGACCCAGTGTACTAGGATGGCTCTTCCCCGGTATTTTTCAGGCGATTTTCCATCCCCGGGTGCATGGGCTGTCGCCGGAATTGGGGCAGGTCCTGCTCCATTGGATCCTGACCACGTTCAGCGAGATCGGGTTGATCTTGCTGTTGTTTTTCATTGGGCTTGAATTTGATTTCGGCCATTTGCGCTGGCACGGGAGGTCGGCCCTTGCTGTCTCGCTGGGCGGCATGATCGCGCCGTTTGTGCTGGGGTTGGGTCTGGCCGCGTTCATGCACCCTCATGTTGCGGCCGATATTCCGTTCCTGGGCTTCTTGCTCTTTTTTGCCACTGCTCTTTCCATCACGGCCATTCCCATCCTGGGGCGGATGATGATGGAGTTGAACATATCGCGCACCCGCCTGGGCGCGGTGACGATTGCCGCTGCCGCCGCGGACGATGCCGTCGGCTGGATTCTGCTGGCCGCGGTAGCCACTATCGTGCAATCGCAATTCGAGATCGGCAGTGTGTTGCTGATGATCGCTCAGACCGCCGGATTTGCCCTGGCGATGGTATTCGTGGCCAGGCCCCTCTTGGTAAGAGGGACAACCTTGGCGCTGAGGGCGGGGGACGGCGACCTGAGCCTGACCGGCCTGGCCGTGCTGTTGGCCCTGATATTCGCCTGCGCCATCGTCACGAACCTGATAGGGGTTTTCGCCGTCTTCGGCGCGTTCATTCTCGGCGCAATTCTCTCCGACCGGCATGACTTGCGCGTCGCCGTGAACCGCCGGCTGCGCGACTTTGTCAGTGCCTTTTTTCTGCCACTTTACTTCGCTTACACAGGCCTGCGCACGAACATCGGCAGCTTGGAGTCGCTCCCCTTGTGGCTCCTGTGCGGCGCAGTAACGGTGGCCGCCATCCTCGGTAAGCTGGGCGGCTGTGCGCTGGCCGCGCGAGCGACTGGCTCCTCGTGGCGCGATGCCGGTTGTATTGGCACGCTGATGAACACTCGCGCATTAATGGCACTGATCGTCATCAATCTCGGCAAGAACCTTGGCGTGATCCCCAACAGCGTCTTCTGCATGCTCATCCTGATGGCACTGGCGACCACCATCATGACCACTCCGATCCTGCTGCGTCTGATGCGAGGGACGGAACTGGAGCCCCACATCCGGCGATCGAGTTTCTTCGATTCGAAGGCCACGGCAGCCGACTTCGCTGAAGTCGAAGTCGACGATGGGTCGGAACCATCTGCCCACCGGACCAACTGACGTCCCGACCTCGATTGCGAGGTCACTTCAAACGCGGAGGGACGCCATTTGGACCAGCATCTCTGGAAGCCCTCGCATCCTGCTTCGCGATCGAAGTCGCCACCGTGGCCGTGATGCACAATCACCAGGCCAGTGGGAGATTTGTCGAGGAACGATTTCGATGCCAACGGATCGTGGACACGGCGGGCCTGCTGGCCCGTTCGGTGTATGGGGACCTGAGCCCGATACGGGCCGTTTCCGCGACGCGGGCTGGTCCTCAGCGTGCGATCGTGCTGAGAGCGCACTTGTGAACTTATGGCGATTCCAGTTCTGACATCTCCAAGTCGATCGTCAGCAACCTTCGGTCTTCCAGAATCTCTCCATGCAGCCCACGGAAACTGTGGCGCGACCTTCCTGCCAATCGAGTTGCCACGTTCATAAAAAGGATCCTTGGAAGGACTGGTTGGTGGCGAGCGGTCGAAGGGTGTCTGAAGCCAGATTTTGCTTTTCGTCGCAGAACAGCTCCATCACCGTATCCTTGGCGACGGCGTCGCGCCGATGATCCAGGCGATGGCGGGCCGCCCGGAATGGCAGGCTGGACGTTGGGACGCCAAATTGCCGAGGCCATTGCCGCATCGCGCCGTCGGACGAAGTGAACTTATTTGCGTTCCACATGCCAAAATCGGAGCCATCCACCTCTCCATTGGCGTCGAAATCCGCCTTCGACCAAAGGGCGACGCTGGTGAACTTATTGGCATTCCAGACCCCGAAGTCCGAACCATCGACCACACCGTTGAGATTGGCATCAGCGATCTTGTAAGCTCGTCCGGGACCCAGATTGATTGCACCGGCGCTGGCCAGCCAGGAATCGCGGTCCGCCAGGTTGACCAACCCGTCGCCGGTCAAGTCGTACAGCGCGTTATGCGTTCCAGCCGCAATCGCCGTGATCAGGGCATCGATATCCACAATGTCGAACAAGCCGTCGCCGTTGAAGTCGCCGGTAGGAGTGGGTGCCAGCAAGCCGGTATAGATCTCTTCGCCGTACTCTGCGGTCCGACCCACTACAAATAGACGGTCATCAATCGCAAATATGTCCCACGGAAACCCTACTTCAGATGACGCAATGGTTGTTCCGGTTTCGGTACCATCGCTCTCCCACAGATTTCCATTGATGCCATCATTCGCGCCGAAAAACAGCGTTCCGCTGACGTTTCTCAAGGCATTTGGATACGAGCCTTCTGATCCCAACCGGATGTCCTTCACGCGGACGGTACCCGTTGGCGTCCCGTCACTCTTCCATAGTTCTCTACCACTGGTCCCATCGTTTGCTCGGAAAAAGAGCGTCCCGCCGACGTTCGTCCAGTTAGCTGGATCCGAGCCTTCTGATCCAAACCGGATGTCCTTCACGCGGACGGTACCATTGGGCGTTCCGTCACTCTTCCATAGCTCATAACCACTGGCTCCATCATTCGCACGGAAAAAGAGCGTCCCACCGACGTTCGTCAAGGCTGCATCCGAACCGTAGGTTCCTGGCCGAATGTCCTTAACGCGGATCGTCCCATTTGGCGTTCCATCACTCTTCCACAGTTCATGACCGCTGGTCCCGTCATTCGCCGTGAAAAAGAGGGTCCCGCCGACGTTCGTCAATCGACTTGGCTCCGAGCCTCCTATTCCAGGCCGGATGTCATTCACGCGTACGGTGCCGGCTGCCGTCCCGTCGCTCTTCCAGAGCTCTTCACCACTGGTCCCATCATTCGCAGTGAAAAAAAGCGTCCCGCCAACGTTGGTCAAGGATCGTGGATACGAGCGTTCTGTACCCGGATTGATGTCCTTCACGCGTACGGTGCCGAGTTCCGTCCCATCACTCTTCCAGAGCTCATCACCACTGGTCCCATCATTCGCAGTGAAAAAAAGCGTCCCACTGACATTGCTCAAGAACCATGGAACCGAGCCATCTGTACCAAACCGGATGTCCTTGACGCGTACGGTGCCGAGTTCCGTCCCATCACTCCTCCAGAGCTCTTCACCACTGGCTCCATCATTCGCACGGAAAAAGAGCGTCCCACCGACGTTGGTTAAAAAACCTGGCCACGAGTCTCCTGTTCCCGGCCGGATGTCGCTAACGCGCACGGTACCCGTTCCCGTCCCGTCACTCTTCCAGAGTTCCCGTCCACTCGTTCCATCATTCGCACGGAAAAAGAGCGTCCCACCGACGTTCGTCAAGTAACGTGGCCCCGAGGCTCCTGTTTCCGTGATGACGGGTACGGTGCCCGCTCCCGTCCCGTCACTCTTCCACAACTGAATTCTGCTGGCCCCATCGTTCGCATGGAAAAAGAGGGTCCCGCCAACGTTGGTCAAGTATCGTAGATTCGAGCCGACTGTTCCTGGATTGATGTCCTTAACGCGTATGGTACCTGTTCCCGTCCCGTCACTTTTCCATAGTTCTTCACCAGTGGTCCCATCATTTGCTCGGAAAAAGAGCGTCTCGCCGACGTTGGTCAAGAATTGTGGCCACGAGGTCCCTGCACCCGGCCAGATGTCCTTCACGCGCGCGGTCCCAGCTGTCGTCCCGTCACTCTTCCACAGCTCATAACCTCTGGTGCCATCATTCGCAGTGAAAAAGAGGGTCCCGCCGACGTTCGTCAAGTTAAATGGCCACGAGTCTCCTGTTCCCGGTCGGATATCCTTGACGCGCACGGTGCCGGTTGGCGTCCCGTCACTCTTCCAGAGTTCCAGTCCACTCGTTCCATCATTCGCATTGAAAAAGAGGGTCCCACCAACGTTCGTCAAGTTACGGGGAATCGAGCTGCCAGTTCCCGGCAAGATGTCCTTGACGCGTACGGTACCATATTGTGTCCCGTCACTCTTCCATAGCTCCCAACCATTGGTTCCATCATTCGCATGGAAAAAGAGCGTACCACCGACGTTCGTCAAGGAATTTGGCTCCGAGCCCCCTGTTCCCGGCTGGATATCTTTCACGCGTAGGGTGCCCGTTGCAGTCCCGTCACTCTTCCATAGCTCCCAGCCGCTGGTGTCATCAAACGCCATGAAAAAGAGCATCCCGCCGACGCTCGCCGAGCGAAGTGGAGACGAGCTTCCTACTCCTGGCCGGATGTCCTTAACGCGGACCGTGCCATTTGGCGTCCCGTCACTCTTCCACAGCTCATAACCACTGGTCCCATCATTCGCAGTGAAAAAGAGCACCCCGCTTACGTTCGCCAAGACTGGTAGCTCCGCTCCGCCTGTTCCCGGCCGGATATGGCTAACGCGAACGGTGCCGGATCCTGTCCCGTCACTCTTCCACAGCTCATAGCCACTGGTTCCATCATTCGCATTGAAAAAGAGGGTCCCACCTACGTTCGTCAAGTAATGTGGCTCCGAGCCGTCTGTTCCCGGTCGGATGTCCTTAACGCGTACGGTGCCATTTGGCGTCCCGTCACTCTTCCACAGTTCCGAACCGTAGGAAGCGGTAGTTGCACGGAAGAACAATTGGCCGTTGACTTCGACTAGATTGCCGGCTGGACTCGGACTTATGGGCAGGCTGTTGACATCTTTCAATAACTCCAAATCGATCGACAGCAGCCGTCGGTCTTCCAGGGCCTCGACATGCAGCCCACGGACAACGTGGCGTGACTTGCCAGCCAACCGAGTTGCAACGCTCATAAAGCATCCTTGGAAGGAGCAATTGGTGGCTGAGATGCAGGCTTCACTGTTCAAAGCGTAGCGGACACCAGATCGTCCTTTTCGTCACAGAACAGCTCCATCACCGCATCCTTGGCGACGTCGCGCCGGTGATCCAGGCCATGGCGTTCCGTTTCGAATGACAGGCTGCACGTTGGGACGCCAAATTGCCGAGGCCATTGCCGCATCGCGCCGTCGGACGAAGTGAACTTGTCTGCGTTCCACATGCCAAAATCAGAGCCATCCACCACTCCATTGGCGTCGAACTCCGCCTTCGACCAAAGGGCGACGCTGGTGAACTTGTTGGCATTCCAGACCCCGAAGTCCGAACCATCGACCACACCGTTGAGATTGGCATCAGCGATCTTGTAAGCTCGTCCGGGACCCAGATTGATTGCACCGGCGATGGCCAGCCAGGAATCGCGGTCCCCCAGGTTGACCAGCCCGTCACCGGTCAAGTCGTACAGTGCGTTATGCGTTCCGGCCGCAATCGCCGTGACCAGGGCATCGATATCCACAATATTGAACAAGCCGTCGCCGTTGAAGTCGCCCGTGGGAGTGGGACTGCCGTAAGTGAAGTTGAGCACCACGTCCGTCTGGCCTCCATTAATCCGGTTGCCGGCTTGATCCTTAAAGGCCGTCGCGGGAGATACGCCGGTAAGTATCACGGAATAGACGCCGTTCTGACTTAGAGGTGGCAGCACGACTGCGAGTTGATTGGTTCCGGATCCAAATTCTGTGAACGACATCACGGAATTATCAGGAGCGCGAACGGCAATACTGTTTGCCGTCCAGACCGTGCGCTCGTTAAACTCAACTACGAAGCGGCGGGGATCGGGAACGAAAACAGAATCCACTACGGTTGGCCCTGATATGTCGGCGTCCACGAGCGCCAGGGCCGCGGTGGCATTGACGCGCCCATAGCCGTAGTAGGGATTGAAGCCCGACGTATAGGTCACTCCGCCGATCTTATCGGCGCTTTCTTCCATGGCTTCGCGAACCTCTACCGCCATGAGATTAGGATTCTTTGACAGGAGTAAGGCGCCGATCCCCGCCGCTAGAGGTGAGGCCGAAGAGGTGCCGCCAAATCGCCTCGTATAGTCGAGATCTGGTAATTCCGCAGGATCAGGGTCACCCGAAGGAGGAGGATTCATTCCGGCACTTCCCGTCCGGTCGACCGAGGTGATGTTGATTGTCCCTATCGTGTACGGCGGGATGGCCGTGCTGCTGGGGGCGACGAAGTCGACGAGCAAATACTGGCTGTAAGCTGAGCGATAATCCCATTGAGTGCTCGCCCCCACGGAAATCGTGCTGGATATGTTTGCCGGATAAAAGGCGAGTGGAATCACTTGAGGTACGCCGCTCAGCAAAGACCCCACTTGTTGCCACGGACCCCCGTTGTATGAAAAATAATGGCGAATACCGTCGTAGTTCGCTTCGCTTGATACCCAAAGTTGGTAAAGAAGAGAGGAGGGTTGGGTTACTACAACCGAAGGAGACATTATCCAGGAGGATTGATTGTCCCCAATCGAACCAGCTTTGGCGACATGCCGACCCGTTCCGTACGATCGTGCAGGATCGTCCACGATGGACCAGAGAGCGTCACCTCCCGTCGTCCACCCAGACGGCCAAGCGGGCGAATCAAATCGTTGCACGGTGCCATCGGGCAACCCTACTCCGGCGAGCCATGCTGTATCCTCTCCAGCAATGTAACCGTCGTCCTTTTTATAATCCCACACGAATCGCCAAGTGCCAGGATCCAGGAGGGCACCATTCGATCCTCCAGGTCGAAACCCAGTCGCGTTATTGCCCGAAGCGGCGAAATTCGCCATTCCCAACCCGCCCCGGCCATTGTTTTCCGCCCAGTCGAAGGCTGTAGTCACAGTAGTATTTGGCAATAGGGTGCCATAGCTGTGATTGCCAATGTCGGCACCGCGCCAAGTGCCATTACCGTCCGCAGTTCGTCCGGCGGCATAGTAGATTGCCGAAGCCCAAGCTGCACTAGTGAGCATGGACCCAGACCCCAATAGCGTGATTCCCATGATCTTCACGTTGTAAGCGGCCCCGGCCACTCCCAAGCCATTGTTTCCCCTACCTGCTGCCACACCCGCCACAGGCGTGCCGTGGTTGTCGCTACCAATGGGGTTTGGATCGTTGTTCGAAGCCCCAAAATTCCATCCATGCACATCGTCAACCCAGCCATTGCCATCGTCGTCAAGGCCGTTGCCGGCAATCTCGTAAGGGTTGACCCAGATATTCGCCGCCAGATCCGGATGATTGGTCTGCACGCCGTTGTCGAAGATCGCGATCACGACCTCCTGGCTTCCGGTGGTGATATCCCAGGCCGTGGTCAGCTTGGCATCTGCACCAACCTTGCCCCCGAATTGGCCGGTATTTTGCAAGTGCCATTGCATGTTAAACAATGGGTCGTTCGGTACGCTCTGGAACTGGATCTCGGTAAGGAAATTGGGTGAAGCGAACGCCACGCCCGGCAACTGGTCGAGTTCACTCGTCAAGCGCAAGGTATCCGCACCGCCGCTACCGGCCAGCGTTGCGACGAACTGATCCGGCGTACCAAGCAGCGGCCGGTAGGTGGAAAATGTGTCCGTGGCAAAGAACAACGCTGGGTCGGTATCCTTATCCAACGCAACAATGACCTCGTTCGAAACTACTTGCTGCAAGCCGCTCAGCGGCTCGATGAATACCGGTGAGCTCCACTGAACCTCCTCGCGGTCGAACACCGAAAGCATGGCGTCCGAGACGTCGCTATCGAAAACCGACGCAGTCAGCGAGGACGCTTCCCAAATGGAAATTCCGGGAACAATATCCGAGACCTTCGTCCATCCGTCGAATTGAATCCTATCGACTTCGGCGATCCGTTCCGCGGAAAGGGTGTCGCTCAGATGGGGTGCCGTAAACCCGACGACGAACTGATCGGACTTACGCTGTAGCGGCACTTGTCGACCATCCGCCCAGTAATAGTCGCCCAGGTCTACTGTCGAAGGCTTGGTAACCAAACCTTTGACCGCGGGACTTTCCCCCGCAAATGGGCCGTCGTAGTGACGTAGCGACGAGCTTGCCAGATCGGCGGTGTACTCTTGCCGAGAACTGGGAGTCGCTTCCACTTCCGACCCCATCAGTGCCGTGGAGCCGAGGGAATAGAGTGCCTCAGCCGCTAAGAGGCACCGGCGTTCGAGCAATTCAGTCCGGAGGGTGATTCGACGAATACCTCGGGTGCGAAAGTGGCTAATTTGCTTCTTGGCATTCAATTTCGCTCTCATCGAAAGCTCCCCCCCTTTTTCGCTGGAACTGGTGACAGCAACGGTATTTCAGTGCGACATCGCCCTCCGTCCCTTCGCATTACTTCATTGACATGTTAGAGAACGCCGTCCGATTCGGAGAAATAGTCCGAAATCTCAAACCGTCAACTTGCTCGGCTAGATTACATTACGGGCCGATTTGGGCTTGTTCGCGCAATACCCGGGGAGTCCAGGAGATTTGTTCCAACCTGCCTGTCCCAGCTGCGATTTGCGCCGGCCATGGTTCCTTACGGCATGGGGTAAGGGCATGGAACAACGGCGAGTCGGATCTGCCCGTCGTTACTCCATTGTCCACATACTCTTTCCGGCGGCCTCGGCGCCCACGGTTCTCGGCGTGAACTGGACCGGCGACGATCCCAACTCGGCTCGAACGATCCGCGTGGCACTTCGCCGTCTCCGCGATACAGACTCGTTCTCGGCGTGCGATCGTGCTGAGAGCACACTCGTGAACTTATGGCTATTCCAGATATTGAAATCGGCACCGTCCACGGAGCCATCGGCGTTGAAATCGCCTTGGGACCACGCGGCGGCGAAGGTGAACTTGTGGGAATTCCAAAGGTTGAAGTCCGAACCGTCCACGTTCCCGTCCAGGTTGGCGTCCCCGGGCAGGTAGGGGTTTCCTGAGGGCAGATTGGCCGCTCCGCCCAACACCAGCCAACAGTCAAGATCCCGCGAGTCGACGAGGGCATCGTTGTCCAGGTCAAACGACAGCGGATGAGCTCCAGCGACCATGGCGGCGACCAGCGCGTCGATATCGTTTTCCTCGAGCAATCCATTGCGGTCAAAATCACCTTGCCGCGATCCGAGCACGCCCGACCAGAGTTCGTAACCGAAGGACGCGTTGACGGCTGAAACAAACAGGCGGTCCCCGGCCAGTGTGATTTCCAACGGACTCGCGCTGCCGTCCCCTCCGAAGATGTCCTCGACAAGGGCCGTTCCGGCCGCCGTCCCATCGCTCACCCAAAATTCGACGCCGTTGAGACCGTCGTTGGCACTGAAGTACAGCGTGCCGTCCACGTTGGTGAGATTCGCCGGCCCTGAACTGTTCGGCCCAGGGAGAATATCCTTAACGAGAACCGTTCCGGCCTCGGTCCCATCGCTCTTCCAGAGTTCGCGGCCAGTCGAGACGTCCGCCGCGCGGAAGTACAGTGTCCCGGCCACATTGGTAAGATCACTGAGAGAATTGGCCAAGAAGCCCTTGACCAGCACGGTACCGGCTTCCGTGCCGTCGCTCTTAAAGAGCCGATCGAAAGGGTCGCAGAAATAAAGCGTCCCATTCACGTCGACGAGACGGAGTGCGTCGATGTCCTTGACGAGCACAGTGCCGGCCTCGGTCCCGTCGCTCTTCCAGAGCTTGTCCATCGCGCTGAAGTACAGCGTCCCGCCCACGTTGGTAAGAATAGTCGGCCCTGAACTGCCCGGCCCAGGGGAAATATCCTTAACGAGAACCGTTCCGGCTTCGGTCCCGTCACTCTTCCAGAGTTCGAAGCCACTCGTACCGTCGCGCGCGACGAAATAGAGCGTGCCATCGACTTCAGCAAGTTCCTCCCAGTTCAAGTACATACTGCTACCGCCACCAGGCACGATATCCTTGACTCGCACCGTTCCTGCTTCGGTACCATCGCTCCTCCAAAGTTCGTCACCCGTGCTACCGTCATTTGCAATGAAGAATAGCGTTCCGCCCACATTGATGAGATCGCGGGGATCCGACGAGCCGCCTCCGGGGATGATGTCCTTCACCAGTACGGTCCCGGCTTCGGTTCCGTCACTCTTCCACAGTTCAGTGGCTGGAAAGAAGTTGAATTGGTCTCGGCCTCGCGCACTGAAAAACAGCGTCCCGTCCACTTCGGTGAGATCTCTAGGGCCCGACCCCGGGAAATTGTAATAGATATCCTTGACCCGCATCGTTCCAGCTTCCGTCCCATCACTCTTCCAGAGTTCGCCGCCACTACTACCGTCGTTGGCGGCGAAGTACAACGTCCCGCCCATGTTGAGAAGATCGCCAACAATTGATGATCGCGTTCCATTGCGAATATCCCTGACACGGACGGTTCCGGGCTCGGTCCCGTCACTCTTCCAAAGCTCTTGCCCCGTGCTGCCGTCATTCGCGCTGAAAAACAGGGTCCCAGCTACGTTGGCGAAATTATGAGGAGCAGGCGAGAACTGGTTATAGGGACCGCTTAGATCCTTCACGATGACGGTGCCGGCCTCGGTCCCATCGCTCTTCCAGAGTTCCGTCGTGGAGCCGTCATATCCACAGAAGTAAAGTGTCCCGCCCACATCGGTGAGGCAGCTAGGATACGAGTGCCCGGATCCGGGCCACAGATCTTTGACGAGAACGGTGCCGGCCTCGGTCCCGTCGCTCTTCCAGAGTTCCACGCCCGCAAATTCGCCAAGTGCCCGAAAGAATAATGTCCCGCCCACATTGGTGAGCAACCTTGGATTCGAACCCGCACCGTAGTACACCGAGGGCAGGATATCCTTCACCAGTACGGTGCCGGTTTCGGTCCCATCGCTCTTCCAAAGTTCCCGGCCGACCACTCCATTGTCTGCGACGAAGTAAAGGGTCCCATTCACGTTGGTAAGATGGTACGGATTCGACGAGTTGCCTACGAAAATATCTTTCACCAGCACGGTTCCGGGCTCGGTCCCGTCGCTCTTCCAGAGTTCGGCGCCAGTTATGTCATCGTACGCATTAAAGAACAGTGTCCCGCCTACATTGACCAAGGGTTGGGAGTCAGGTGCCAGGGGTGAGATATTTTTCACCAGTACGGTCCCGGCCTCCGTTCCGTCGCTCTTCCAAAGTCCGTCGCCACTCGTGCCATCGTATGCAATGAAGAATAGCGTCCCGCCCACATTCGTAAGATAACGAGGAAACGACGAGCCGGCCGCAGGAACTATGTCCTTGACTCGAACCGTTCCAGCTGCGGTTCCGTCGCTTTTCCAGAGTTCCTGGTTGGTAGTACCATTACCAACATCTTCCGCCACGAAGAACAGTATCCCGTTTACGTTGGTGAGTAGTAATACGGATTCAATTGAATCCTTAACGAGCACGGTGCCGGGCTCCGTTCCGTCGCTCTTCCAGAGCTGATCGCGACTTGATGACGTGAAGAAGACGGTTCTACCCACGCGGGTGAGGGCCTCGGGCCCAAAGTTCCCGATCCCAGCGCTAATATCCTTCACCAGAATGGTCCCTGACTCGGTCCCGTCACTCTTCCAGAGTTCACGGCCGGTCCTCAAGGTCGTGGCCGCGAAAAAGGCCACGCCATTGACGTCAAGGATTTCGCCCGGGTCCGAGCCATCCGGGACCGTGACCGTGTTGATATCCTTCACCAGCCCCAGGTCGACGGATAGCAACCGACGGTCTTCCAGCGGTTCGGAGCAGAGGGCCCGTCGCGTCCGCCGCGGCGGTTTGCCCTTTCGCCGCTGACGCTCGGCGTGCCTCGATCCCCATTGGAATGACCGAGAAGTCGACGGGGGATACATCCCGATCTCCCTTCAACAGGCTGCCTGTGTTGCGTGTGAGCAACCGCCACCGCGGCGTTATCCGTCATGGGCATGCGTGCCGGGTCCACCATCGGTGGAACTGAGCCGAACATACCCCCTCACAAGAAAATACGGACCAAAATGGACTTGTTCGCGCTGCGAGTCGTTTTTTTGGGCCGTAATGTTCAACCGGGAAACTTGCAATGCGTGTGAAATCCGCGCAGTCCGGGCCCGAAAGGGTCCGCGACCAGCGCTGGCCGACGGCCGTTCCAGCGAGGTGTGACCGTTCACATCGTTCAATGTAGCCGCTCAATGTAGCCGTCTCGCTCCGCGAGACGAAGCTCTACTCGAATGCCAAAGGATCGGATCGACGCGCTCAGGTGCTCATCTCGCGGAGCGAGATGGCTACTTTCGCGTACAGCGAGCTTGAGGGTTGCTACAAAGAGATGTGGAGTGCTGTTCTCCGTTCGGCGCGGGTCTCCGACTCCGCCGAGTTGTCAAGGCATAGGCCAGCGCCACGGCCAGCCAGGGACCGACGATCGGCTCCGAAACGGATTCCAGTCGTGCCAGGCTATAGTTTACTTGTCCACCACTTAGGGCCACAAAGAGGAATACGTCGGTCACATTCGTCGTGTGTCCAGGATAGTCCGTCAGGCGGGAAATGCCGTCGACTGACAAGTCCGCCAGTTGAGTTCCCGGATCGTAGGACAGTTCGAACGTGTGGTAGGTACTGCCGGAACCCACCAGCGTAAAGCTCGCGCCTGGTGCCGTCCACATGTTTCCCACCAGGGCGACGGTCGTCGGCAGCACCACGACGGTATCGCCATTTGCATCGACTCCCAGAAGTATGTCGTATCGCCGTGGACCAAGTCCGACCACCGCGGCGCCAACCACAGTATTGGGGTAGCTGCTGGCGGTCCCCTGGAGCGCGCGGGACTCGATGGTCATGGTAAATCCATGATTCGTGATATCGTTCAATTGCCCCGGTGTGAGCGCCCCCGTGGTATAGAAATGTTGAGATGACCCAGAGGCGAAGGCACTGATCGACCAGGCATCGTGCCCTTGATCGTTGAAGACCGGTCCGGACATTCCGCTGCCGCCTTGGTTCGGGAATCCTTCCGTAAGTGGATCGGTAGCCCCGACATGTTCGAAGAGGAAGGCCGCGATGGTAGCCTGCGGAGCGGCGAGCAAGAGACATCCGGTCAGGAGGATCCCATACCACGGACATGTCGTGGCGGTTCCATCGTGGGCCAACGGAGCAGGATTCAACTTCGATGCACTCACATTTCTGATCATCATTGGGCCAACCTCGTCGTTCGGTATTGCCGGAAGTGTTCGTCGCACGGTCTTAAACCGAGACGACCCATTCGAATCATGCCGTGGAAGTGCACGACCTGGGCGTTGCCGGACCATGGCGCTCCCGGGAGGCCGGCCCTCGCCAGAGATCTATACGGGCCGATTTGGGCTTGTTCGCCCTGTGGGTGATTTTTTTTTGCAGACCAGCGGTTATCCTGGAGGCGGCCCCGGCGATCGGTAACTCGGTACGATGAGCCGCCCCGTGGATTCCCATTTCAGCCAGTTATCGACGCACTGGAGTGTGCTATATCGCGCCCACCATGGGTCGCAGGAGGAGCAAGTGGCGGCCCGGCGGCAGCTCCTGGAGCACTATGAGCCGGCCGCACGGACGTTCCTCCGCATCAGCGTCCACGAATTGGACGGGGCCGACGAACTCTTCCACGAGTTTGCCATCCGGGTCCTGCGGGGTGACCTGCGGGCAACAGCACCAGAAAAGGGCCGCTTCCGCGCCTACTTGAAGACGGTTCTTTACCATCTGGTCGCCGACTACCATCGGGCCAGGCAACGAGCGGCACGGGCGATCAGCCTGCACCACGTCCCCGAGCCAGCAGTCGTCGGTCCGGAGCCGTCGGCGGAGGATGAACGGAATTTCCTGACCGTGTGGAAGCACACGCTGTTGGAAAGGGCTCGGAGCGCACTGGCGGCGAACGATGCCGCCGGAGGGCCACCCGTGGCCAAGGCATTCAAAATGCGTATCGACGACCTTGATGCCACCGACGCCGAATTGGCCGGGCGGCTGGCGACCGAGTTGGGTCGGGAGATCGAGCCAGGGACTTTTCGCCGCTGGCTCCACATTGCACGCCAGCGGGTCGCAGATGCCCTCGTCCGGGAGGTGGCAACCACGTTGGACCCCCCGACTCCCGAGCTGCTGGCGGATGAACTGCAACTCCTGGACTTTATGGATCGCTGCCGGAAGGCCTACTTGCGATGGGTTGGTCA
>WPCK01304188.1_pt1 | contig 21476 bp, 20 predicted proteins | sample 5399851 | NCBI WGS metagenome assembly WPCK01 (sample SAMN12869471, study PRJNA574797) | sludge metagenome | isolation source: wastewater treatment of pH11 | place: China:Beijing | collected 2019-05-20 | reverse complement strand
GGCAAGGAATGGACTAGGGGCGCCACGCGGGGTCCGACTTGGGAGAGCCGTACCGTCTGTACAGGTCGACGGGTCGCGCAATTTCGTCGACAAAGCCAATGTCCCTGAGGTCCCACTGCTGACGGGTTCCCTCCGCTATTTCCCCCACGGTGAGGACGCGGCCGCGCAGCGCCACGGGAGCCACTTCCGGGTTATCCCACAGCGCCTGGGCTGCCCTGTCCAACAGGTCCCTAATGAAAACTCCGTAGGTGCGGTACTGTTCGTCCTCCGCCCCCACCACCAGCAGATGCTTTTCCATTTCCTTCCGCTGCTGCGCGGTTACCTCCAGGTCGAAGCTGACCAGCATGGGCTTTCCGAAACCACTTCTTGCCTGAACCAGGACCTGCATGCCCCCCACCCTGCGCGCTTCCTCGGTAATGATGGAACCGGCGATCGCTTCCTCCACCAGCGCGGTAAACCGGCCGTTTCGGTCGCTAAGAGGTTTGGGGCGGATTTCTTTCAGTAGGGTCCGGGCCCCACTCACCGTCTTTTTCTCAAACCAAACGGCGGTGGGCCGCTTAACCCTGGGAACCCACGGAGTTTGTTCCCGGGTGCGCGGCAGGTGTATGAGGCGGGCCCAGCCTCGCGAATTTTCAGCGTTCATTGCTGCCCTCCCCACCCGTGCGTTCGTGCGTCCGGGAACGAATCTTTCCTAGTTCCTTTTCCACTTCTGCCCACATTTCTTGCGGAAGCGGGGCCAGTTCTGCGGGGGCCACAATTTCGTTTCCGTACAGTACCGGCTCCCACTGGTGCCTGTTGAGTTCCACGAACGTGTCCCAGGCTGTGCCCGCGTGTGATGCCACGACCTCTTGCCACACGTAGTGGTGGCTTACCCAGGTTTCCTCTTCATCCTGGGGAAGGTACCGCTGCAGTTGCGCCACCGTTTTTGCCTGCCTGCCCCAGCCGGAGATTTCACTTCGCCGCTCCAACCAGCGCAGCGTATCCGTGTAGGTGGACGAGGAATGGGCGTAGTAGAGGGAACCCACGCGAGGTTTGATCAGGGACCGGTGGACAACTACCCGCTGGTCAGCTTGCCGCCGAGGCGTCCCATCCATGGTGGGCACCACGTCCTGATCGTGTTCAACTGCCAGCATGGTGACGTCGGGTCCAATGCGGTGACGCCGAGTGGGGCTTCCCAGGGTGATAACGCCAGAGACTGTGAACCCAATCTCTTCGGGACCCGCTGCGGCCAGCGCCACCGCAACGATTCCTCCCTGAGAGTGTCCGCAAATGAGGACCTTTTCTTCCCGCCGGTTTTCCCGGGAGATTCCGGCAGCATCCATTGCATTGTGGATCGCGTCGATCACCCCCAAACGCATGGCCGAGGGAATATTAAGTTCCTCTCTCATATTTGTTTCCAGGTCAGCCGGGTTGGGTTGAGATTCGGGTTCGGGGTGGTCCGTGCCGGGAAGGGAAACCAGCCAGCGCCTGTTTTCTTCCGTACCGACCATGGTGATTTTGAGGACCTGCCCGTATGCTTCGGCCCAGTAGAGGTCATCGATGTCAGCTGCCATGTCGCCTAGTGTTTGCGGCGCTTGGAAACGGCGCACCTGCGGCAGGGGATGCCCTGCGGGCAGGTTGGGAACGCCGGTGAGGCTGTCCCACCACAGGTGGCTGTGGACTGCTCCCCCGCGGAAATAGCCTAGGGATTTGCCCGCGGCCAACCCAACCAGCATCAGCGAGTCATAGGCTAGGCGGGGGATGCGCTTCAGATTTTGGGCGGCCCGGCCCTGCGCATCGAGGCCCAGCGCCACGTGGAACCAGAGGCGCGCCCGGGTGAACCGGGTCATCAACAGTCCCCCCTGTGTCAAGGCTCGAATAAGGAGTGTGTCCAGTCCCGGTTCGGCAAAGAAGATATCCTGCATCCGATTCAGAGTTGTTTCGGAAGTGCGGTCTGCCAGAACCTCCAGCGACTGGCGTGCAAAGGATCCCGGGGGAAGTTTTTTCGCCAGCGCATTGCGTCTGGCGGCGCGTATAAGTGGGGGCGCCAATGGCGCAACTTTGCGCACCAGGTGAAATACAGACCGCGACTGGGGCATGCGACGAAGAGCCTGATATGCCACCGGCGACCCCCTCAGTTTTCGTCCTGTCTGCCAGCATATGGGTACTTCGTCAAAGTGTCATCACGGTGAGCATATTTCGCTCACACTCCTTGCCTCAGATACCCCCTAGGGGTATCATTTTGGTGTCGAAGAGAAATGAGGGAACATGGCCGGATACTCCCAGGACACCGATCGTTACCTAGCCCGCCTGAAGCGAATAGAGGGGCAGGTCCGCGGAATCCAACGGATGGTAGGTGAAGGTCAGTACTGCATCGACGTGCTCACTCAAATTTCGGCTATCGAAAGCGCCCTGAATGCGGTGGCGCTGGGCCTGCTGGAAGACCACTTGAATCACTGCGTGGTTGACGCGGTGAAGCAGGGGGAAGATGCTCAGCGGGAAAAGATGCACGAAGCAACCCAGGCGGTGGCGCGCCTCCTCAAATCCTGACGCCCACCGAAATAGACAACTTTGAAAAGGAAACCTCATGTCCACTTTTGATCCCACCATTGTCCTGAATGTTACCGGTCTGACCTGCGGCCACTGCGTGGCCAGTGTTACCGAGGAACTTGAAGAGATTGACGGCGTGGCCTCCGTTAGCGTGGAGCTGGTGAAGGACGGCGTCAGCCAGGCCACCGTTACCGCCACCGGCCCCATTGACGATGCGGCTCTTCGCGACGCCGTCATTGAGGCCGGCTATGAACTGGAAAGCATCAGCCGCGCCAGCTAGCAGATTGGCGTCCACCCACTCACCCTCTACCGAGGAGCATCACCATGGCTAAGAAGATTTCTGACCCGCTAGTTGACCAGTACGACTCCACTCCCCGCATGGATGAGGGACAGGAGGTGGGTGCGGATGCGCGGCAGCGGGCTAACTCCCTGCGGACTCGCTTCTTTGTAACCCTCCCACTGGGAGCGGTTGTAATGATCCTGTCGATGGTGCCGGCCCTGCAGTTCCCCGGCTGGCAGTGGGTCGTGGGGGCGCTGGCCTTCCCGGTTGTCACCTGGGGTGCCTGGCCGTTCCACCAGGCCGCATTTCGGGCAGCGCGCCACGGCTCCACCACCATGGACACCCTGGTGAGCCTGGGGGTGATTTCCTCTTCGCTCTGGTCGTACTGGGCGCTTTTCTTCGGCGGTGCGGGTGAAATTGGGATGAAGATGTCCATGTCGCTCATTCCGCGCGCTTCGGTCCACGGTTCCCACCCGGAACTGTACTTTGAGGCAGCCACAATGATTGTGATCTTCCTGCTGGGGGGCCGGTGGGCGGAAGCTACCACCAGGTATCGGGCTGGGGACGCTCTGCGTTCGCTGCTCACCCTGGGAGCGAAGCAGGCGACCCTGGTGGATGACGAGGGAACCGAACGGGTCATCGCCGCCAGCGACCTGCAGCTGGGTGACCGGTTCCTGGTTCGTCCGGGTGAGAAGGTGGCCACTGACGGGGTAATTGTGCGGGGAACTTCCGCCCTGGATACGTCCCTTCTGACGGGTGAGAGTATCCCCGTGGATGTTGCCCCGGGGGACGAGGTTACCGGGGCGACCCTGAACACGTGGGGTTCCCTGGTGGTTGAGGCCACCCGAGTGGGCAGTGAAACCACGCTGGCTCAGATTGGTCGCCTGGTCACCGAAGCGCAGGCAAGCAAGGCTCCCGTGCAGCGTCTGGCTGACCGGGTTAGTTCCGTCTTCGTTCCCATTGTGATTGGTATTTCCGCGCTCACCTTCATTGGGTGGCTGCTGGTGGACGGTTCCCTTGGGGGTGCGTTCACCGCTGCGGTAGCGGTACTGGTGGTGGCGTGCCCGTGCGCTCTGGGACTGGCCACGCCAACGGCGCTGCTGGTGGGTTCCGGCCGCGCCTCGCAGCTGGGAATCATTATTCGTAACGCTGAAATTCTGGAGCAGACCCGCACCATTAACACGGCCACCATCGATAAGACGGGCACCATCACCACGGGCAATCTGACAGTGGAAAGCTACCAGCCTGAATCCTCCGAGATGCTGCTGCTAGCCGGCGCGGTTGAATCCCATTCCGAGCACCCGCTGGCAAAAGCAATTACGGAAAGGGCCCGCCAGGTCGACGATGCACTTCCCTCAGTTGCGGCTTTCACCAACCATGCTGGGGGCGGCGTTTCGGCGCTGCAGGGCGATGACCTGATCCTGGTTGGCGGCGCGCGCTGGCTCAGCCGGCACGGCGTACAGCTGCCCACGAATCTGCAGGCCGCCCACGATCAGGGGGAGGCCTCTGGCGCCACAGTTGTAGCGGTGGTTCGCATTCCCACTTGGGAAGAGTCCCAACCGGCTCCCGTTGAGCAGCTGGTGGCGGTTGCCGCCCCGAACGGCCTCGACGACCCCCTTATCCGAGTAAACGTGAAGGTGGGCGGCATGACGTGCGCTTCCTGCGTGAACCGGGTGGAGCGGAAGCTGAAGAAACTGCCGGGCGTTGAAGCGCAGGTGAACCTGGCTACGGAGACGGCGACCATCACGCTTACCGAACCGCACACCGATGAGGAGCTCTCCCAGGTGATCGAAGCGGCGGGGTACGAGGCCCTCGTGACCGGCCGGGAAACTTCCGGTGGTACCCAAGCGCCTTCCCCGGAAGAAGTCCTGGCCCAGAGGGTCCTTCCCGAACAGTTTACGGACGCGCAGGTGGTCGGCCTGGTGACGTTGCGGGACACGGTGAAAGACACTTCTGCAGAGGCCATTGCAGAGCTTAGGGCGCAGGGGATTGAGCCGATTCTGCTGAGCGGTGACAATCGGCGGGCGGCCCAGCACATTGCCGAGCAGGTGGGAATCACCACGGTGCTGGCAGAGGTCCTTCCAGAGCAGAAGCAGGCGGAGGTGCGCCGACTGCAGGAAGAGGGACGCGTGGTCGCCATGATTGGGGACGGCGTGAATGATGCTGCGGCACTGGCGCAGGCATCTAACCGGGGGGTGGGGATCGCCATGGGGTCCGGAACGGATGCGGCGATGGCAGCTGCTGACATTACGCTGGTGTCATCCGACCTGCGATCTGCCCCGCGGGCAATAAAGATTTCCCGGCAGACCCTGGCAACCATTAAGGGCAACCTGTTTTGGGCGTTCTTCTACAACGTCTTGGCCATCCCCCTGGCGGTGCTGGGTTTGCTGAACCCGATGATTGCTGCCGCCGCCATGGCGTTCTCATCCGTGTTCGTGGTACTCAACTCCCTGCGGCTCAGGCGGGCAGGCTAGGCCTACTGTCGGGGTCCCCTGCTGCGTTCCCGCATCTGGTAGGGGTCCCCGACCGTCTGCGCCCCGTTGATGACCCGCTGGGCCAGCGGAACGCGGTGCCGCGTGAGTTTGCGCAGTCTGATGGTCCACCAGATGTCCCAGTAGCGGTTGCGTCTGAATCCGCGCGGTTCCGGTTGGTGTTCACCCAGATGGTGAAAATTGCAGGGAATCTCCACGATGGAAAACCCCTGATTTAGCAGGTCAACGGTCATTCCCACGTCTGCACCCCACCCGTTTGCAAAGGGCATTGCGGCGGATACCGCTTCCCTGGTGAGGCAGCGATGCAGGGACAGCGGGCCGGTAGAGTCCCACCCGGTGGTCTGCCGTATTCCCTTCCACGCCATGATTGACGTGGCGCTGGGACGCGTTCCCTCCGTGCTGGGAGGCACCCCCACCGCGCAGTCCGCCAGGCCGCTGTTCACGGCCTCAACCAGCGCGTTCGCTTCAATTGCGGAGTCACCCAGGTCATCGGTGAGGAACAGGATGTTACGGGCCGGCCAATCGGCCCGGTCCCGCATGGCCACCACTTTCACTCCCGTTTCCAGCGCGGAGGCCCGCCCCCTGGCAACCGAGTGTCGTACGGCAACGGCCCCGGCTGATCTGGCAACCTGGGCTGTCCCATCGGTGGAACCGTCATCAACCACCACGATTAGGTCTACCGCGGGAATGGCCCGGCAGGCACGCACGGTTGCAGCGATATAGTTCCGGGCATCGTGGCACGGAATTATGGCAGCTACGCGCTGCGGCCCCGTGGTGCTGTTTCCATCCCCGTCCACCGTCTGCTCCTTCGCTTCTTCCGCGCCCCCAATAATGCGACTAGCGGATGGTCACCTGCCTGGAGACCATACCTTCACGTGCACGCCTCTCCTCATCGGTGAGCGGAGAGGTATTTTGCAGAGCATCCTCAAGGTTATCGCGCAACTGTTCGGCTGGCTTGACCAGATCAGCAGCTGAGAGTTCCGCATCTACCTGGAACACGGGGATGCCGATGCCGCACGCGCGGAAAGCCCCAACGAACTGGGATCCGTCTCCAAGGGCGGCCTGTCCCGCAGCCTGGAGCCGAGCCAGCGCAGTGTACAGGTCATCCTCATCGGCACTGACCACGTAGCGAACGAAGTTGTTGTTCATTTCGCACCAGTACATTCCCGGAACACCCGGAACGGCAGCGGTGGGAACCATGTCTTCCCGGTTTTGCTGCAGGGCGGCCTGCATGTCCTGATCGACCTCTTCCGTGGGATCAAACCAGTAGCCGAAATCCTCAAGGACCTGCATCGGTTCGCTGAAGTCTTCAGCAAGCATTTCCTGCAGGCGCGGTGCGGGGTCACGCACATCAAACTGCGCAACGCCCTCTTTATCCTCAGCCTTCATCTTCAGGGCAGCTGACAGAGCTGCACCCAGGTCGTGAGACAGGTCCCCCGTGTGGAAACGGGTCTGCAGCCCCACCAGGATGCGGCCATCTCCCCTCACCATGGCGCCCGCACCGTCCGGCAGTAACGACACGAAATCGAACTCTTCCGCCCCGAATTTTTCATCGGTTCTTGCCGGCATAATGGCGCACGGAATGATCTCACGCATGGCTACCAGTTCGCGTTCCCTGGGTAACCCCTCAAAGGGTCGGTTCACGAACGCAATGGCGGCCCGATGGTTCTTCCGCTTGCTTGGATCAACTTTTTTGCGACGACTAGCTTTTCCCATAGGTAATAGATTAGCCGCAACGGGAGTTTTTACGCACTCAGCCGCGCCCCGGCCCTTCCCCAGCAGGCGGACACGCTAAACCTTCCCCCGGTTTGTCGCTAAACTTTAACAACCACAGCGACGAAGCCCTGGAAGGAACTCACCATGCATGAAAGAGCCGGTCAACTAGCTGCTAAGCAGGATCTAATTGACGTAGACGCACTGCTTTCCGCCTACTACGACGTTGAACCAGACCCCACAAATCCGCACCAGCGCATCGTGTTTGGAACTTCCGGACACCGGGGAACTTCCACCAACGGGACGTTCAATGAGGCCCACATTGTTTCCACCACCGCTGCGATAGTGGAATACCGGGCAATGCAGGGCACGGATGGTCCCCTCTTCATGGGGGCGGATCCACACGCCCTGTCGGAGCCTGCCTGGAGAAGCGCCCTGGGCGTCCTCAGTGCCGCAGGTGTGCAAACCTACGTGGACAGCCGCCGATCCTGGACACCAACCCCGGCCATTTCTTTGGCCATCCTGCAGGCAAACGGGGCGCCTGAGAACCTGCGGCAGACCGGACCCGGCCTGGCAGATGGAATAGTCATCACCCCCTCGCACAACCCCCCGGCAGACGGTGGATTCAAGTACAACCCGCCCACCGGCGGCCCAGCCGACTCTGACGCCACCACCTGGATCGCAGCCCGCGCCAACGAAATCATGAGTGGAGACTGGCGTTCAATCCCGCAGGCTCAAACCGGTGAGCCCACCCAAACTCCAAACGTGCACTTCTACGACTTCACCGGGCAGTACGTCAACCAGCTGGAAACCGTGCTGGATCTGAACGCCATCAGGGATGCGGGTGTGCGGATCGGTGCGGATCCGCTAGGCGGAGCATCGGTCGACTATTGGGGAACCGTGGGGGAACGCTACGGGCTGGACCTGACCGTAATCAATCAGAAAACAGACCCGCAGTTCTCTTTCATGACTCTGGACTGGGACGGAAAGATCCGTATGGACTGCTCCTCTCCCTACGCCATGGCTTCCCTACTGGAACAGATGCAGCCGGACGTAGCGGGACACTACCCCTTCGACGTTGCCACCGGTAACGACGCGGATGCGGACCGGCACGGAATTGTCACCGCGGACGGCCTCATGAACCCCAACCACTTCCTGGCGGTCGCCATTGAGTACCTGTTCCAGCATCGTCCCGACTGGCCGGCAGATGCAAAGATCGGGAAGACGCTGGTGTCATCTTCACTGATTGACCGGGTGGCAAAAGCGATTGGCCGCGAAGTTCTGGAAGTTCCCGTGGGCTTCAAATACTTCGTTGACGGACTTTTGGATGCCTCCCTTGGGTTTGGGGGGGAAGAGTCCGCCGGCGCTTCTTTCCTACGTAAAGACGGCACCGTATGGACCACCGATAAGGACGGCATCCTGCTGGCCCTACTTGCCGCCGAAATCACCGCAGTCACGGGGAAAACACCCTCTCAGCTGCACCTGGAGCAGGTAGAGAGGTTCGGACAGTCCTGGTACGCGCGCATCGACCAGGCGGCAACGAAGGAAGAGAAAGCCAAGCTTGCCAACCTGTCCCCAGAGGACGTGACCGCCAGCGAACTGGCCGGTGAACCCATCACAGCGAAGCTGGTGCGCGCACCCGGAGACAACGCTCCCATTGGGGGACTGAAGGTCACCACTGAAAACGCCTGGTTTGCCGCGCGCCCCTCTGGCACGGAAGACGTGTATAAGATCTACGCGGAATCTTTTATCAGTGAAGAGCACCTGGCTGAGGTTCAGGCGGCCGCAAAACTGGTGGTGGATCAGGCTCTTAGCAGCTAGGCCTTAGAACAGGGTGGGGGCGCTGGTGCCCTCACCCCCGCTAAGTGCTGCGCACCCCTGCTTCGCGTCCATGAGCAGCAGGTCGCGGCCGTCAGGCATGGTGATGGTGACGGGTCGAACCTGGGCGGCGGATAGAACTGCATCCCAGTTGGCGACCGCCTGCTGGGAGGTAACGGTTGGGGCGGGGCCATCCAAATTTAGGGTCTCTGTGGGCGGGGCCACCGGTGCTTCCCGGGGGGTTGGCTGACCGTCAAAACCGGGTCCACCCGCGTAGGGTCTGCCTGCTTGGAACGCGATGGCTGCCTCGCGCGCCCTGTCGTCTGCTAACTCGTTCAACGCGTGCCCCGCGTGACCCTTCACCCATTCGAAGCGGAAGTGGCGCCCCCGAATTTCCCGATCAATTTCTTCCAGCAGCTCCCGATTGGCGACCGGTTGCCCATCCGCTTTCTTCCAGCCGCGTCTCTTCCAGCCGGGAAGCCACTTCGTCACGCAGTTGATGACGTACTGGGAGTCCGCCAGAATCAGCAGTTCCTCATCCGCCAGCCCGGCCTCCCTGGTTGCACGAAGCAGCTCCAACAGGGCGGAAAGTTCCCCAATGTTATTGGTGGCGCGCGGCCACCCACCCGCATCCCACTGCTGGGGGGAAACGACCCAGGCCCATCCCGCGGGGCCCGGGTTACCGAGTGCTGAACCGTCAATTGCTACCGTAATAGTCACCCCCAGATTGTAGCCCGACGGACAACCCCCAGTTTTTCATCCCGCGCCAGCGGCCCCTTCCGATTAGGCTGAAGAAGTGAACAAGTCAAACCATCGCAAATACGCCGCGTCTTCCCCCCAACCCACCTTCGGCTCCGGTCAGGAACTGGTGGGTCTACTGCAAAGGTTAGAGGGGTCCTCTTACGGGGCCTACAAGAAGGCCCTGGGAACGTGGGACTTTGGTGATTACCAGGTCATTTTTGACCGGCTCCAGTCCGACCCGTACGCGCCCCCATCAGCGGTGCGTGTCCGCTTCTCTAAGGAAGCGGCGGGACTGCCCGAAGGCCAGCTGAACAGCGCCGTGCAAAAAGTGGCGACCGCAGATTTTTTGGCCCGCAACTTCCGCGCCGCCACCCGCCAGGCTGGTTGCTCTTCTCTTTCCATAGCTCCCTGCGGGCAGGAAATACTGGAACGCTCATCAGCCACCGTGCTGGAAACCAGCTTCGAGTTGCGCATCCAGGTGCGAATGCCAGCGCGGGGACGCACCATCTTGGGTAAGGCCGCAGCAAGTATTTTCACCCGGGACATACCGCAGGTGCTGGGGGAAGTCTTTGGCTTTCAAGATTCGTCCTACCGGGAAGAATGGCAGAAGCAGGTCATGGTGGCGGAGGACTACCACTACCTGCGGGACCAGGCAGCCAAAGCGGGACTGGTCGCGTTCATAGCTAACGGGTCAAACCTGGCGCGCGCCTCCGGTATTTCCCAGCTGCCCCTGCCAGGCGGTGTCCTTTTCACCACCCCCGAATCCCTGCAGAGAACCTTTACGCTTCCCCACGCGGGCGACGTTACCGGTATGGGAATTCCGAAGGGGATCACGCTGCTGGTTGGTGGGGGTTACCACGGCAAGTCAACGGTACTTAACGCGATTGAGAGAGCCGTCTACCCGCACGTACCCGGAGATGGCAGGGAACTGGTTGTGGCGGTTCCCACGGCCACGAAAATTCGTGCGGCCGATGGACGGCCCGTAACCAAGGTGGACGTCTCCCCGTTCATTAATCATCTGCCAACGGGGGTGAGCACCCGGGAATTCACGACTACCAACGCGTCAGGCTCCACCTCTCAGGCTGCTTCGCTCATTGAGGCGGTGCAGGCGGGGGCGCGGATGCTGCTGATTGACGAGGACACCTCGGCCACAAACCTGCTGATCCGCGACGCGCGGATGCGCCAGCTTGTAAGCGCGGCACAGGAACCAATTACTCCGCTCATCGACCGGGTCGTCGGTTTGCACCAGGACACGGGAACATCCCTGATCATGGTGATGGGTGGGTCCTCCGACTATCTGGATGTGGCGGACCTAGTCCTGCAGATGGACGCCTACGTGTGCCTTGACGTCACGGAACGCGCCCAGCAGCTGGTGCGGGAACATCCGCGCGAAAGATCTGACCGGGATGGCTTCCCCGAACTTCGCCGCAGAGCCGTAATTTCCACTGGATCAATCCCGCAGCGCAGCAAAACAAAAGCCTCGGGCCTGGAGCGTTTTGATTTGGACCGGGAAACGGTAGATGTCAGTGATGTTGAGCAGATTGTCGATGCGGGGCAAACGGAGGCAATCGCATTTGCGGTGAGAGCCGCCGCGGGTCCGCTGGCTGACGGCCACCTTACCGTCCCGGAACTGGCCGACATGGTTGAGCGGCAGGTAGAGCTGGTGGGGCTGGACTACTTCGTGAAGTTCGGAGCCAGAAAGCACCCCGCCTACCTGGTACGTCCTCGCGCGGTTGACATCGCTGCGGGGATAAATCGGCTGCGCTCGCTCCGCGTTCACTAATTGGTCCGAAACAGGCTCTGACCTGGTATTTCATCCAGAAACAAGCGAGGGCGCTCCAAAGAGTTGCTACTTATAAGTCTGTAGACTCATAAGTATGCATCTTCAATCATTGGGGGTATGCAAACCGGTAAGCTTCAGCGCGTCTTCGGGCGTAATTTGAAGTTACACCGAACGCAATTGGGGCTCAGCCAGGAACGTTTCGCCCTTGAAATGGGAGTGCACCGAACCTACATGGGTGGGGTTGAGCGGGGAGAGAAAAATCTGACCCTGAAGACCGTAGAGGTGTACTGCGAATTCCTGAATGTGGATCCACTTCTCATGATGAGCCCCCACTACGAGGAGCTTCTGAAGAAGTCAGGTAAGCCCGTCATGCCGCAAAACATCAAAAAGTCCGCACAAGGCAAGAAGACGGCGCGCCCTCGCAGCACCGAACGGAATAAAGGCGCGAAAGGCCCGAAGGAAGATCGGTCGCAGTAGGCGGACACCCGCCCACTTCCCAGTTAGCCGCGCAGGATTTACCATTGCGTGATGCACGCATTTTCGAAGTCATTCACGGCCGCACCGAAGCTGGGGCGTCTGTGGGGAATTGACCTGGCCAGGTTCCTGGCAGTGGTGGGAATGGTGGCGGCGCACCTGGTGGCCAGCCGCTATCCGTGGCCGGTTCTTGAAACGGTCACCACCGGTTTCCCTTCCACACTCTTTGCGGTGCTGGGTGGTTTTGGGGTAATTTTTGCCGCCAGGCGATATCCCCTGCCGCAGATGAGGTTACCCGCTGTGGTTGCGGGCCTCACGCGCGGAGCGCTGGTGCTGCTGGTTGGGTTAGTGCTGGAAATGCTGCCCCCGCACCCCATCTACGTCATCCTGATTTACTACGGGGTGGCGCTAATGTGCGTAGCTCCAGCCATTTTGCTTCCCTCCTGGGCCCTGGTGGTGATAGCTGCAGTCCTGGCGGCCGGGGGGCCGTTCCTGATTGCCATCCAACCTCATTCGGGTTCACTAAACGTTCTCTCTCCAGCAACTGCGGTGCAGGAAGTCTTCTTTGGGGGAACCTATCCCGCGGTGACGTGGGTGGTGTACCTGCTGGCAGGCATGGTGCTGGGTCGGTGGATGCTGCGCCAGCGGGAGGCTGGGAAGCTGGGCGCCGCGGGGCTGGCCTTCACCGCGGGAGGCATACTGATGGGTGGAAGTGCCTGGCTGGTGGGTGAGTGGCACCTGCGGTCAAGCCTGACGGGGCGTTTCGCGGATCACTTTGGAACCGACCTGCACACAGCCCGGCAGTACCTTTTAGGGTCGGCGTCAGGCAGTCCCTTTAGCGCTTCGTGGGATGCCCTGTTTCAACTGAGTCCCCATTCGGGGTCACTGGTGGATATCACCCGCACCGCCGGATTCTCCGTTGCCATCGTCGGTGCGTGCCTGCTGCTGACGCTTCACTGGACCGCTGTCCCTGCCTGGGCCACCCCCATGGTTGGGGTTGGAGCTGCACCGCTCACCTGCTACACGCTGCACCTTATCTTTACTTCCGTGGGTCTGCTGGCAGCTGGGGGGACGGACGCGTTCTTCGCTGACTCCGCACCCTGGTGGGTGCAGTGGTCCTTCCTGCTACAGCTGCCGGTGCTACTAATTATTGGGGCTGCGCTATTCAAAGCCGGGCGCCGCGGGCCGTTGGAAGCTGCCGTAACCCGGGGTGCAACGGCGGCCGCCCAAGCTGTTGCTTAGAGCGGCCGCTGGCACAGACTGTTTGCAGCTGGTTACAGCATGCAGGAAACGCAGTTATCCACTTCTGTTCCCTCAAGCGCCATCTGCCTGATCCGCACGTAGTAGAGGGTCTTAATTCCCTTCCTCCACGCGTAGATGTAGGACCGGTTTAGCTCACGCGTTGTCACGGTGTCCGGGTAGAACAGGGTGAGGGAAAGGCCTTGATCAACGTGCTGCGTTGCCGCAGCGTACGTGTCAATGATCTTTTCCGGGCCCAGCTCATACGCATCCGCAAAGTACTCCAAGTTATCGTTGGTCAGGTAGGGGGCGGGGTAGTAAACGCGTCCCAGCTTCCCTTCCTTCCGGATCTCAATCTTGGAGGTGATGGGATGGATTGATGAGGTGGAGTTGTTGATGTAGCTGATGGAACCCGTGGGAGGTACGGCCTGAAGGTTTTGGTTGTACATTCCGTACTTGGCCACATCATCGGCAAGCTGCTGCCAGTCTTCCCGGGTGGGAAGGTGCACGCTTGAGTTCGCGAACAGGCCAGCCACTTTTTCAGTTGCCGGTACCCAGTCCTGCTCAATGTACTTCTTGAAGTACTCACCGCTAGCGTACTGAGAGTTTTCAAACCCAACGAAGGATTCGCCCCGCTCCCGGGCTATCTTGTTGGACGCCCGGATTGCCTGGTAGGCAACGGCCAGGAAGTACATGTTGGTGAAATCCAGGCCCTCTTCCGAACCGTAGTGTATGGATTCCCTGGCCAGGTATCCGTGCAGGTTCATCTGTCCCAAACCAATAGCGTGGCTTTTCGCGTTGCCATTAGCAATGGAAGGCACCGAACTGATGTCGGACAGGTCAGAGACCGCGGTGAGCGCCCGGATGGAGGTTTCCACCGTCATTGCGAAATCATCTGAATCCATGGCCTTAGCAATGTTCAGGGACCCCAGGTTGCAGGAAATATCCTTACCCACATGGGAGTAGGAAAGGTCTGGGTTGTACTCTGACGGTTCCGATACCTGCAGGATTTCGGAGCACAGGTTAGACATGGTGACGCGACCCGCGATCGGGTTCTGCTCATTCACCGTGTCTTCGAAGACGATGTAGGGATACCCGGATTCAAATTGGATTTCGGCCAGCGTTTGGAAGAACCTTCTGGCGTTGATCTTCTTCTTCTTGATTTCGGGGTTGTTCACCATTTCCCGGTAGTGCTCCGTCACGGAGATCTCCGAGAAGGCTTTCCCGTACACCCGTTCAACGTCATACGGGCTGAACAGGTACATGTCCTCATTGTTCTTGGCTAGATCGAATGTGATGTCCGGGATGACCACGCCAAGGGAAAGGGTTTTAATGCGGATCTTCTCATCCGCGTTTTCGCGTTTGGTATCCAAGAAAGACATGATGTCGGGGTGGTGGGCGTTGAGGTAGACCGCACCCGCCCCCTGACGTGCACCGAGCTGATTGGCGTAAGAGAATGAGTCTTCCAGCAGCTTCATCACGGGAATCACCCCGGAGGACTGGTTTTCAATCCGCTTGATGGGGGCTCCCGCTTCACGCAGGTTGGTGAGGGACAGCGCAACGCCGCCGCCCCTCTTAGACAGTTGCAGGGAAGAGTTAATTCCGCGCGCAATGGACTCCATGTTGTCCTCAACGCGCAGCAGGAAGCAGGACACCAGTTCACCGCGGGCCCTCTTGCCCGCATTGAGGAAGGTGGGGGTGGCCGGCTGGAACCGTCCCGTCATGATTTCATCCACAATGTGCTGAGCCAGGGCGTAGTCTCCGCGCGCCAAGTACAGCGCCACCATGCTCACCCGGTCCTCAAAGCGCTCCAGGTAACGTTTCCCATCAAAAGTTTTCAGGGTGTATGAGGTGTAGTACTTGAATGCGCCCAGGAAGGTGGGAAAGCGGAACTTGAATGCGTACGCGCGCTTGAACAGATCCTTAACCTGCTGGAATGAGTACTGGTCCAGTACCTCTTTTTCGTAGTACCCGTTCTCAACCAGGTAGTCGAGCTTCTCTTGCAGATTGTGGAAGAACACCGTGTTTTGGTTCACGTGCTGCAGGAAGTATTGCCTGGCAGCCTTCCTGTCCGCCTCAAACTGGATCTTTCCATCGGAACCATAAAGGTTCAGTTGCGCATTCAGGGCGTGGTAATCCAGTTCTGGCGTAAGCGCCGCCTCGGGCCCCGTGTCAGTCAGATTGTCGACCAAAATTTTCTCAGTCCTTCTTGCACTCTCAGCACGTCTTCTTGCGTGCCTAACAATTCGAATCTATACAGGTGGGGAACCCCCACCTTTTGGGCCACAATGTCCCCCGCCAGGCAGTAGGCAGTTCCAAAGTTGGTGTTTCCACTGGAGATAACCCCGCGACAATGCGACCGATTCTGCGGTTCATTCAAAAACTTGATGACCTGCTTGGGAACCGCCCCCCTGTGGTTACCCCCGCCGTAGGTGGGAATAACCAGCACGTAGTCTTCCTGCATCATGAGGAACTCATCGCCCTTACGAAGCGGAATCCGGTGCGACGGCAAACCTAGCCGGTCCACGAATCTCTTCGTGTTTTCCGTGACGGAAGAGAAATACACCAAAACTGGCTGTATTTCCTTGAGCTGCCCAGCCACTCTACTGAACCAGCGCACCCGCGGATAGTTCGGCCAGTGCCTTCACCTGGTCTGGACGGTATCCGCTCCAGTGCGTCTCACCCGCAACAACCACGGGTGCCTGCTGGTAGCCAAGAGACAGGATAAATTCCAAGGAGTCCTGATCCTGAGTGACGTCAATAACCGTGTAGGTCACGCCCAGCTTGTCGAAAGCACGGTAGGTTGCGTCACACTGCACGCACCGAGGCTTGGAATAAACGGTGATGTCCATCTAAAGATTCCCCCTTCATCAGTTCAACAAACCGGCAGCAACTAGCCGATAAATCACAATCCTGTAATCACACCCGTGTCATTTGATCCGGACAGAATTCCAGGCACAAATGCAACACTACACCTTGTGGTCGCATACTGCACGCACCCCTACAGGTTGTGTTGATATCACGACGAGCCGCGCTTGTGGATAAACCGGCCAAACCTGTGCAGCGCATGTTGATGAACTAAAAATCGTCCACTTTTCCCCCCTTCCGGATCACCCCGTCAGATTCATTCAGTGTCCCCCTCCCTCCGACAGGTGCAACGATTGCCGCTCGCCCCATCCGGGACTTTCGACCCCCGGCGGACCTGTGCATCCATAAATCCACAATTTGCGGCTCCTGTGGAAAACTCTGCGCCTTTCTCTAAGAAAATGCTGCGCGAACACGGCGTGTCTCTTTCCACCCGCCCTCAATGTCCAGGGCCCGCCCGGCTAGGATGAGGGAATGACGAACAATTCGGTACCTGAAAACATGAACGTGGAGTCCTTCAACCTAGATCACACGAAGGTCGCCGCGCCCTACGTGCGGGTCGCTGACAAAAAGGTTCTGCCCGGCGGCGACGTGCTCATCAAGTACGACGTGCGCTTTACCCAGCCAAATGCTGAGCACCTGCCCATGGACGTAATCCACTCCGTTGAACACCTCACCGCGGAGCTGATGAGAAACCACACGGACAGGCTCATCGACTTTTCCCCCATGGGTTGCCAGACGGGCTTTTACGCGCTGACTCTGGACCTTCAGGAAGAGGAGTTTTCTCAAATACTGGCAGACACCCTGGCGGACATCCTTTCCGCTACCTCGGTCCCCGCTGCCAACGAAGTGCAGTGCGGGTGGGGCAAGAATCACTCCCTGGAAGGAGCCCAAGCCGCGGTGAAGAGCTTCCTGGAACGCCGCTCCGAGTGGAACCGGGTTTTTGGGGAGATCGACTAGGTAATGGACAACAGACACGGGGTTGAGGTTGCCTCCGCGGACGTCGTCATTGCCTGCGCCATGGAAGAGGAGCTGGCTCCCTTCCTGGAGGGGAGTGACGATGTGGTGGAGCTTCCCTGGCAGCGCAGCAAGAATGACCATCAGCGCTTCTACGCCGCCACCCTGGAAGGGACCCGCGTTCTTCTGGTCCGTTCCGGAATCGGGTTGGCAAACGCGGCCGCTGCCGCCACGCGCGCACTCAGTGGGACCTCCCCTACCGCCTACATCATTGCGGGCACGGCGGGAGGCCTGGCGACGAAGGTAAGCGTCCGGGACGTGGTGGCTGCGGTGAGCGCAACCTATTTCGGTGCCGATGCCACTGCGTTTGGTTACGCCCCCGGACAGGTGCCGCAAATGCCCGAACGTTACTCGACGGAGCTGCAGCTCCCGTCAAACTGCGCTAATTGGGTGGGCCAAGCCGTCTCCGGTGATTCCTTTGTCACCGCGGCAAACGTGAGTGAAATTCGGGAGAGATTCCCCCTGGCACTGGCCGTGGACATGGAAACAACAGCGGCCGCCCAGGTGTGCCACCTATTCGGAGTTCCCTGGCTCAGCTTGCGCGCCATTTCCGACCTCTGCGGGCCGTTAGCGGGCCAGGAATTTCACGTAGAGGTGGACGAGGCGGCCCACCGTTCCTACGTGGCCGTTCGCCGGCTACTGACCTCCAAAGAGTGGGGTAAGTCGCCAGATAGTGCATCCCCCACCGGGTAACCTGTAAGGGTGGTCGCAACTGGCGAAGGTGGAGCACCACCGGGGAGCGACCCAACTGTAAGAGACGCTTGTCACCGCCCGCCTGGGTGCCGAGTCAGAACCGTTAGGTAAAGGACCGGCCATGTCTCTTTCTTCTTCACCCACGCACCCCGTACGGCGCGCACTGATCTCAGTTTCTGACAAGGACGGCCTTGTCGATCTAGGGCGGGCACTTGCCGCTCAGGACGTGCAGATATTCTCTACGGGTTCAACGGCGGCAAGCCTTGCCGGTGCGGGCGTACCCGTCCGGGAGGTATCCTCGCTAACCGGATTCCCAGAATGCCTTGACGGGCGCGTTAAAACTCTGCACCCAGCAGTACACGGCGGTATCTTGGCCGACCAGGGATCTGCCGATCATCAGCGCCAGCTGCGGGAACTTGGCATCGAACCGTTCGACCTGGTCGTGGTAAACCTGTATCCGTTTGGGCAGACAGTGGCTTCCGGCGCATCCTTCGAAGAGTGCGTCGAAATGATCGACATTGGCGGACCAACCATGGTGCGGGCCGCCGCCAAAAATCATGCCAGCGTTGCCATCCTCACCGACCCGTCCCAGTACGGAGAGCTTCTTCAAGCACTTGAAGCGGGGGGAACCACCCGGGAACAGCGGCAGCTGTGGGCTCTGGAAGCGTTCCGCCACACCGCCACCTATGACGTTTCCGTGGCGACGTGGCTTGGGCAGCAGGTTGAAGAACAGTCTCTTCCCGGCTGGTTTGGGCGCACCTACCAGCTCAAAGACTCACTGCGCTACGGAGAAAACCCCCACCAGGCAGCAGCGCTTTACAGCCAGAGCGCCCCGGCCCCCCGCTTTGGCAGCCTCACGGATGCGAAGCAACTGGGCGGAAAGGAAATGTCCTACAACAACTACCAGGACACGGAGGCAGCTCTTCGCGCAGCCTACGATCAGCAGGACCCAGCCGTCGCCATCATCAAGCATGCCAACCCGTGCGGGATTGCCACCGCAAAGACTGTGGCGGAGGCCTACCAGCTGGCCTTCGCATGCGACCCCCTATCCGCGTTCGGCTCGGTGGTGGCCGTCAACCGGCAGGTAGACGGGGCACTAGCCGAGGAGATTTCTCGGGTGTTCACGGAAGTTGTGGCGGCCCCCTCGTACACGCAGTCAGCTCTAGAAATACTGCAGAAAAAAGCCAACTTGCGTCTTTTAGAAATCGAGCAAAGTGGGGTTTCTGATCTGGAGTTCACCCCAATAGGTGGGGGAGCACTAGTTCAGGAGCCGGACCTGCTGGACGCGGTAGCTACCCACAGGGACGGCAGTGCAGCGGGGGATGACGTTGAAAACTGGAAGCTGGTGGCGGGACGACCCGCAAGCGAAGCAGTTCTAGCCGACCTTGATTTTGCCTGGCGCGCGGTCCGCTCCGTGAAGTCAAACGCCATTTTGATTGCCAGGGGCGGTGCCAGCGTCGGCGTGGGCATGGGACAGGTCAACCGGGTTGACTCCGCAAAACTGGCCGTGGAAAGGGCAAATACCCTAGATGGTGGGGTAAAACGGACCGAAGGGGCCGTGGCGGCCTCGGACGCATTTTTCCCGTTTGCTGACGGACTGCAGATCCTCATCGAAGCCGGAGTTACCGCGGTTGTGGCACCCGGCGGATCGATGCGGGATGACCAGGTAATTGAATGTGCCAAGCAGGCCGGGATCACCCTGTACTTCACGGGTGTGCGCCACTTCTGGCACTAGGAAGCGAAGAGCGCAAGTGGGGGCAGCCATGTCGGCTACCCCCACTGCGAACCCAACGCTTCGGTAAGAGGCTGAGTTAGTTGTCTTCCTCAGCGGCCTCTTCCACAATCTGTTCCGCGTCTGCCACGACCTCAGCATCCGCAACCTGTTCCGGAGTCACCTCTTCAACGGGAACATCAGTTTCCAGGTCAGCCCAGTACTCCTCAGCCCACGGATCCTCTACCGGCTGAGAACGACGCCAAACCAGATATCCCGCACCGGCAGCGGCACCGGCCAGCAGGGACCAGCGGAATACTTTTCCAGCCCGGCCCGAACGCTTACGTTTCGTGGTGGCTACTTCAATGGGGGCAACCGTGGTTTCCGCTACCAGGCCGGCAGCCCGATCCGCTTCGGCCTTTGCCTTCGCGGCGGCTTCTTCCACAGCCGAGGTGATCCGAGGTAGGTACTCATTCACCATGTCCTCATGGAACGTATCCAAAGCTTCCCCAGCTTTTGCCGTCAGCTTTGCCGCCGTATCGGCAGCGGAATCCACATAGGGGGATGCCGTCTTCACCGTGGTGTCAACCGCGTGCATCACGTGAGGTGCCGCAGACTTCACCCCGCTTCGGGTAGCTTCGGAAGCCTTCTCAAAAGCCTTCGACGCACCTACCTTGATGTCCGTAGCTAACTTCTTAAACTCTTCCTGATCAATGTGAGTGGTCATTACGCTCCTCTTCCAATCCTTAGTGCAAAAAGTGTACACAAGTATTACGTGACGCTGTGTCACAGCTAACTACCATTGTGCCCCCATGGGCCTCAAAGTGCACGTCATTTGCCGCAAAAACCCAATTTTTCCAACAACCTTCCGCTACGAACGAAGTTCGTGCCCGCAGGGGCGACAAGTTGGACAGACAATGACAAAATAGACGCATGAAAGCTGTCATACACACCAATAAAGGTGACATAAACGTAGATCTGTTCCCCGCTGAGGCCCCCAACACGGTGAAGAACTTCGCCGGCCTGGCAACCGGAGAGAAAGAGTGGACCGACCCCGCAACCGGGCAGGCCACCTCGCGCCCCCTCTACAACGGGGTAATCTTCCACCGCGTGATTCCCGGATTCATGATCCAGGGTGGCGACCCCCTGGGCACCGGTACCGGCGGCCCCGGATACGCATTCAACGATGAGATTGATCCCTCTTTGGGATTCACCAAACCCTACCTGCTGGCCATGGCCAATGCGGGAACCCGGTTTGGAAAGGGAACCAACGGCTCTCAGTTCTTCATCACCACTGACCAGACCCCCTGGCTCAACGGGAAGCACACCATCTTCGGTGAGGTGAGCGACGAAGACTCAAAGGCAGTTGTCGACGCTATTTCCTCTAGCCCAACCAACCACCAGGACCGACCCAACGAAGACGTAGTTATCTCTTCTATCGACATTGTTGAGTAATGACTGATCTTCCCCGCTTTGGCCAGTACGCTGCGGTGCCTCGGCAGGAACAGTGCCCGCGTCACCCCGGCGTGACCGCCATAGATTACTGCAAGCGCTGCAACCGACCCACCTGCGCTCAGTGCACCATTCCAACCGAGGTTGGTTCAGTGTGCGTTGACTGCGCAAAGGGCACGTCACGCCGGCAGCCCTTTGGCACTGGCCTGCGGGGAAGCTCACTAGCCACCTACTCCATCCTGGCGGTCACCGTACTTGTCTACCTGGTGGGTCTGATTTGGCCAGCCATCGACAGCTACCTGGCCTTCAATCCAGTCCTGGCATACTCGGAACCCTGGCGCTTTGTCACGGTCTCTCTGGTGCACGGCGGATTTTTACACATCCTGTTCAACATGATGATGCTCTACTTCCTGGGTGTGGGTGGGGAAAAGATGCTGGGGCACTGGCGTTTCCTGAGCCTCTACGTTCTTTCCACAATTGGCGGATCCGTAGCCGTGCTGTCCTGGACACTTGTGGATCCAAATAGCCTCGGCACGTGGACGGTGGGGGCATCCGGTGCAATCTACGGTCTGTTTGGGGCTTTGCTGGTTCAGCAGCTCATCAGCAAGGTAAACCCAACCTCCATCCTGGTTCTTCTGGGAATAAACCTGATCTACAGCTTCACGGTAG
>WPCK01171162.1_pt1 | contig 21559 bp, 12 predicted proteins | sample 5399851 | NCBI WGS metagenome assembly WPCK01 (sample SAMN12869471, study PRJNA574797) | sludge metagenome | isolation source: wastewater treatment of pH11 | place: China:Beijing | collected 2019-05-20 | reverse complement strand
TGAGCTCTTAGGAAGCTTTTTAGTTCTGAGACTGTAAGCATTCCGGGAACATCAAATCCCTGTTTTCTGAGATCAAGAGCGAGCCTTGCAGGGAGAGGAGGAATAAGCCCGGCTGCATCCAGCTCTTCAGGGCTTGAGAATACATCTGCTGCCGGGCCGTCCAGCAAAACTTCTCCCTGCTTCATCACGATAACCCTTTCAGCATACTCCGCTACAAGCTCCATATCATGGCTTATGAGAATAACGGTTTTTCCAAGTCTGTTCAATTCCCTGATTTTATCCAGAAACTTATGTATGTGCCCCCTATCCTGCCCCGTAGTCGGTTCGTCCAGGACAAGCAGGTCCGGCTCGAGGGCGAGAATGGAAGCTACTGCCAGTCGTTGCCGTTGTCCCCGTGAGAGAGCCTGGGGGTGTCTGTTTCTGTAAACCGAAAGTTCCATCATCTCAAGGGCAGAATTTACTCGTTTTTTCATTTCCTCTTCAGGTATTTTCAGGTTCTTGAGCCCAAATCGAACTTCTTCAAATACGCTATTCATAAAAATCTGTGAATCCGGGTTCTGGAAAAGGTACCCTATCTGCTGCGAGAGCTGAGCTGTGGAGTATTTGCTTATATTCTTTCCGTTGAGGAGAATCCTCCCGGAAGAAGGTTTGTGGAATCTCATTAAGTGACCTGCAAGGGTTGTTTTTCCGGCTCCATTGTGGCCAAGAAGGGCAAGAAACTCTCCATATTTTATATCAAGATTTACGTTTTTGAGGGTTTCAGAACCGTCCTCACGTCTGAAGCAGAGCTTTTCTATCCGAACGTGAGAAAGGCTCTCCTCTGGACAAAGGGCAGGAGGAATTTTGGGTTTCGCCTCTTTCCTGCTTTCGGGCTGGAGCTCACCAGTGGACGGCATCAGAAGTTCAGCCAGGCGTTTCAGGATGTTCTCATAGGGGGGGCTTGAAGTCCTGCAGTTGAATCCCAGGAGGCGAGAGATTTCTATGAGCTGGGGAGGATGAATCCCGAGCTTTTTGAGTTTTCCTTCTTCGCGGCACAGGATATCAAAGGGCTTTCCGTCAAGTATAACCTTCCCTTCATCCATTACAAGCATGCGGTCAGCCAGTTCGAAAACTTCATCGAGCTTGTGCTCTATGAGGATCAGGGTTATCCGTTTTTCCGCGTTCAGTCGCCTGAGCAGGTCAAGTACTTCCCGGGTACCGGAGGGGTCCAGGTCCGACGTCGGCTCGTCAAGGACAAGGATTTCCGGCTCCATTGCCAGGTTTCCTCCTATTGCAGTTCTCTGTTTTTCCCCGCCTGAGAGTGTGAAGATGAAATGATCCCTCAGTTTCTCCAGTTTTACCGCTTTGAGAGATTTTTCTACACGGGAAAGTATTTCCTTTCCTGGAAGCCCCAGGTTTTCAGGCCCGAAAGCAAGGTCATCTTCTACTGTAAGGGAAAAAAGCTGAGTTTCAGGGTTCTGGAATACCATTCCCACCTCAAGGGCCAGTTTATGGACTTTTTCCTCCCTGAGGTCTTTTCCCCGAATAATGACACGCCCGGAAAGTTTTCCTCCAGAAATCTCGGGCACCAGCCTGTTAAGACAGCGGACAAGAGTACTTTTTCCACAGCCGCTTGGACCTGCAAGGAGTACAAACTCTCCTTTTTCAAGTTTAAGGTTTACATCCGAAAGTACTCTGGAATCTGAATAGGGATAGCTATATGTAATGTTTTCAAACCTGACAAGTGCATCTGTGTCCTCTGGTTGATCCATACTATCGCGTTATTTCATACACACTATAGTTTAAAACTCTTATGAAAAGTAAGAAATAGTTTGACTATTATTAATTTTTGTATGATAGAATTTTACGGAGGATTATGCCTTGAAAAGCCTCTTTCGCTATGAACAAAAAGACAGTCTGCTCCATAGGCTGGACCCGAGAGTAAAACTGCTCTGGCTCTTCGGGGTCTCGGTGCTGAGTGTTGTTCTAGGTACTCCTTACTTGCTGGTGTTGCTTTTTATCTCAACTTTGCCTTTCTGGTTCATTCTGAAACCGCCTATCAGCAGGATAAAGGCCATCCTCCTGGTTTCTGGGAGCATTATGCTGAGTTTTACCTTTTCTCAGGCTCTTTTTTATTACTGGGCAAAAGAGCCGCTGTTTACCATAATTTCTCCATCCTTCCCGGTACTGGGGCTTCTTACAGAAGGAGTCTACTTTTATGCCGATGGGGCTCTCTACGGGATGTATCAGTCTTTCCGTTTTATGACCGGACTTAGTGCCGCAATGCTGCTGCTTGCCACCACTCATCCTTCAGAACTGATTTCCGCATTTGTCCGCTTTTTCGAAATAAGAGTAGGAGAAAAAAATTATAGTATAGGGCTTCCGTATGAAATTGCATTTATGCTCTCTTCTGCAGTCAGTTTTGCCCCTTCAATGCTCGAAGAAAGCGGCATAATCCTCAATGCAATGCAGGCAAGAGGGCTTGAATTGAAAGGAGGAATTTTCAGAAAAGCAAAAGCCATGAAATATATCCTTGTTCCTCTGGTAGTTAATATACTCAGGGCGGGAAGAAAGCTCGCAGTAGCTGCCGATACGCGAGGTTTCAGGGCAAATAGGCAGAGAACCTATGTAAAAGAACTGAGGCTAAAAAGAAATGATTATATTTTTCTTGCATATACGGCACTATTTACGGCAGGAGGCCTCTATCTCAGCTATGTGGGATTTGGGGGCACAGTCCCGGTTTAACGGGAAATTCTATTCTGAAAAAAACCTGAAACTGTCATCCAGTTTTTTTAGAATCGAGTCTTCAATTTACCCGGAATCACAACATTATTTTTTAACATTATTTTCCAGCTTTCTTATCCCTTAGTCCCGATACCAATTTTCTTCCTGTTAAAAGAGCAGGAGCAAAAACGAACCCAAACCCTGGGGCTTTTTTAGATTCAGTTCCGGATGTTTCTGGGGTGCTACCTGTTTCCTCGGATTTTTCGGAAGCTTCTTCTGTGGATGACTTCGATTCTTCTGCGAGCAGGTCTTTTTCAACAACAAGGAAAGACCCCGAAGATATTACATAATCGCCTGATGCCTGGAAAAGAATGATATTTTCTCCGGCTTTCAGGCAGTCCGTTACATTCCTTTCATCAATTTCCAGATCGGGATAGGGTTTCCCATCGCAGATTCCGGTAAATTTTTTGTCGTTCACTATGAGTGTGTTATTCTCCCAGTTTCCGGATTGCGTGATCGTCCAGAGGGTCGCACTGCGGATGGGAAACTGCAAAGCAGGCCTGAGCATTTCACAGATTGTCTGGTTTGGGGCCGTGTAATAAAGTGGGCTGCCGTTTTCATCCATCTGAGAATTAAGCTCATCGGCTCCTTCGTTAATCCAGTATTCTATATTCCTTCCATCAGGGTCCTCGTATACAATAAGCAAACCCACACCTTCAATGCAAACACAGGATGCATCCGGGCCTATGTTTTCTATTTCCGTAGTAAAGGTACCGGACCCGGTTATACAGGAACTCACATCATAAGCCCAGGTTCCTGAGGGATAATCATAGCTTCCCCAACCTTTCCTGTCGCTGTACTCCCTGTCAGGTTCAAGCTCCTGTCCGTCAAAACTGAGTTTCATCTCAGGGTTTCTCCCCTCCATCCCCTCGGAACTCCAGGTCCAGTAATTATAGAGCCTGGCAAGTTTAATGGTTGCTCCTTCAGGAAGATCGAAGTTATGGTTTACCTTATATGTGTCTCCAGGATAGGCTTTTCCACTGTAATAGCTGCTCCCTGCAGTATAGTAAAGATCTCCCTTAACTGTGTCATGAATGTACGTTTTCAGGGGCTTATCTCCGGCATAACCATTGTTTTCGGGGACCTGAGCCAGGGAAGGTGCAATTAGCAGGCAGAATAAGCCTGAAAGAAGGCAGCAAAGGCCTGTAAGCTTATAAAGCATATTCTTTTTTTTGCTGAGTTTTGTTCTCCTGAATTTGTACTCATTTTTTGTTTTATTTTTCTCATCCAGTTCCCAACCTCTTTTCACCCTGTACTCCTCCTTCGATTCTTTTCGTCATAATTTTTATCTTACTCTAGCTCTCCACAAACCCAAAAATATGTGGCTATAACCCCAACTATTTGACAAAGGGTATGAAATCTTCAGAGAATCAGAGTAATCAGGATAATTTTTTCATTCAGTTTTAACCAGTATATAATGAACAATTTTGATTATATAAGTTTTTTTAAAAAATATGAATTTTTTGATTCGAGATGTTACTGATTATTACTAATTTTTAATTCTCTCCTCTTAAAATCCAGGGTTTTATCTGCTGAAAGAAAAATTAACTCTGTCTTTTGAATTAAATTTAATATTAACTTCATTTCCCGATTTCAATAAACATGGATACTTTTTTTGAAGAGCAGTTTAAAAGCATATCTATGAATATTTATTACAATATTTTGTTTAAGAATAATGACAGTCAAAACAACTGACTTCTTTCTAAATCATATGACCTGTATTGTATTTTCTCATACAGAAACGAAAAATAGTAATATTTAATAACCTTTAAATTTCAGTAATTATTCAATAATGATATTAAGTTATCCTGAATTATTTTACCTTCTCTAAAAAATCTACCCAGAATAAACGGAATCCAGGCCTGCTCAAGTTGACCCCATTCTGGAATGAAGTGAAAGACTATGGAAATAAGTCCTGCAAAGATAATTGTACTGTTTATTATCCCGATTTTTCTGCTGGCATCAGTAGATCTCGCCCTTGCCAGCTATTCTTATGAGGGCATGCCCTTTGCTCCTGATGCCCAGGGCACATTCAGAGGAGAATTCTACATGGATGGAGGTCATGGACTTGGTTTTTCTCCATACTCCCAGAATTTTGATGTTCCTGAAGGTTCTGTCCTCTGGGCTCGCCTTTATATTGGAGTCTGGGGTGGTACGGATAGTGATGAAGGCTGGGTCCAGCCTGAGTTTAACGGGCAAAGGCTTGAAAAACTACATCTTGAAGGAATCAATGATGAAAACGAAAATGTTTTCTGTGCAGGCCACGGGGTTTACTGGGTGGCTTATGATGCAGGCAATCTTATTAAAAACGGTGAAAATACGGTAGAAATCCTTACAAGCACAGGAGAACCCGGAAAAAAGATGGACGGGAGGATTTATGGTACAGTGCTTGCTGCTGCCTGTGAAAACCCGAAAGCTCCCATGGTCTCCTACCAGCTCCTGACAGGGAACATAAACCTTCATGGGGAAGGCTGGAGTGAAAACATAAAGGAAGTAAATGACAGGGCAGAGGTTAATTTCAGCGCAGGGCAGGCTTTAAACAATATAGATTCTGCAAACCTTTCAGTCGTGTATCTTACAGGGTCAAAAGGTCTTCCTGATTATATTGAATTCAACGGAGAAATACCCGGGGTTCCGCCTCAATACCTGGTCGAGAAATGCGGAGAAAATGTAAGGGATATCGCAAATGAGGTCAGCTTTGATAGCTCGGGAGACAAAGGCGCAGCCTCAAGCTATTTCGATATGGAACACATTGATGTGCTCAATTATTTGAAGGCAGACAACTCCGCAGTTTTTGTAAGAGGATTTGATATTAACGGAGACGGAAAAATAGACGACCAGGAAGGGGAAGACTACCTTCATCCTGTCCTTGCAGCCCTGGTCCTTACTTCTAAAAATACCGAATCCGTATTTCCTGACCTTTACCCGGAGATAAGAGTCTCTGAAGAAGAGCTGATTGATGGGAAACCTGTGGAAATTTCCCTTACAATTAATAATCCCGGAGGAATCTGTGAGGAAAACTGTACTGCTGTTTTCCTGGTAGATGGAAATGAGATCTCCCGGGTCCCGATCCAGATGGGGGCAGCTGGAATACACAGGTCAGGCATTTTGTGGTCCGGTATTAAAGGCGAGCACAGGCTTGAACTCTTTCTGGACCCTGAAAACAGTATAAAAGAGTCCAGTGACAAAAACAATAATTGTGAACTGAATATCCTGGTCAGGTCCGCACCCGACCTGTCGGTTTCCCTTGGGGAGCCTGTAAAAATAGAGAACAAAGAGATCTCTTCAGCTTCGACAATCCTTCTGGGTTTTATCGCTCTTTTCAGCATCAGGAGAAAAAAACCCATTTTTCTCATCCTGCTGGTCGTTCTCATAATAGCGACTTTTAGCGGCTGTGTTGAAGAAACCCAGAAAACAGCTAAAACCGATTATTCAATTCCTGTAAAAATTACGAATAATGGAGAAGCTTCAGCCAGGGATTTTGATGTAAACCTCTACCTTGATGGGGAAAGTGTTACTGTCCTGAACATCCCGGAACTTGAAGGTCAGACCTCAATTGTTGAAAATATAAGGATTGATACTCAGAAGGGGGAACACGCCCTCAATGTGAATGTAGATGAAAATAACCGTATTACCGAGTCGGATGAGAATAACAATGAATTTGAAATCAGCTGTACTTTTAATTAACCTCCTGCTGCTTATTATGCCGGCTTCAGCTTCATATGCCGGAGATAAAAACCTGCAGACAGTCATTCATGATGAGCACTGTGGAACCCTTGATTTTTCTCTTGGGGACAGCAGATACAGTGGAGAGCTCGAATCAGGTGAAAGCTATACTGTTAACTTCAGTGTCAATCCTCCGGAAGGTTCTTCCATAAAGGTTGCAAGAGCTTATATTTACTGGACATGGAGCAAACAGGGGCTTGATGGCATATATCCGGAGTTTAAGTCTTCTCTTGTACATTCCGGAAGTTCTGTACTTTTACTGGAAGAAAAAAGGTATACGGACACAAAAGGTTTCGTCTCAAGATACGATTTTTTTTCGGGAACTGACGTTTATGACCTGAGTGAAGATATTTCGGAGGCTGGCAACTATTCTATATCGCTTGTAAATGCTGGTGGTGACGAAAAAACCTTCTGTGTACAGGGCGCAGGGCTTCTGCTCGTTTATGAAAACCCGGATTTACCACAGACAGAGTACTGGATTAATGAAGGCTGTGATGTGCTGTATGCAGAATACGGGATCGATCCTGATATGGCAACAACAACCACTTTCTTTGAAGGAGATATTTGCCCTGAAAATATTGAAAATGCACGGCTGATAACAGTTTCTCCTTCAGGAGGCTATAGTTCAGGCACAGAAGCCAGAAACAGGCTTTTTTTCAATGAAAAAACCGGGAGTATTCCGGTTATCGGAGACATCATAAAGCTTCTGTTTGCGGGTGGAAAAAGCTGGAAGAATGTATACCAGACAAACGAAACTGTCCAGATAGCCCTGGATGAAAGGTCGGTAGGAAATTACCTTGATTCTAATGGGAATTTTGCCAGTATTCAGGATAATGGAGATTACCTCATGGCTACGAATGCAATACTTTTGCTCGAGTTCAAAGAGCCTGAAAATCCTGGAAAGAGATACGGATGATTTTTGCAGGAACTGAGTACAAACAGGAAGTGGACAGAAATGAATATTGTCGAAACCAGAGATCTATCAAAGTGTTACGTGTTTGATTCCGGGTTGCGTGTGGAAGCCTTAAAGGATATAAATGTGAAAATTGAAGAGGGAGAATTTGTTTCCTTTATGGGACCTTCCGGATCCGGGAAGTCCACTCTGCTTAACATTGTCGGGTGTCTTGACCAGCCCAGTTCTGGAAGAGTCTTTATAGAAGGAAACGAAGTGGACTACAGGAATTCTCCCGCCATTGTAAGGCTGCACAGGCAGACAATAGGATTCGTATTCCAGGCTTTTAACCTGATACCTGCAATGGATGCTCTTGAGAATGTCTGTTACCCGATGCACTTTAATGGAGTAGGTCGTTCCAGGCAGAAACAAAGAGCATCTGAACTTCTTAACCTTGTAGGTCTTGAGGATAGAATGTGCCATCTACCTTCCGAATTATCCGGAGGAGAGCAGCAGAGAGTTGCCATAGCAAGAGCGCTTGCAAACAGCCCGAGAATTATTCTGGCAGACGAGCCTACTGGAAACCTTGATTCAGGAACCGGAAGAAAAATCACGGACCTCATGAAAAACATAAATCGAGAGCAGAATATCAGTTTTATCGTTACAACTCATGACCCTGAAATGGCCAGAGCTGCGGACAAGGTGCTGAAGCTGAATGACGGAACAATCATAATCTAAAAATAAAAGTTGTTAATAAATCTCTAAAATGGCCAATAAAACCTTAAAATGTTAGTGGAGCTATAAAAACGGTTTATGAAATTATGAAGGAACAATTTTAACATTCAATTTTATTTCCTGTGGAGGTTCTGCAAGAACCGCGTATATCGAAAAATCCGAAATGTCTGCTGATATTCTATTTTCATTCACAATACAGTCAGTTAGATTCCAGATGGAATTACTTCCACAGTAGCGGTAAATTGCAGGAAAATTGCCTTTTACCGAGTCACTCAGGCTAAGATCAAGCCTGCAGAAAGGATCAAATTCAGCTCCTTCAGGTTCAAGTCCATAGCATTTTTCTGCAAGGAGCAGGGATGCGGGCAGTGAAGGCTGGTCTACCTCTGTTATTGTTATTGCTTGAATGGACTCTTTATGGCTATCAAGAAGCCTTGTCCCCTTTGGAATGAATATAAATGCATCAAGCTCCTTATTTTCCACCCGAATATCCAGAAGAGAGTATCCGTTTTTGTCCAGATAAGATGAGAGATCAACCCCTGAAGAAATGGTCACTTCTGTATGAGTTTCGTTTCTGTATGGCAGGTATGAAATATTTTCAAATATAGTGATTATATTATCGGAATCGGAACATTCATTATAGGTCTGCCCGCATAGATTTGAGTATGTATGGACTTGCGGCACTCTGTGAGCTCCAGGCTGGTCGGATTTTATATAGTAAGAAAAGGTCTTTTTTTCTTCCGGAGCAAGTACAAAATTCCAGTTTAAATAATCCGGACTTTCCGGGCCCATGCCATCACCATCTGACCTGGAAATGCTGGTTACTGTAAATGTTGCTGGAGGCAGGTCAAGCAGTGAAACATTGACCTTTCTTTTCTGGATATTTTTTACGGAAATAGTAACACACACGGGGTTCCCTGAAAAAGCTTCCAAACCTGCACTTTTGTATATTTTCAAGGGCTCTATAAGCTCAATTTCTACATCCTGGTAAAGAGAATGCTTACCGGAATTATCTTCCCAGTTCAGAGTTACAGTAATATTATATGATTCTTTTAGCCTTTCAGGAAACCTGAGCCTGAGTTCACAGGACTTTTTTGAACCCTTATCGAGCGTTATAATTTCCGGACCTCCTTCTTTGACCAGAAGCCCGTCAGAATCCAGATCAAGCCTTATTCTGTCGGATTTCACTTCTCCTACGTTTCTGAGCTCCATATCAATAATTATATCTTCATCAAGAAAGTACTCGTCTTTATTCGCTTCCAGATCAAGCTCCAGAACCACATCATCTTCAACAATTTTTTTTGTTTCAAATACGATTTCTGCTTCAGGAGAGCAGAGGCTTCCAAACATTGGAAGAGTTTTCTGGTCTGTGACATTGCACGCTTTTAGCCTTACATTGTTGCTATCCAGATAACACCAGGCAGTACTGTTATTCTCAAGTACGGCATCTCCAAGTCTTTCATCTTCTTTTGAAACCTGGACCAGAACCATCCCGTACCCGTCGAATTTTAATGCTTCCAGAATGTATACGTCTTTTGAGACAATGGAGTTTTCAGGACTGAGGGTAACTATCAGGCTGTCCCAGTCGTCTTCATTCGCCGAGGCAGGGGTAAGGCACATTACCAGATACAATGTGAGGAAAAAAGCTGTAAAGGCGAGAAAAAAACATTTTCTGCTCATGATTCTGCTCATACCTGTTTTCCCCTTTTTTTATCTCTCAGGAACAAAGCCGCAAAAATTAGTCCGAGTTCTCCATAAAACCCCGGAAACACGGCATCCTTTTTATGTATATCACTCCGGTAAACCGGGATTGTACTGCTAACCGGTTCCGCGTTAACTTTCCGGTTAACATGCTCTCTTTCACCACCGGACACAAAGGATTCATTGTTACCAGATCCGGAAGAAATTCCTGTAACAAGAATGAACTCTTTTCCGGTGTTGTTTGTTCCGTCTACTGCAGAAACAACTATTTTATTGGGTCCGGGGGCAACAGGTATGTCTGCACTCCATCTTTTGTCTGCAAGCAAAGCTTTCTGGCCGTTAACATCTACTGTAGTGTTCCGGCTGGTATCTTCAACTGTTCCACTGACCTTCAGGTATCCTGAGCTTACTGAACTGCCGTCAAGAGGAGAGTCAATTTTAATTTCAGGAGGAGTCAAATCAATAATATTTGCAAGAAAAGGAATATTCCAGTTGTTTATTTCACAGAGTTCTTTTTTCCTGTTAGTGTAGTCAACAGATACCTTCAGAACATGTTCCCCACTGCGTCCGGGTTTCCAGTTGAAATCAATGGTTTTACTTTTCCCGCTTGAAAGTGAAGACACAGAAGCGGTTGAGACTATTTCGTTGTCAGCGTAAAGTGCAGCCTGAAAGCCATATGCAGAATCCCGGCCTATGTTTTTGATATTTGCCTTTATGATGTTTTCCTGCCCTGCATAAAGTACAGGTAGAGTAACTCCTGAGACTATAAGGTCAGAACTTCCTTCTTCTTCCGTTCCCAGACTCAGTGCGGCAAACACAGGATGTAAATAGTCTTCATCATCCCTCTGAAACCTGAGTTCGTTATCATCCTCTGCAAGAAAATCAAGTACATCAAAGAATTTTAAATCGAAATAACTCTTAGAATTTGCAATATCGTTACTGTTTTCTCCGTCAGAAAGCTGTTCATCATTGAAGTACAGGGAATCTCCGAGCCCCGGACTGCCACAGAGGTATACGGCAGCAAGATTTGCAGTCTTATACCTGTCCACATCCACTTTTCCCGAGAAATCAGCATATGCTTCATCGTGGGTTGAGGACGCTTCTTCACTCCTGCCTTTATCATGGAGGTTTATGTTTCCTTCTTCAACCCAGTACCTTGTATCCTGTCCTTCTTTATCTTCATATACTGCTGCAAGGACTATTCCATAGATCCTGCCGTCGATATCCCCGCTTGTTTCGGCTTCTACCTTTACAGGTCCCGTACTTAGAGCAGTCCCCATGTCATAAGCCACCCAGTAAATCCCATGACCTGCACAGTATATAGAAGGGTTCTGGTCTTCGTTATCTCCCTTATCTCCCGTACCTTCCAGCTCCACGCTTTCGAAACTATTTCCATTCACATTAATGTCCAGAGTACCGGTTTTTTCTTCATTCCCCCCCCATATACCCACATATATCTTTGCCCATGTTACCGAATCTCCGGGAATATTGAATTCCTGCACATAAGGAGTCGGGCCAAGCCCTTCCCCGCCATCAACATAAAGTCCTCCTTTTACCGTACCTGATGTTACTTCAACCAGTTCGTCCTGTTCAGGAGTACCTTCAAAATTATAAGTTGCCAGACATGGAGTAATACATATAAAAAATATAAAAAATCCTGCAGTATACAGGAAAAACCTTTTCAAACCCCATGCCTTTGATAACACATATAACATACTGAACCAGCTTCTTTTCCAGATATTCCAGGTTCAAGCCGTGCTTTTCTGAATAACCTTCAAGCTCTGAAAACCACCAATAATAATCAGTTCTCAGGCTTCAAAGAATATAAATTCTCACGAATTTTTAATTTTGTATTACTTTATATAGTATGTGTATATTAATTTTTCGAATTAGTGGCATTTTGTATTTAAAAAATATCATTAATATATCTTCTCAAATAAAGTATTTCAGTAAGCGATTGGAAGATAGATAAAGTAAATTAAATCCTACCTTTTAGCATAAAGAAAAGATAAAATTTGTTTAACGAAAAAGAGAACTGAATGTTCTTATCTGAATTATAAAATCGGCGCTGGCTTACCTTTCAAAGCTATCAATACTCTCAGGGAGCACCTGAAACATTCGGCTGAAATCCAGGCTGGAATTCATTTTTTCGAGCAGGGACATAATCTGGCTACGCATATAGCTAATTCAGATCACTTTTTAGAATTCTGTAAGCAGGCCAATATGGAATTGATTCTTTAGAATTTCGTAAAAGGTCAATAATCATAGATTCATACTTTATGCCTTAAAAAATGAATCGGTTTATTGCAGTTTGAAATATAAATGAATTAGTTAGATAGAGCTCCAAAATAAAAAAAGTATTCTTTACTGTTCTCTTACAATTATGTACTGGTTTTTATATAATGGAGCAGATTCAGGATTTGATAATCTGATGCCTATTGTAAATCTTTTGGCATGAAAGTTCTCTCAAGTACTTTCATTTTTTGGGCATGTTATTTGAAGAATATCATGTGTGTTTTTTGTCTATTATTTTTTTGTAATATATATTATGAAAAATTTTTTAATATTTGTTATTAAACTAAAGAATATTAATAATTATTAAATTAATTTTCAAATTATGATAAAGATAAATAAGCCCATTTATATAATAACAGCTAATTATTTTGGCGGCTCCACAGTTTTGATATGATTTATTAAAAAAATCGCAACAAAAGACGTAAAAATACCACAGGACAGCTGGATAATCTTCTCGGATGTCTGATTTATTGTGAAATTATTATTCAATTTACACAAAAAATTAAGTATAAGTACTTTTAAGAAGCATTTAGAAAGCTTAATATATCTGAAAAATTGTTACTAAAAAGATTATTTGTAATAATAATCAACTATTAACTGGGAAAACCCTTAAGGAAAGATTTTGGAAAATCTGTGGAAGAGAGTCTCATTAGAAGCAGGAATATATTTAATCTCACTTGTCATCAAATCGAGTAATAGGGTATTTTTTCCCCATATACCGCAGAAATTATCTGGCCCTATTTTTACTGACAACTGCTAAAATTCCTGTTATATATTAATGGGAACCGATTGTGCACAGAGTTCTGGAATTCTTTCTCTAACTTATTTACAGGAGGAAGATCTACGAACAGAAAAATTATTTTGGTGTTGCTAATAATGGTTCTGAGCAGTGGAGTCTGCTCGGCCGATAATTACGTAGGTGGAATCCCCCTCACCTCCGCCCACAGCGGAACAGTAAGCGGTGGGGTATATTGTGATAGCTATTACGGAATGGGAGACCAGGAAGCAAAAGCATCCAATACTATAGAAAAGACTTTTACTGTACCGGATAATGCCAATGTCGAATGGGCGATGCTGCTCACAAATGTTTACTGTGGGCATATGCAAAACAATTATCAGGGAAAGGCAAAAGTGGATTTTAACGGCAAAAACCTAGGAACTGAAACTCTGAACGTTCCGTACACATATTCTTACAACGGAGGAAACGGGCATGTTCAGGTTAACGACCACGTGAACAGGGTAACAAGTGACTACATGATGTATTATGATGTCACAGGCCTTGTAAAAGCCGGGAAAAACACAGCTGTAGTAAAAACCGATCCTCTTGATAGCTCATTCGATGGAAGGATAAGACTCGTCACCCTTGTAGTGGCTTACAACGATGGAAGCAAGAAAACTATCTGGTATCAGGTCAACCGTGGACATGATGCAGACAGTTATTATAGTGACGACGAGATGAATGAAAATTACATAGGAAGTACGGCTTTCCAGGCAGCTTTACCTGAAGGCTCTTCTCTGACAGATTCAAAGCTAACACTTGTATACCAGGCAAGCTCAGACGGAGCATACGCCTTTAATGGAAATGCCCTTAGTTCAGGCACGCCTCAGGGAACTTTTTCCGGGTCCAATACATGGGACGTCAAGGATTCATTAAAATCGTCAGGCACGAATACTTTAACCTATGATAGAACTGCCTCGTTCTATAAAAGCGTCCTTGGAATTCTGACAGCAGAGTACACCACATCATCCTCAGGTGACAGCACCGATGATACCCCTGCAGATAACACTACCGATAATGGGTCTGCAGGCGACACCACCGATGACATATCTTCAGACAACACTACCAATGATACATCTTCAGACAACACTACCAGTGATGTACCTGCAGGCAACACTACCAATGATACACCTGCAGATAATACTACCGATGCCAAGTTTTCAGCTGACCTGGGCGTACAGGCGATAAAAGTATCACACAACAGCGCGGCAAAAGCCTGGAAAAACCTGGTAAACACTGTAAATGTTACTGTAATAAACAATGGACCTGAAAAAGCAGGCAGTTTTGCTCTTGAACTGTATTCCGAAGGGTCCCTTCTTGAAAGCAAGCCGATTAACGGACTTGCAAATGGGGCTACAGAAGCAGTTGAATTTGTCTGGAAACCTGAAGACGCAAAGAATTATACCCTAAGGGCAGTTGTCGTTCCGGGATCCACCATAAATGATGCGAACGCGACAAATAATGAGCTAAGCAAAACCCAGGAAGTAATGCACAACGGTTATATCGGAGACAAGCCCCTTGAAACCTATCTTCACGGTACTGTTAAAGGAAACATTATTTACGATTATGGAAACAGCAGTTACGTTAAAGTATCCTCCGGGGACGTCTACACAGCAGGTCACTCTCTGTCACTTCCGGAAGGGGCAATCGTGAAGTATGCAAGGCTCTATAATTTCTGGACATGGAGTGCAACAGGTTCCAGTGGGGTCATTCCTTCGATGAGTCTTGATTTCGCAGGAAGCTCCCTGACTCCGGAAGCCGAATACGCTGATCAGAAAGGCTGGGGACAGTATGATTATCCGACCGGGACATGGGCTTATAATGTAACAGGGCTTGTGAGCGGAAGCGGAAATTATATTACAACAGTCAAAAACACCAATAGCGATGCTGAAAACAGTTTCTGTATTGATGGCATAGCCCTGCTTGTGGTTTACGAAGATGCCTCAGGAAAGGAAACCCAATACTGGATCAATGAGGGCTGCGATGCAGTCAGTACAATGAGTTCTTCAGGAGGCCTTACTCCGGATGAAGCTACCGTGAAAATCGCTTTTGCAGGCGACTCTATAGATCTCGGCAATGTGGACAATGCCCGGCTCTGGACCACAGTCCAGTCAGGAGGTCACGAAGGAATTGCTCTGAAATTTAATGAAATGAGTATATCCGGTGTTTATGACTCTACTCCTTCCTCGAATCTGGATATCGATGAAGCAAGAGATGTTACATCCTATCTCCTGTCTCAGAACAATGAGGCTCAGATAATAGCCCCCTCTGTTACGGATAACAGTGGCGACTACATGATTCCTTCAAGTGCAATCCTTGCAGTCAGTTATAAGAGTGAAACAACTGATGACACTAACATAACAGACGATACAAATGTAACAGATGACACTAACGTAACAGATGGTACAAATGTAACAGATGACACTAACGTAACAGATGGTACAAATGTGACTAATGATACAAATGTGACTAATGATACAAATGTAACAGATGACACTAACGTAACAGACGGTACAAATGTAACAGATGGTACAAATGTAACTATTGATACAAATGTAACTATTGATACAAACGTGACTGACAATACAAATGTAACAGATGACACGAATATGAAAGATGACACAAATGTGACACTTAAAGTGAATATTATCCCTGTGATTTCCCTGACCGTTTCACCGGATTCACTTGATTTCGGGACGGTTTCTCCGGGTACGCCAAGCGAGTCACTGCCTCTTGCCCTCAAGAATAATGGAGGCATCAGTATAAAAGTGACAGCTGAAGTGCATGACCAGGAGAATGGGCCCTTTGCAACGGGACTTCTACTGGACCAGAATATCTGGTCGAATTACAGCAAAGTTCTGGCTGCAGAAAGTGCGGAAACCTCTCAGGCTCAGCTTGACCTCCCGCTAAATTATTCATCAACAGGGCAATTCCAGGGAACCCTCAGTTTATGGGCAGAAGCAGCTTGATAAGGCTGTTTCTTCATTTTTTCGGCTCTGAATATTGTGAACTCATAAAAAATTATGAGTTCAAGCCGAAAAACTCTTATTTTTTGTATACTGCCAGACTTACGGTTTTTTCTCAAAACAAGCGCACATATTAAGAGAATATTTTTTTACTCTAAGCAAATATTTTTTACTCAATGAGCTCATCCCGAAACCTATTTTTTTCAGACTTTCAGGACTTATATCCAGGAAGAGTTAAGAGACGAATACTCTGTTTAATAAATTCCGAAGATGTAAAATGACAGTTATATAAGAGAAAATTGGAAAAAAATTGGAAGAAAAATTTAGATGGCAGAGAAACAAATAAGCTTATCATACTTTTAATGGAAAACTCTGAAGTTAGCCCGTGCTCTAACATATTAACATTTAAAACAATGAAATTACTGTAAAATGTATTGAAAAAATAAGGAGGAATAGAGAAATGAAAGCATTTTACAGAACAGTAATTGCGGTGAGCTTTTCCCTGGCAATTCTTTTTCTAATTGCAGGAACTGCTACCACCGGTTATGTCAGTCCCGGACCCCCGGCAACAGATACAGGGTTAAAACAGGTACCATATGATATCACCGGCGATTTTACAACATTTTCAGGTATCACTTATGATTCTGCGTCCGGTGAATTTTCCGCAGAGAACTCAGGAGAAGATTATACAGTCACTCAATATGACAGGCTGTTTACGATTATGGAGGATGACTCCTGCTCTCCTCTGTTCTTTGCTATTGACGATAAACACGGCAAGCATTTCTTCAGCTATGAAAGTGAAGGGGATACCAGAGCGTACCGAAGCGGCATCATAAGGTCAGATGACATTTTCTCAACGAGAATGATCTCCAGTTCAGGAGGTGTTGTTACGGTCCGGACGGCTCTCGCAGTACGTAACGGAGCAGAAGTTCCCTGTGACAGAAAGCCGATTCCTGACCTCATGGGGACGTGGACAACTGCCCAGAACAGCGTTTACGAAATAGACAGTCAGGAAGGAAACGTTTTCTCCGGTAAAATCACTGCACATGGGAAAACAACATCCACGCCTTTCGCCGGATACATCGAAAAAATCGCCGAGGATGGTACAATCGAGCTTGTTATGCTCTGTGAAAAAGGTAACTTCATCCTGGGCAATATCGACCAGAACACGCATAATATAACCATCTCATATGCTCTCTATGTTAATGGTAAAATCTCATCCCTGCCCCTGACAGGGGACGGAACTGAGTGGGCGGAAACTAACAGAACATTGACCGGGGAATATACTGCTGTTTTGAATGGTGACGGAATTACAGAAGATACATTGACACATTTCAGGCTGCTAACAGTCTCTGATGAAAAAGCAGGGCAGTACAATCTGACTTCCGATTCCGACGAAAACAAAATTATCGGAGCTGTTCAGAGAGAAAATTCATTCATCGAGTATTCTCCAGAGACAGGCCTCATCCGCGGTTTCGTTAAAGGTAACCAGAAATATGATTTCCGGGGACGACATGACCTGGCAGAAGTCTCGGTTTATAACTTGAGGCAAAAGGAAAGAATAAGAGGAACTCCAGATTAAACACCGAATCTAAAAAATTAATTTTAAAAATTCCCCTGAAAAAAGGGAATTTTTAGATTTTATCCTTTAAAACTCAAAAATGATATTTTCAACCAGCTCTCTCAATGAGTGATATACCAGCTCTCAATAAATGATATATCACTCAGGAGCTTCACTATCCGGAATTGGTGTAAGCCCTGTTCCGTTTGATCCCCAATAGTACGTAACAGTATAATCATAGCCTGATTCCAATTGAGTATGTCCACTATTAGTTGCCTGGATTACACGGTACCATGAACATACCTCCTGAGGATATGATATTCGGATATATTCATCGACAATTCCAGTAGGAGTTGTAACTGTACGATTTTGCTCATTAAGAATATTCACTTTGAAAACTGGTTCTCTGGAATCTGCCTTTGTCCACACCACCAGGATATCTTTTCCAACTTTATTTATTATGTTAAGATTAACGCCATTGGTGTATACTGGCAAATAATCTTTAATTTCCTTACATTCCGGCCCTGCGGGTGCAGCAGAAGTGCTTACTGACCCTGATATAAACTGCCCGAAAGCTCTGGGAGTATTTCCTGTAGGCACCGTGGCTATGACAATATTGCTAGCAGTGTCAATAACAGATACATTGTTGCTGCCACTGTTTACCACATATACCTTTTTTCCATCCGGCGTGACTGCAACTCCAGAAGGATCGCTCCCTACATTCACCGTAGCTGTAACAGTATTATTTGCCGTGTCAATCACAGAAAGATTATTGCTGACATTCGTCACGTATACCTTTTTTCCATCCGGGCTTACTGTAATTCCAATAGGTTTTGTTATGTTCACTCTGGCTGTTATATTGTTTGATGTCGTGTCAATAACAGAAACATTGTCACTGCCCCAGTTTGCCACATATACCTTTGTTCCATCCGGTGTGACTGCAACTCCGTAAGGAATCCCTCCAGCAGTCACCGTGGCTGTAACATTATTTGAAATCGTATCAATTACGGAAACCGTGTTATTTTCATTGCCAATATCTCCATTTGTCACATATACCTTTGTTCCATCCGGGTTGACTGCAACTCCATAAGGAATTCCTCCGGCAGTCACGCTGGCTGTAACATTGTTTGTAACTGTATCAATAACAGATACATTATTGCTTGCAGAGTTTACCACGTATATTTTTGTTCCATCCGGGCTAACTGCAATTCCTCTCGGATTTATTCCTGCATCTATCGTGTCCGTAACGCTGTTCGTGGCCGTATCGATTACAGAAATATTGTTACTGCCCATGTTCGCCACATATACCTTTTTTCCATCAGGTGCAACTGCAACTCCAAAAGGATCGCTCCCTACATCCACCACAGCTATAACAGTATTATTTACGGTATCAATTACCGAAACATTGTTACTGCCGCCGTTTGTAATATATGCAAACGGAGCCGAACTTGAAGAAGGAGTTTCTTTTATATCCATTGATATGGATTCCGGATTTGTTCTGATTTCTACCTGATCTATTTTGAATCCATAAGCGGTTTCATATCTGTTAGTCTCAAGTTTGACTTTGATTGTATTTCCTGTATACCACTCTGTCCAGAAATCTTCATTATTATAGTCTTTAAAAGTTACAAGCTTGTTTCCATCCTTATTTAAAAGGATTAACTTGTCATCAAAATCAAGCTCTAATTTCGTAAAATGAAGACGCATCTGAGTTGCTTCAGGCCTGCTTATCTCAGGCCAGATATAATTAAAATTGTTTGCGTAAGAATGGTATGATTCAGGTAAATCACCAGACGGAGCCATATCATTTCTGGTTTCTACCTGATCTATTTTGAACCCATAAGCAGTACCATACCTATTAGTTTCAAGTTTGACTTTGATTGTATTTCCTGTATACCACTCTGTCCAGAAATCTTCATTTTTATAGTCTTTAAAAGTTACAAGCTTGTTTCCATCCTTATCTAAAAGGATTAGCTTGTCATCAAAATCAAGCTCTAATTTCGTAAAATGAAGACGCATCTGAGTTGCTTCAGGATGACTTATCTCAGGCCAGATATAATCAAAATTATTTGCATATGCGTGGTCTGATTCTACCAAAATATTGGTCAAAGCTGTTGTAGTCGTAACAAAGCCTGTTAGTAAACACATTCCTGCTACTAACAAAATTATCATTTTGGTTATTTTATACATTTAATCCCCCTGAATTTCCCATTTTTTCCTAATTCTATCACCATGGATGTAATGTGCTTTTATTCTTCACATTAAATTCATGCCAGCGTTGATTATGAATCTGGAAATTCCCTTGACTTTAACGGACTATCTACCAAAAACTACTGTTTTCAGTATCTGTTCGCCCACATAAAACTCTGAATTCAGACTGTGGTAAAGAGCTCCTGGTAAATCATGACATTTATAGATAAGAATAATAAAAATATTGACAGCATTAGAAAGCGAAAATATTAAAATTATATCTTCATCATATATAATAATCATTTGTGTATAAATCGTTATTCTGTATATTAAAAAGCTAAATGAATTATCATTTAATCAATATTGTCTAAATATATTTATTAATATAAAATTAAATCTTAAATTGACGTTGTTGCAGACACAATAAAATTGTAGACAATAATAAAAGTGAAGCTTTATAAAAGTGGTTTCAGGCTAAATATTTCTCTGAAAGAAACTAAAAAGGACGTCATTTCCCTTGATTCATCTATTCACAGAGTAAGCAAAAAAAGAATTTTTATTCAGTATAGTTATTTTATCATGAAATTAAGAGCTTGCAGGCTTCCTTAAATATTTCCATTATCAGAGTTGAGCCTTCCGAACAGCAGCCAGACCTTTCCAATCTTCCAGATCGAGATCAGGCCTTTCAGCCTTATATTTCGCATACAGTGCTATTCCCGCAGGGTCTTCAAGGATATCCACTTTTACTCCCTTTTCACGCAGCATCTGCTCAGTGCCCGAAGCATTCGTGACATCGCCGATTACAACGCGGTCAAACTGGCGCATATATATTAGTGTGGCGCAAACATCGCAGGGACTAAGAGTTGTAAAAATCGTGGCGTTGCTGAAATCCTGCCGTCCAGCATCTCGTATGGCTGAAGTTTCGCCGTGGTTGTAAGGGTCATTATCCTGCACAAGCGTATTGTGCCCTTTGCCGACAATCCGGTGTGTCTTGCTATCGATAATTACACCACCGATCGGGCAGCCTCCTTCATCATAGCTTTTTTGTGCAAGTAGAACTGCTATGCACATAATATCACGATCGCTCAGTTTAACGAAGAACCCATCTTCAACTATCCCAGGAAGGCTTTTCGTGGGCAAATAAGCGATGACATTGAGAGCTTCTTCCGTAACAGGCGTTTCCTTTGCAATAAAATGTTTCATAAGATCCCCCTTTCAAATCATGCTGCATTCTTTTCAGCAGTATTGAAATATTTAAAGCCGTTTAATTTAATATGGCTTCTCTTATTTAATTAAATTAACAGCTTTAAAGTAATTCCTGACAATCATTATTAATTTTTGTATTTAGAGCGAGAAATCCGGTATTTCATAACTGTAATTCTCATAGAAACCCTTTCTTTTACTCCTGGGGACTTTCACGCCGGAAGTTCATCTTAATGAAATTATATTATCTCAATGAAATTATAATTACATTAGGTTCAATATTAAATGGTTCAATATTACATATTACTGTAACTTTTTAATATACCTGTCAACAATTTAATTCGGGCAAGATTCTGGACGATGTTCATTGCCAGGGCACTCATCAGTTTCAGGAGAACAGAGGGAGGAGTAAGCAATGTTTAAACGTATTGACCATGTGGAGATTTTACCGGGTAATTTCGAAAAATCGGTGGCGTTCTATCAGAATGTACTGGAGTTTCGTCTGTTATCCCGGAAACCAGTGAATACCGGGCCGCTGAAGGAGATCGCCTATCTGCAGCTGGGCGATACCGTCATTGAATTAATGCATGTGAAAAACCTCACTCCCATGTCTTCATCCATGACTGTGGGCTGCCGCGCGATTGCCCTGGAAGTAGAATCAATGGAAGGAGCGATTAATTACCTTCGTGGTCACGGCGTCTACATTACCTGGGGGCCTGTGGATCTGGGCACATCAATTCGAGCCGAGATTA
>WPCK01237104.1_pt1 | contig 21563 bp, 18 predicted proteins | sample 5399851 | NCBI WGS metagenome assembly WPCK01 (sample SAMN12869471, study PRJNA574797) | sludge metagenome | isolation source: wastewater treatment of pH11 | place: China:Beijing | collected 2019-05-20 | reverse complement strand
GAGGAGATCTCGCGCGGCTGGATGAGCGTCAGCGGCATCATCAACACCCACTTCATCGTCGCCTACATGCTGCTGCAGCACGGCACTGAGGAGCAGAAGCAGCACTACCTGCCCAAGATGGCCACGGGCGAGATCCGCGGCGCCTTCTCGATGAGTGAGCCGGGTCTCGGGTCCGACGTCGCGGCGATCAAGACCAAGGCCGTGCGCCAGGGCGACAGCGACGACTGGGTGATCAACGGCCAGAAGATGTGGCTCACCAACGGCGGCTCGGCCAACCTCGTCGCCGTGCTGGTGCGCACGGACCTTGGCGAGTCGAGCAGCCCCTACAAGAACATGACGACCTTCCTCATCGACAAGACCTCGGGCTTTGGCGAGACCGCGCAGGGCGTCACGGTGCCCGGCAAGATCGACAAGATGGGCTACAAGGGCGTCGACACCACCGAGCTGGTCTTCGAGGGCCACCGCACGACGACCGCCCAGATCCTCGGCGGGGTGCCCGGCAAGGGCTTCTACCAGATGATGGACGGCGTCGAGGTCGGCCGGGTCAACGTCGCCGCCCGCGCGTGTGGCGTCTCGCGGCGGGCCTTCGAACTCGGCATCGCCTACTCCCAGCAGCGCGAGACCTTCGGCAAGAAGATCGCCGAGCATCAGGGCATCCTCTTCCGCCTGGCCGATATGGCCACCAAGGTCGAAGCCGCCCACCAGATGATGGTCAAGGCCGCGCGCCTGAAGGACTCCGGCCAGCGCAACGACCTCGAGGCCGGCATGGCGAAGTACCTCGCGGCCGAATACTGCGCCGACGTCGTCGGCCAGTCCTTCCGGATCCACGGCGGTTATGGCTACTCCAAGGAGTACGAGATCGAGCGGCTCTTCCGCGAGGCCCCCATGCTGCTCATCGGTGAGGGCACGGCCGAGATCCAGAAGATGATCATCGGGCGGCGCCTGCTGGAGGAGTACAAGCTCAAGGGCTGAGCGCTGCTGTGAACGCCGCCCGCGGAGATGTCTCGGCGTTCACACCGGTATGCCGTGGATAACCGATGACTTCCGGCATCCCCCGAGTGGACTGATCGGGGTCCGACCGACCGCTAGCCTGGCTGGGTGCAGGTGATTCCGGGTGCCCACGCGTTGGTGACGGGTGGCTCCAGCGGTATCGGCCACGCCATCGCGGCCCTGCTCGGGGAGAAGGGCGCCAGGATCACCATCTGGGCCCGGGGTGAAGAGCGCTTGGCTTCGGCTGCCGCTGCCCTGCGCGCTCGCGGCATCGACGTGTATGCCGAGAGTGTCGACGTGTCGGACCCCGCGGCGGTGGCCGCAGGCCACGAGCGAGCCGTCGCTCAGCATGGACCCGTCGACATCCTGGTGACCTCGGCTGGCGTGTCTCACCCGGGGCGGTTCCTGGACCTGGACGATCAGGTCTTCCGGGACATGATCGAGATCGATTACTTCGGCACCCTCCATCCGATCCGGGCCGTGACGCCGGGGATGGTGCAGCGGGGTCGTGGCAGCATCGTCGGGATCAGCTCAGCGTGCGCCCTGCTCGGGGTCTATGGGTACACGGCATACGGAGCGGCGAAGTTTGCCGTGCGCGGGCTGTTGGAGGCGCTGCGCGGGGAGCTCAAGCCGCACGGCGTCCACGTCGCGTGTGTCTACCCGCCCGATGTCGACACGCCGATGCTGGCCGCCGAGAACGAGTACAAGCCGGCCGAGACCGCCGCGATCAGCGGTGCGGTGAACCCGATCAGTGCCGACACCGTCGCCCGCGGCGTGGTGCGAGCGATCGAGAAGGGGACCTTTGCGGTCTACTCCGGGATCCAGCTGCGGGCGCTCGTGGCGCTCGGCCCGATGATCAACCCCGTGGTCGACCGCGTCTTCGATCGCACCGTGCGCAAGATGCAGCAGAATCCGGACGCCCCGCGCGTGCATGGGAAACTGGAGCCATGAGCAGTCAACCTGGCCGTGTCCCGTTCGCCGCGCTCACCCTGGATTACCCGATGTCGATCGGGGTCTTCAGCAGCCACGCGGAGGCCCAGAAGGCTGTCGACACGCTCTCGGACGAGCAATTCCCGGTGCAGAACTGCCTCATCGTCGGCACCGAGCTGCGTCAGCTCGAGCGGGTCACCGGCCGCCTCACCTGGGGGCGCGTTCTGGTCGGCGGGGCGCTGTCCGGGGTGTGGCTGGGGTTGTTTGTCGGGCTCATCCTGTCGCTGTTCGTCTCCGGGGTGAATCCCGCGGGCCTGGTCATCTCGACGATGCTTTACGGCGCGGTCTTCGGGGCGGTGTGGGCGGCCTTCGGTTATGCCCTGACTCGCGGGCGGCGCGATTTCACCTCGGTGAGCCAGGTCGTTCCGTCCCGATTCGAGCTGTTGTGTGAGCACAAGGTCGCGCAGCAGGCCCGGGAGATTCTCACGAAGGCCGGCCTCATCGGTGTGACCCAGGTCTCGCCACCTGTCACCCCGGGCAGCTAGTCTCCGCTGGTGGCGTCCATAGGGAGGCGCCCCCAGAGGAGGAATCATGGCGTCACAGCGCAAGCGCCTGGCCGGGGTGGGGGCCCTGGCTTTGGCAGCCGCGATCGTCGTCCCGACCAGCGGAGCCGTCGCCGGCCCACCCGCTGCGGGCGGTAACCCGAATCTCGTCACGGTGCAATTGCTGTCCTTCAACGACTACCACGGCCACCTCGAGGCCGTCGACTCACCCCTGGCTCTCGGTCTGGACCCGTCGCAGACCAAGGTCGGCGGGGTGGAATACCTCAGCACCCGATTGAGCCAACTGCGCGCCAAGGTCGGGGCGGCCAACAGCCTCACCGTCGCGGCCGGTGACCTCATCGGCGGCTCACCCTTCCTGTCGGGAATGTTCCACGACGAGCCGTCGGTCGAGTCGCTCAACACTCTCGGCCTGGACGTCAGCTCCGTCGGCAACCACGAATTCGACGAGGGCACCACCGAGTTGCTGCGCATGCAGCAGGGTGGTTGCCACCCGGTCGACGGCTGCTACTTCCCAGACCAGCCGTATGCCGGTGCCGACTTCCAGTGGTTGGCCGCCAACGTCGTGCGCAAGGACAACGGGCAGCCGTTGCTGCCGGCGACCAGCGTCAAGACCGTCAACGGCGTCAAGATCGGGTTCATCGGGATGACCCTCAAGGCCACCCCGACCTTGGTCAGCCCGGCGGGCGTCGCGACCGTCGACTTCAAGGACGAGGTCGAGACCGCTAACCAGCAGGCCCAGGTCCTCAAGAAGCAGGGTGTCAAGTCGATCGTCGTGCTCATCCACGAGGGCGGCTACCAGGCCGGCACCTATGGCCAGTGCCTTGGCGTGTCCGAGCCGATCTCGACCATCGCCTCCCAAATCAGCCCCGAGGTGGACCTCATCATCTCTGGCCACACTCACCAGCCCTACATCTGCTCGTTCCCCGACCCGGCCGGCAACCCGCGTCTGGTCACCAGCGCCGCCGACTACGGCCGGGTCATCACCGAGACCTCGCTGGTCGTCAACTCCCGCAGCGGTGAGGTGATGCGCGACCGCACGACCGCGATCAACCACCTCAACACCCGCGATGTGGTCAAGGACCCGGACCAGACCGCCGTCATCGCCAAGTGGAATGCGCTCGCAGGCCCGGTCAAGAGCCGGATCGTCGGCTCCAACGTCGAGGACATCCTCGGCGACGCCAGCGGCAACCGCGGTATCGAGACCCCGATGGTCGACCTTGTGGCCGACGCGATCTTGCACGGCACCGCGGGCCCGACCAAGGGCAACGCCCAATTGGCGTTGATGAACCTCGGCGGCGTGCGTTCCAGCCTCAAGATCACCCCGAAGTATGCCGAGCAGCCCGGTGAGATCACCTTCGCTGAGGCGTATGACATCGCCCCGTTCAACAACATCCTGGTTACCCTCGACCTCACCGGTGACCAGATCCGCCAGATCCTCGAGCAGCAGTACCAGCCGGTCCCGGCTCGCGGCTCCCGCCCGATGCTCGCTCTTGGTGTGTCGGAGGGCTTCACCTATGCCTGGGACGCCACGGCTGCGGAGGGCTCGCGCGTCGTCGCGGGCTCGATGAAGCTCAATGGCGTGCCGATGTCGATGACCACGACCTACCGGGTGGGGACGCTCAACTTCCTCGCCGACGGTGGCGACCTGTTCACCGGATTCAAGGCCGGCACCAACCGGCTCGGGGGCCCGGAGGACCTGGCCAACCTGGTCGACTACTTCAAGACCCACCCCGGTCTCACTGCCCCGGCCAGCCGCATCGACGGCCTGTGACCGGCTCGGTCGACCGATTCTGAGCAACCCGCGCCGGGTGTCGCATCCTCGATGTGGCACCCGGCGCGGCCATTGTCGCGAGAGAGAGTTGGCCGCGGGCTGCAACCACCGGCCCAAGTCAGGTGCTCTATCCGGGTGAAAGGGGGTGTGCCGTGACGGTCGAGCCGGTCGGGTTTCGTGACTTCGTCGTTGCGCGGTCCCCGCGGTTCCTGCACACGGCATACCTGCTGACCGGCGATGCCCACCTGGCCAAGGACCTCGTGCAAACCAGCCTGGCCCGCACCTGGCCACAGTGGGACCGGATCCGCGAGGGCAATCCCGAGGCCTACGTCAAGACCGTCATGGTGCGCCTGGCCACCTCCTGGTGGCGGCGCAAGTGGCGCGGCGAAGTGCCCACCGAGGTGCTCCCCGAGCCGCGCGCGGGGGTCGCCGGAGCGGGCGACACCACGGCCGGTATGCCGTCCGCCACCGATCAGGTCGACGACCACCTCATGCTCGCGGCGGCGCTGCGCCGGTTGCCGCCCGGTCAACGCCGGGTGGTCCTGCTGCGCTATCTGGAGGACTTGCCGGTGAGCCAGGTGGCCACCTTGCTGGGGTTGTCGGAGGGCACGGTCAAGAGTCAGGCAGCCCGCGGGCTGGCCACATTGCGGGAGGTGCTTGCTGATGAGTGACCGACGTGGAGCGGGGTCGTCCGATTCCTTCGACCAGGGGAGCGGTCCGGACCCGTTGGTGGCCCGACTGCAGGCGCTGTCGCCCGTGACGGGTGTCGAGGTCGACTTCGACGCCATCGCAGCGGAGGCCGGACGCCGACGGTCCCGGCGTGCGGCGACGCGCGTCGGTCTCGGGGTCGGCGGTATCGCTTCGGCGCTGGTGCTGCTGAGCACGAGCGGCATCCTGCGGATGGGGATGGGCGGCTCCGCGGCCAGTTCCGCCGCCGGGGGCGCTCCAGCCAGTGCCGCATCGGCCCCCATGGCCCCAGGCGACGCCACGGGTGGTCAGAAGATGGCCGAGTCGCGACCCTCGGGGAGCGCGGCGGGGTGGGACACGGCATACCCGGTCGAGCTTTGCCCCGAATCGGTGCCGACCGAGCCGGGCCCGCCGCCGGATCCGGCGGGGGTGTGGAGCCCGCCCTTCCAGCCGTCGCAACAGCTGGTGCCGGCCGAGACGCCGGTCAGTGCCGTGGTATGCCGATACCGGCTGGTGGTCTTCGGGGTGAACGGTCAACAGACGCCCCAGCCGGAGTCGACGCACCCACTGTTCACGGCGCGACGCATCAGCGCGGGACTGGACACGCTGGCACAGGATCTATCGACGCTGCGGCCGTCGACGGCGGGCGCCTCGCGCGCCTGCACCATGATGGCGGGGCCGGTCGACCTGCTGGCGCTGCGCCTGGACTATGCCGGCGGCGGGGTGGTCTGGGTGCAGAGCCAGACCGACGTCAACCGTTGCGCACAGACCACCAACGGGCAGTTCAGCACCGAGGCCTATCTTGCGGACAGCATCGAGACGTCGGCGCAAACCTCGCAATGGATGCTGCTGCCGGCCGACCGGTTCGGCGCGACGCCCGGGTCACCGGTCTCGCCCGGGTTACCCGTCTCGCCCGGGTCACCCGTCTCGCCCGGGTCGCCGAGTCCGTAGCCTCCGTCGTCGGGGAGGTCAGCGGCCGCGGACCTGTGCGATCCAGGCTTCCACGTCGTGGCTGGTGCGCGGCATACCGGCAGACAGGTTCTCGTAGCCGGTCTCGGTGACCAGGACGTCGTCTTCGATCCGCACACCGTGACCGCGGAACCGCTCCGGCGCGAGTTCGTCGTCGGCCTTGAAGTAGAGCCCCGGCTCGACGGTGAGGATCATCCCGGGCTTCAGCTCGGCGTCCATGTACTGCTCGCGCGTGGCGAGGGCACAGTCGTGGACGTCGATGCCGAGGTGGTGGCTGGTGCCGTGGACCATCCAGCGGCGGTGATACTGCCCGGTCTCGGTGTCGAGGGTGTCTTCCACCGATACGCCGTCGGGCAGCAGCCCCCAGCCATGCAACCGCTCGGCGATGACCCGGATTGCCGCAGCGTGGATGTCGGAGAACTTCGCGCCCGGCTTGATCGCCTCCATGCCCGCTTGCTGCGCGGCATACACCGCGTCGTAGATCTCGCGTTGCGCGTCGGTGAAGGTGCCATCGACCGGAAGGGTGCGCGTGATGTCGGCGGTGAAGAGCGAGTCGACCTCGACCCCGGCATCCAGGAGGATCATTTCGCCGGATCGGACCTCGCCGGTGTTCTTGATCCAGTGCAGGGTGTTGGCGTGGTCGCCGGCGGCGCAGATCGAGTCGTAGCCCGTGCCATTGCCCTGGTGGCGTGCGTGCAGGCCGAACAGGCCCTCGACCCAGCGCTCGCCCTTGCCGCGCTGGACGGCCCCGTCGAGGTCGGCGATGACCGCCTCGAAGCCCACCTTGGTCGCGTCGATGGCCGCGCGCATCTGGTCGATCTCCCACCCGTCCTTGACCATCCGCAGGTGCGAGAGGGTGGCCGCCAGGGCGTCGTCGGCGTCGACCGACTCGGTCACCTGCTCGTCGGTGAGGCCGGCCTCGCGGCGGATCTGGTCGACCAGGGCCGCGATGTCGCGGTCGGCGTCGCGCACGACCCGCAAGGCGACCGCACCGGCGTCCTTGGCCAGGGCGTCGGGCAGCTCGTCGATGTGCCGCGCCGTGATGCCGAACTCGGCCTCCAGCTCTTCCAGCGTGGGGCGAGCACCCACCCAGAACTCCCCGTAGCGAGCGTCGGCGAAGAACTCCTCGGTGTCGCGCCCGGCCAGTGGGCGGGTGTAAACGATCGCTTCATGCCCGCCGCCGTCGGCAGCGCTGCGCGGGTGCAGGACCAGCACGGTGTCGGGCTCGCAGTCGGCGCGGAAGCCGGTGAGGTGCGCGAAGGCCGAGTGCGGTCGGAAGGTGTAGTCACAGTCGTTGGAGCGCACCTTCAGCCCCCCCGCGGGGACGACCAACCGCTCACCCGGGTATGCCGTGCTGACCGCCTCGCGTCGCGCGGCGGCATACGGAGCAACCTCGGCGCGCTCGGGAAGGGCGCCGGTGCGAGGGGCCCATCCCTCGCGGACGAAGGCCCGGAACGCCTCGGTGGTGGGGCGGGGGCGGTTGTCGCTCTTCTTCTGCTCTTCGCTCACCGGGCCATGGTGCCACGTTGTCGCAGCCGAGTCAGCGACGCGGCATGAGCACCGTGTAGTCGAGGTCGAGGACGACCTCGGGGAGGTACTTGCCGTCCTCACCGAGCTACGGGAAGTCGGCGCACGCGCGATCCTTGGTGGCGACGGTCCGCAGCCGCAGCGCGCCGACGTCGGAGCGCCCCGGCAGTTCCATGCGGTCGAGCACCTCTGACCAGGCATAGACGGTGTGGCCGGCGAAGGTCGGGTTGGCGTGGGTGCCGCCGTTGATGGCGGCGATCGACAGCGCATTGCCCAGACCGTTGAACGACAGCGCCCGCGCGAGCGAGATGACATGACCGCCGTAGACGATGCGCCGGCCGTTGCGACCCTGGCCCTCGACGTGCTGATTGAAGTGGACTTTCGCCGTGTTCTGGTAGAGCCGGGTGGCCATCATGTGCTCGGCCTCCTCGATGGTCATCCCGTCGACGTGGTCGATCCGCTCGCCGACTTCGTAGTCGTCCCAGAGGAACGGCGATCCGGCCAGCGCGGTGTCATAGCCGTCGATCGAGTAGGGCACGACGAGTTTGTCGACTGGCACGGCGTCGGGGAGCGACGGCACGACAGGCTCAGGTGCCGGGACCGAAGCGTCGCGCTTGTTGACCATGACCCACCGGACATAGTCGAGCACGGTCTCGCCGTCCTGGTTGACCCCGACCGAGTGCACGTAGACGACACCGGTGCGGCCATTGGAGTTCTCTTTGAGACCGATGACCTCGGAGGTCGTCGTCAGGGTGTCGCCCGGGTAAACCGGCGCGCCGAACACGCCCGCGGCATACCCGAGGTTGGCCACCGCATTGAGCGAGACGTCGGGCACGGTCTTGCCGAAGACGACATGGAAGACGAGCATCGAGTCCAGGGGCATCCGCTCCAGCCCGAGCCCACGCGCAAACGTCTCGCCGCTGGTCACCGCGAACCGCGATCCGTACAGCGCCTGGTAGAGCGCTGTGTCGCCGACGGTCACCGTGCGCGGGGTGGCATGGACGAGCTGCTGCCCGATCCGGAAGTCCTCGAAGAAGTTGCCGGTCATGATCTTGGCGGTCATCGGTCAGGCCTCCGGTGTCGCGGTGGGTCACGGGGTGTCGACGGTTGCCCGGGCGGTGGGCGGTCCACCTCTGATCCTGCCACCGCGGTGGGCGGCGGGGTCGGTCCGATCGGTATGCCGCGTGCCACGTCCGATGGCATGGCAGGGTGGGGGCGTGGTCGCCTTCGATGCCGGTGAAACGCTCGCGGAGCGGTTCCGTTCGCACATGGGCGATGCGCCGACCGTCTACGGCTACGCCCTGCGGGGGATGGCAGATGACTGGGAGGCTGGGGGAGCCACCCGGGAGATTTGTGCCGGCTGGGAGGCGTCCCCGACCGGGACGATGATCCAATTGCGTTATCTCGCAGGCATTTTCCGGATTGTGCTGAGAGGTGAGGCACCCGAGCTGGCGGCCTTCTATCCGTGCCTCGGGGGCTCGGCTCCCGCCGAGGGAGTCTGGCCGGTCATGCGTGAGGTGGCCGCACGGCACGTGCCAGAGCTGCGCCGGGCGCTGGACGTCGTCCCGCAGACCAATGAGCCCGGTCGTTCGGCGGTCCTGCTCCTCGGTCTCTTCGAGGCGGTGCGGCGGCACGGCATACGTCGGGTGCGGCTGCTGGAAATCGGAGCTTCCGCCGGTCTCAACCTGTATGCCGATCGGTTCCGTTACGTAGGGCCAGGCTGGGAGTGGGGGCCCACCGACTCAGCGCTCTTGCTGCCGACCGAGGCGCCCCACGTGCGCGTGGAGGCGTTCGAGATCGTGGATCGTCGGGGCTGCGATCTCGACCCCGTCGATCCGACGACGAGCGATGGCGCCGACCGGTTGCGGTCGTTCGTGTGGCCATGGCACGTCGCTCGCCACGAGCGGCTGTCGGCGGCTCTGGCGGTGGTACGCGTCGAAGCGACGGCGGGCCGCGCGGCTGTGGTGGATCGGGCCGGCGCAGGGGAATGGCTGGAAGGACAGCTCGCGAGTCGGACGCCGAGCGGGAGCGCCGACGTACTCACCGTGGTCTGGCAATCGGTCACTCGGATGTATTGGCCGCCCTCGGAGGGCGAGCGGGTAGACGCGGTGATTGCCGCAGCCCGCAGGCAACGACCGCTGGCCCACATCACCATGGAGCACCCCGACGAGGTGGTCGACGGCCGAGTTGTCCATGCCCGGGAGGCCCAACTCGCGGTCGATGGCGACCCGTTGGGCTGGGTGCACCCGCACGGCATACCTGTCTGGCTCTGAGTTCGCGGAGGTTCGGGGGCCGGCTGCCTCGACCCGTGGCCCGTACCGGCCATGGCCCGTTGTGGCCAGGCGGTACTGCTTCCTTCACACCTGTCGGTCGGCCACAGTGGGAACGCCCAGCAAGGGAGAACCCGTCGCCACCGGACAGTGACACGACAGGAACTCCCTTGCCAGATGCGGCGACTCATCCATTGCTCGACAGTCACCGAAAGGAAAGTCTAATGACCGCTCAGATGACCTACCAGTCCCCGACGTTGGCCCCCGCCTACGACGAGCTCAGCATCGACGAGAACGAGGTGCTCCCCGCAATCCTTTGGGCCGTCGCCAGCTTCCTCGGTGTGTCGGCCAGCTTCGTGGCCTGGGTCTGTTCGCAGTGTGGCAACCGTTGCAACAGCTTCTGGAACACGGTCTCCATCGTCCGCGCCTGGTTCGGCAGCGGCTGCTGAAGCCACCCCCCCTTCGGGATGGTGCCGTGGGCGCCATGCCAGCGGCACCATCCCGATCCCATCCGACCGAGAGGATTTTCATGAACGCCAAGACTGTCGGCCCGCTTACCTCCGCCCTGGGCATCATCGCCCTGGTTCTGTTCGCCGGTGGGTGCTACCTCTTCGTCATCTGGAACGGTTGTGGGGGAGCATCGAGCGCGGGGGACTTCGTGGAGAAGGTCCGGGCCTTCCACACTGCCTCAGGGTGCGTCGTCGGATGAGACGTCTCGTGGACCCTGCCGCGTGGCTGCCTGACGAGATCGGGACCACCGGCTATCGGGCGAGCGACACGGTGCTTCCCGCCGCGAGATGGCCCGAACTCGCCGGCGTGACCGGCCTCAACTCGGCGACCCGAGCGCTCGTCGCGCGTATCGAGGAAGACGGGGCCGTCACCCTTGATGCCTTGGGCGAGGTGTTGACCCGTCGCTTCGACGTACCCCGCATGACGGCGCTATCGGATGTGGCTGGTTTCGTTCAGCAGGCGCAGGGCATGGGGGCGTTGACCTTCCGATCGTCGATGTGGTCGACGGTAGTGGTGCGGGTCCGCCCGTTCGTTCACTTCCTGAGTCAGCCGTTTGACACGACGTACTGGTTCACGGCGCCCCGTCGGCGCTATTACCCGGCGAGCGCCGTGGGAGTCATCCGGCACGCAGCCTGGTCGCAATTCATGATCGGAGTGGTGGTGGCGATCGCATTCGGGGGGGTGGTCCTGCCCTTCGTTCTCGGTGCGGCGCCGTGGACGGACATCGGCGGTAGCCGCGCGATCACGACCACCTTCATCGTCGCCTTGCTCGCTGGCTTCCCTATCCTTGGGGTCCTCCACGAGGTCGCCCACTACGTCGTGGCCCGACGGAGAGCACAGCAAGCGCGCCAGCTGTACGTCGAAGGCTTGCGAATCGGACTGCAGTACCGCAGCGCGCGACGGACCGACACCCTGGCCATCACCACGGCTGGCCCGCTGGGCGCCATCGCTGGCGGAATCACCGCCATCTGGTTGATCGCCACCTACGGCGGGGTGATGTGGCCAGGTGTGCCGACGAGGGCCGCGGGGGCAGCGATCGGTCTGGTGTGCGTGTACCACCTCATGTGTCTGTTTCCCCCGTCCGCCGACGGCAGCACGCTCTGGGCGCTGATCCGACCGTCCGCACGCCGAACGGATGCTCCGGCTGCCACCACGCCGGGCCGAACGAAGCAGACAGTGTCATGACCACCCTGACCATCTCGTCCCTGCAGGTGTCGTACGGAGCGTTTACCCTCGGGCCCATCGACGTGACGATCGGTCCCGGAGTGACCGCCGTGCTCGGCCCCAATGGCAGCGGCAAGACGACTCTGTTGCGGGCCGTCAACGGCCTGATTCCGCAGGCAACGGGGTCCGCGACAGCCGACGGCGTCGACCTCATGCACCGACAGAGCCGCCACATGCGTGATTGGATCTACGTCCCAGACTCCGACGAGATGCTCCTGGACGAGTTCACCATCGACGAGTTCTGGTCCTTCTATGCTGATGTGCGGGCGGCGACGTTCGGTGACGACCCCGATGAGTTGTTGACCCGGGCGTTTGCCCTGGCCGACCGTCTTGCCCTCGATCCGGGACGCAGGCGGTTGCGTGAATTCAGCCTCGGGATGCGCCGCAAAGCCCAACTCATCACCGGGGTGATGTCGCAGCCCCGCCTCCTCATGGTCGACGAGCCGCAAAACGGCTTGGACTTCATCAGCAGCCACGAGGTACGCGTGATCATCGCTGAACTTCGTGAGGCTGGCGCCACCATCGTCATGTCCAACCACGACCTGGACTCCGTGGCCCGGATGGCCGATCACGTCATTGTCGTGCGCGATGGGAAGCTCGTCGGTCGCAGTGAGACACCGTTCAGCGACGGTGCCGAGTGCGAACGGTTCGTGACAGGGCTCTTCTGCGATGCCTAACCAACGCACATCGTCGGCGATCATCGCTCGGGCCCAAGTACGCCAGGTGTTGCGGGTGGTTCATCGGGTGATCGCGCGCGGGGCCATGCCGCCAGGCCTGTTCTGGTCCCTTGCCGCAGTGGTGGCGGTGGTGGCGCTCTGCGTCGGCCTCGTCCGGGCGTGGGCCGCCGGCGCCGAGCTGGGCGGAACCTTTGGGGAGAGCCTGCTCGTGACGGCAGCGCTCGGGGCCGGCACCATCGGAGGGTGCGCCTGCTTGGTCGGCCTACACCTGTGGGCAGGCCAGCTGGTGGCCGAGCGGCGCAAACTGGTCGTCTTGCCCCTCGGACACTCTGGGCTGTGGCTACACGCCCTCGTTCCCATCGCCATCCCCACGGTCATCAGCGTCGGCCTGACCAGTGCCATCCTCACGGCGGTCGCAGCGGGCATGCAGCGATCGCCTGTACCGGCGTTCGTGGCTGCTGCGGCCGGTGTAGCTCTGGCCTGGATCATCGGGTTGACCGCGGCCCTGCTCTGCTACCCCTGGTTGGCTCGCACGGTGGGACGAAGGGTATGGGCGGTTACGACGATTGCCGGACCAGTTGCCCTGGTGGCCCATGCGGTTTCCGTCCTGGCAGACCCGCTTGCCGATCTGGCGATGGTCCGATGGAACCCGGTGGTGCTCGTGATGGCCCAGGACGAACCCTGGTCGGGAGGACATCTGCTTCTCGTGATGGCGCTCCTCGTTGGGGTTGGGGCAGCCATCCTGAGTGTGCTGAAGCGGCGCCTGGCCCACCCATCGAACAACCGGCGGCCGACAAGCCAGGCTCGCCCAGACCCTCAGAGCACCCTGCGGGCGAGGCTAGTTGGGTGGCGTCGTCGTGTCCGGTCGCCGCGGATCAGGGTGTGGTGGGGACTCGCGCGAGTCGCTGCCACCCACTCCTCCATCATCAGTGAGGTCCTCTCCATGGCCGTCGTGGTGGCGGCAGCAGCCGTGCTCGCGGCGCAGTTGTGGCGCGGGGGGCGCACTGAACACGCCGACGTGGTGCTCCTGCTCACTGCGGCAGCGGCGGGGGTCCCGGTGTTGGGCGTACGTGCCTCGCTAGGCCCCATGTCCCGGCTGGCCATGCTGGGGGTCTGCCCTGCCGACCTGCGCAGGGGTCTCGTCCTCATCGCGCTCTTGGTCCTGGGGCCATCGGTGCTCGGAGCAGGGGTCGTGCTCGTGGTCGGAGGGATGCCTGTGGCGGCTGTCGTGCGGCTCGGAGCCTTCGCCGTGGCGGCGAATGGGGTGGGCCTCCTCCTCTCGTGCGCTCTGCGTGACCTCATGGCGCTCAGCGTCGGTAGGGCCTTCGGATCGGCGGGGTATGCCGTCGCCGTCGCCGTCGCGCTGCAGTCTGGGTGGCCAGCCATGGGCGGACCGGCGCTCTTCGTCGCCACCTTGGTCACCGTTGCTCTCATCGTGGCCGCGCTTCAACTCACCGTTACGGATAGGAGCCTGACGTGAGGACCTTGACGGCTCCCCGCAGGTGGGTCGCCCGGGCAGTGTCCGGGCTCATCATGGCGGGCCTGGTCCTGGCCCTGGTCGGCGTGGTTCGCGGAGTGTCGAGCCTGGGTGCGGCCGAGGCTGCCAACTACCGCGACAACGCCGCCGGGCCGCCCCCGACTGGATTCGGGGAGAAGGGGGTTCGCCTCAGCGTGGGCGCTGGAGGGGGTGAACTGGTCCTCACGACGGATCTCACGTGCCCGGCGTGTCAAGCCGAGGCGAGCCGCAACGTGGCGATCCTCCGTGATGCCATCGCCGCTGGGCAACGCAGCGTGTGGCTCAACGTCATCCCGGCCAGGGCGACGTCAGCGACGAATGCCACCGCGGTCGCCCTGTGGGTTCGCCTCGTCGCGGCCGACCCGGAGCAGGCGCTTTCGCATTATGCGGCGCTGTCGGCCGCTCTCCATGGCGTGCCGGACGATGCCTCGACCAAGGACCTGGTCGAACGACTGGCCAATGCCCTACCGGCCGCGTTGCGGAATCAGGCGGTGGCGAAGGACCGCCTTGAGCCACAGGTGTCGTCCTACTTCGCGGCGCGCGTCTACGAGAACCGCACCAACCCAGGCCACGTCCCATCCCTCACGCTCGACGGACGAGAGGTGAGTGCAGCCCAGCTCGGCCTACCAGATGGCTCGGGCCCTCAGTCCACGAGTCCAGTGGTGTGTCATCCCGAGCCCACGGCAAGAAGTTGCACCATCACGCCGTGAGCTAGCTGGTTATCCCCGGTCAGGCGCCTGCAGGCGCGCGGCGTCGGCGGCAGCGTCGTCGGGCATGGTCTGGCTCATCCGTTCGGCGGCGACGCGCTGGTGGTAGTGCTCGACCTCCTCGTCGATCGTCGCGGCGTCCCACCCGAGCACCGGCGCGACCAACTCGGCGGCCGGTCGCGAGGCGGTAATGGCCCGGTCGAACGACTCGATCGACAGCCGGGTGCGTCGCGCGAGGATGTCGTCGAGGTGCAGCGCGCCCTCGTGAGAGGCGGCATACACGATCTCGCCCTTGAGGTAGTCCTCCCCGCCAGGCAGCGGTTCGCCGAGCGACGGGTCGGCTGCGACGAGCGCGAGGATCTCGGTGATCAGCACGCCGTGGCGCATGAGCATCTTCTCGATGCGCTCGACGTGCAGGCCGGACTCGCGGGCGAGCGCGGCGCGACGGTTCCACATCGCTTGGTAACCGACCGCACCGACCATGGGGATGTTCTCAGTCGCGGACTCGGGGACGTCCCCGCCGAGACCGCGGGCAGCCTCGTCGATGGCGTCCTTCGCCATGACCCGGTAGGTCGTGTACTTGCCACCGGCTACGACGACCAGCCCCGGCGCGGGGTGGGCCACGATGTGCTCGCGGGACAGTTTGGAGGTCTGGTCGCTCTCACCCGACAGCAGCGGCCGCAGCCCGGCATACACGCCCTCGACGTCGGCCTGGGTGAGCTCGGTGGCCAGGACGCGATTGACGTGACCGAGGAGGTAGTCGATGTCGGCGCTCGTCGCCGCGGGGTGCGCCTTGTCCAGGGCCCAGTCGGTGTCGGTGGTGCCGATGATCCAGTGCCGCCCCCATGGGATGACGAAGAGGACCGACTTCTCGGTGCGCAGGATGATGCCGCTCGTCGAGTGGATCCGGTCGCGCGGCACGACGAGGTGCACGCCCTTGGAGGCCCGCACATGGAACTGCCCGCGTTCGCCGACCATGGCCTGGGTGTCGTCGGTCCAGACCCCGGTCGCGTTGACGACCTGCTTGGCGTGGATCTCGAACTCGCGCCCGCTCACCTTGTCCAGCGCCCGCACGCCGGTGACCCGCTCGCCCTGGCGCAGAAAGCCGACCACCTCGACGCGGGTGGCCACGTGGGCGCCGTAACTCGCTGCGGTGCGGGCGATTTCCATCGTATGCCGGGCGTCGTCCACCTTGGCGTCGTAGTAGTGGACCGCTCCGACGAGGGCTGACTTCTTCAACGCGGGCGCGATCTTGAGGGCCTGGCGGCGGGTGAGGTGTTTGTGCCAGGGTAGGCCGGCTGAGTGCTTGCCGGCCCGGGCCATGGTGTCGTACATCGTCAGCCCGGCCTCGACATAGGGCCGTTCGACGACCGGCTTGGACAGCGGGTAGAGGAACGGCACCGGCCGCACTAGGTGCGGCGCCAGGCGGGTGAGCAGCAGCCCTCGCTCCTTGAGCGCCTCGGCGACGAGGGTGAAGTCGAACATCTCCAGATAGCGCAACCCGCCGTGGATGAGCTTGCTGCTGCGGCTGGACGTGCCGGACGCGAAGTCGCGCTTCTCGACCAGGCCGGTGGACAGGCCGCGGGTCACTGCGTCGAGCGCGCAGCCCGCGCCGGTCACCCCGCCCCCCACGACGAGGACGTCGAGTTCCCCACCCGAGGCGAGGGCCTCGATCGCGCTGGCTCGGTATGCCGGTGACAGGGCTGTGGGGCTACTCATGAGTCACATTCTCCCACTCGTCCCACCTCGTGGACGGTTCGGGAGTGGGAGGGCACCCCGCTGACCGGCCACGGGGCGACCCTGGCAGGATGCGCCACCATCAAACCCGATGGGCCAGCCAGCGCGTCTTCGTTACCGTGGGTCGATGATCCAGCACACGCGCAGCGCAACGAACGGCGTAGATCACCGCTGGCCGCTCGTTGCTACTGCTGCGCGCGGCGACGGTGAGGCGCAAACCACGGATCCTGCGCGGTTGCCGGAAACGGCTGGCCCATGGCCCGACGTGGAGTCCGGTCATGGCAATCGAGTGCGCTCCCTACCCGTGCTTGCCAGAACCCGATACGCCTCCCTGCTCACGCGGCTCGGAAGCTAGCTCGCCACTGATGCCGGCGCTGCGGCAGATCGAGTCGCTCAGTCGATCCAGTCGAGAGTCCGCGACACGGCCTTGCGCCACCCGGCATACCCTTGCTCGCGCTGGGCGTCGGACCACTGAGGTGACCAGCGACGATCTTCCTGCCAGTTGGCGCGCAGTTCGTCGGTGGAGGACCAGAAGCCGGTGGCGAGGCCGGCGGCATACGCGGCTCCGAGCGCGGTGGTCTCGGCGACAACCGGCTTGCTCACCTCGACGCCGAGGATGTCGGCCTGGATCTGCATGGCGAGGGCGTTGGCGGTGACTCCGCCGTCGACCTTCAACCGCCGCAGGTCGAAGTCGACGCCACTGCGCTCGACGTCCGTGACCATGGCGTCGGCGACGTCCTTGGTCTGGTAGCAGATCGCTTCCAGGGTCGCGCGGGCCAGGTGGGCGTTGGTGTTGAACCGCGACATACCGACGATCGCTCCGCGCGCGTCTGAGCGCCAGTAGGGCGCGAACAGACCCGAGAACGCCGGGACGAAATACATCCCGCCGCTGTCGGGCACGCTGGCCGCGAGCGACTCGATCTCGGACGCGCCGCTGATGATGCCGAGTTGGTCGCGCAACCACTGCACGGCCGAACCGGTGACCGCGATCGAGCCCTCCAAGGCATAGACCGCGGGGGCATCGCCGAGTTGGTAGGCGACCGTCGTCAGCAGCCCGGCCTGGGACCGCACGATCTCGGCGCCGGTGTTGATGAGCATGAAGTTGCCGGTGCCATAGGTGTTCTTGGCCTCGCCCGGAGCGAAACACACCTGGCCGACCGTGGCGGCCTGCTGATCGCCGACGGCACCGCAAATCCGCAGCGCCCCACCCCAATTGGAGTTTCCCGGGACTGCTGACACGGCATACCGGTCCGGGTCGCTGGAGGGCAGGATCTCCGGCAACATCGCGCGCGGCACCCCGAAGAAGCCGAGCAGTTCGTCGTCCCACTGCAGGGTTTCCAGGTCCATGAGCATGGTGCGGCTGGCGTTGGTGACATCGGTGACGTGGCGTCCGCCGTCGGGGCCGCCGGTGAGGTTCCAGATCACCCAGGTGTCGGGGGTGCCGAAAAGCGCGTCGCCGCGCTCGGCCGCCGCGCGCAGCCCGTCGACGTGCTCCAGCAGCCATTGCAGCTTGCCGCCGGAGAAGTAGGGCGCCGGCGGCAGCCCAGCCTTGCGACGGATCACCTGGCCGCGCTCGTCGGCGTCGAGGGCGCTGGCGATGGGCGCGGTGCGGGTGTCCTGCCACACGAGGGCGTTGGCATAGGGACGGCCGGTATGCCGGTCCCACACGATCGTCGTCTCGCGCTGGTTGGTGACGCCGATCGAGTCGAGGTCGCTGGCTCGCAGCCCGGCGCCCGCGAGGGCGGAGCCGATCACCGTCTGGGTGCGTTCCCAGATCTCCAGCGGGTTGTGCTCGACCCACCCGGCCTGCGGCAGGATCTGCTGGTGTTCGAGCTGGTGCTTGCCCACCTCGCGCCCGGCATGGTCGAAGATCATGAACCGCGTGCTCGTCGTCCCCTGGTCGATTGCACCCACGAAATCAGCCATGGCTCAGCCTGTCACAGCGACTCGCCTCGATGGCGGCGACTACCCAAGGCGGGAAGGTCAGTCCTCGTTCCAGGAGGACATGTACTTCGCGTCCTCGACGGCAACGGCACCTTCACCGAGCAGCAGCGGGGCAAAGGTGTCGACCATGACCGCCGTCTCGTCGAAGCTCTCGATGCCGATCGAGCGCTCGTAGGCACCCGGCTGCGGACCGTGGGCGTGCCCCATGGGGTGCAGCGAGATCGACCCGGCTTCGATGCCCGACCCGCGCCGTGCCTCGTAGTTGCCCGCGGCGTAGAACATCACCTCGTCGGAGTCGACGTTGGAGTGGTAGTAGGGCACCGGGATCGCCAGCGGGTGGTAGTCGACCTTGCGCGGGACGAAGTTGCAGAAGATGACGTTGTGCGCCTCGAACACCTGGTGGGTCGGCGGCGGCTGGTGCACCCGGCCGGTCAACGGTTCGTAGTCGGAGATGTTGAAGGCGTAGGGCCACAGGCAGCCGTCCCAGCCGACGACGTCGAACGGGTGGTGGTTCTGCACGTGGACCGTGCCGGAGATGCCGCCCTCGCCCGGGCCCCGGTGCTTGATGTAGACCGGCACGTCGAGCTCTGCGACCACATAGGGGTCGGTCGGCGTGCGCAGGTCGCGCTCGCAGTAGGGCGAGTGCTCGAGGAACTGCCCGAACCGCGACAGGTAGCGCTTCGGCGGGGTGATGTGGCTGTTGACCTCGATGGCGTAGATGCGCACCGGGGCCTCGCCGGTCGGCACAATACGGTGCGTTGTTGCGCGCGGGACGATGACGTAGTCGCCCTCCCACACGTCGAGGTCACCAAAAACCGTCTCGACCCGCGCCGTGCCACCGTGGATGTAGAGGCACTCGTCGCCAATCGCGTTGCGGTAGTAGGGAGATGTCTCGCCCGCGACGACATAGGAGATGCGCACGTCGCCGTTGCCGAGCAGCAGCCGACGCCCGTTGACAGCGTCGATACCCGCGCCGGAGGCCGGCAGGTCCTGGGTCTTGAAGTGCCGGGGCAGCATCGGGTTGTTAGGGCGGAGCGTCTGGTCCGGCAGCGCCCACTCCCGCACCTCACGGATCGCGGCGGGGATGTAGCGGTGGTAGAGCAGTGAGGAGTCGGACGAGAACCCCTCCTCGCCCATGAGCTCCTCGTAGTAGAGGCCACCCTCGGGGTTGCGGTGTTGCACGTGACGCTTGTGGGGGACGTTGCCCGCACTGCGGTAGAAGGCCATGTCGTGATCGCTCCTTGCGTCAGTAGTAGCTCGGTCGTGATCGGGTTCTTGGTGAAGAAGGGAGGGTCAGACGGCGACCGGGGACGGCATACCGAGGACCCTGTATGCCGCGTCAGCGGCTTCGGCGACGCTGGTCGCCGCCGCGGCGATGTGGGCGTCGGCGCGGATGATCCACACTTCGTTGGGGGTCGCGTCCAGGGCGGCGGCGACCGACCCGTCGGGGTCGACCTCGGCCAGCGAGAGCACCGTCACCGGGCAGCGCAACCCAGCGAGAGCATTGGTGACCTCGGCAGCATCGACATCGGCCCCGACGAGCACGAGCATCCCGCGGCGGGCCAGCGAGCGGATCCGGGCTTTCTCGCCGGAGGTGAGGGTGACCTCGACATCGGGCGCGATGACACCCGGGGCGGGCACGGGGTCCTCACCCTTGGGGGGGCGGCCCGGGAAGACGTGGGCGGCGCACGGGGTGGTGAGAGGGGAGGCGACATACCAGAACGCCTCGGCCATCCGGCCGGAGTTGACCTGGGCGCGGACGGCCAGGTCGTCCGGGGCCGCCTTGCAGGCCTCCAGGATGGAGCGACGCTCGGCCCACTCGGCCTCGTTCTGGGGAACCAAGAAGCGCATCGTCGCCGCGGTGACCTCGAGGTTTTCGGCGGCGGCGGCGTGGCGCTCGTCGTGGTAGCTCTCGACGATCGACGGGTCGGCCCAGCCGTGCATGGCGAAGGCGACCTTCCAGGCGGCGTTCTCGGCGTCCGGGACGCCCGAGTTGAGGCCGCGGGCGCCGAACGGGGCGACGAGGTGGGCGCCGTCGCCGGCCATGAGGAAGCGACCCTTGACCATCTGGTCGACCTGGCGGGCGTGGAAGCGGTAGACCGACTTCCACACGATTTCGTAGTCGGCGTCCCCGACGATCTTGCGGATCCGCGCATCCAGCGCCCCGGACTTCTCCTCGGCCTCGACGTCATAGGCCGGCGGCACCTGCCAGTCGATCCGGTAGACCGATCCGGGGCACGGGTGGATGAGCACCTGGCGTCCGGGGTTCCACTCCGGGTCGAAGTAGAAGCGCCGCTCCAGTTCCCAGCCCGGCAGGGTGGTGCGGATGTCGCAGATGAGGAACTGGTCCTCGAAGGTCGTCCCCTCGAAACTCATCCCCACCATGTCGCGGACGAAGTGGCCCTTGTTTCCGGGAGCGGCGATGCAGTACTCACCGGTGATCCGCTCGACCGAACCGTCGGCCAGACGGCATACCAGGGTGATCGAGTCCTCGTCCTGCTCGATGGCCTCGACGGTGTGGCCCCACTTCTCGGTGATGAGCGGATTGCCGTGGATCTTCTCGTCGAGGAGTTCCTCGGTGCGGTTCTGACCGATGTTGACGAACGGCGGGAAGGGCGAGCGGCCGCGGTCGACGAAGCCCTGGGTGAATAGCTCGCCACCCTGGTAGAGGGTCACGGCACGGGTCCAGGTGACGCCCTCGGCAGCGATTGCCTTGCCAGCACCGACGTGATCCCAGACGTCGAGGACGTCGCGCTGCTGGCAGAGCGCTTTGGACCCGATCGGGTCGCGCTCGGGACGGGCGTCGAGCATCACCACCGGAATGCCCCACTCCGCGAGCAACAGCGCAGCCGTCTGACCGACCGGGCCGGCGCCCAGGACCAGGGCCTGCCGCGAGGAGTCGAGGGGTGCAACGGTGGGTGCCATAGGACTCTCCTTCCCAAAGTGGACTGGGATCATGGTGCGCCATCCCAGAAACGCGCGAAAGGGCCAATTGTCGCGCTAAAAACGCAGGTATGCCGTGTTAGGGCTTCCGGGGTCATCGCGCCTCTGCCGCGCGGGCCGCGAGCTGGACGAAAGCCTGCGCGGCCCGGGTCAGCGGGGACTGGCGTGGCCACGCGACGACGATGGCGACCGGAGGCAACGGTGGGTCGACGACATCGCGCATGACGACCCTGCGCCCCTCGTAGGACAGGTCCACGGGGGTGCGCTGAACCAGCAGGGACCAGCCCAGCCCGCGCCCGACCAGCGCTCGCGCGGTCTCGTAGTTGCTGGTCCGCAGCGCAATCCGGGGGTCGAATCCGGCGCTGCGGCACATGTCGACGACGTGTTCACCGCTCGGCGGGACATCCAGCAGGATCATCGGTTCCTCGGCAAGTTCGGCCAGCCGCACCCCGCCGCCTTCGCCGTCGCCCGCTGAACCGGTGGCCAGTCGGTGACCGTCGTGGATGTGCACCCGGGGTGCGCTGCGCAGCCAGGTGACGAAGGTCCAGTGCCGCGGCAGGTCGATGTCATACGCGATGACCAGGTCGAGCTCACGAGC
>WPCK01175297.1_pt1 | contig 21564 bp, 23 predicted proteins | sample 5399851 | NCBI WGS metagenome assembly WPCK01 (sample SAMN12869471, study PRJNA574797) | sludge metagenome | isolation source: wastewater treatment of pH11 | place: China:Beijing | collected 2019-05-20 | reverse complement strand
CGGCGCGACGGCGGTCGGCGTAGGCCTGGCGGGCGTGGGCGATCTGGGCGATCGTGGCCGGGTCTTCGAGCAGCTCGACGAGCAGTGCCTGAAGTATGCGGCTGCTCCAACCGGGCCCGAGCAGGCGGCGGTTCGCCACGTTGGCGACGATCTCGCCCGCCCCGCCGACGGCAGCCAGGCGCAGGTCCGGGCCGTGGCTCTTCGAGAAGCTGCGGATGTGCACGGTGCGCGCGGGCAGGTGGCTGCCGATGCTGACCGGCTCGCCGGTGGCGATGTCACCGGAGTGGTCGTCCTCGATCACGAGCGGCATCCCCGACTGGGCCAGCAACGCGGCGAGCGCCGCCGCCCGTTGCGTGGTCATCGTCGCCCCCGTCGGGTTCTGCGCCCGTGGCTGGACGAACACCGCCACCGGCCCGACCTCGAGCGCGGAGCGCAACCCCTCGGGCGAGATGCCCTCGTCGTCTACGTCGACGCCGATCACCTCGGCGCCGACGCGCTCGAGCAGGTCGAGCAGCGGCGGGAACGCGGGGTGTTCGACGACCACCCGGTCGCCGAGGCGCACCGTCACCTGCGTGACGCGGTCGAGGGCATCGAGGGCGCCGTCGACGACGGTCAGCTCCTCGGGCTCGAACGGCCAGCGCGAGCGCAGCGCCTCGTCGAGGTCGGGCAACACGGGGTGGTCCAGGTAGCTGCTGGTCAACGACTGGCGGCTGACCTTCGCGATCGCCGGACCGAGGTCGGGCAGCAACGCCGGGTCGGGGGTGCCCGTCGACAGGTCGAGCTCGAAGTGGCCGGGTCCCTCGGTGATCCGCCGGTACCGGCGCGGTCCGCCGGGGCCGGTCGGGTGGCGCACGTACGTGCCGTTGCGGCCGTTCGCCTCGATCGCACCGGCCGACGCGAGCGTCCGCCACGCCTCGCCGACGGTGGTAGGCGACACGTTCAGCCGGCGGGAGAGCTCGCGCACCGTCGGCAGACGAGTGCCGACCGGCAGTGAGCCCGACGAGACCAGCCGCCCGATCGCCGCGGCGATGCCCTTCGCGCTGCGGTCCTCGATGGCGTCGGCGATGACCGAGATCATCCTTCACCGCCCGCGGAGCTCGACCCGCCGCGAATCATTGTCCGGTCACAATACACCTATTGTCCAGGTCGAGCTGTCTCATTACGATGCGCGCATCGGCACGTCCTGAACGGTCGCGCCACCAGCCGAAGGGGAGGCACCGAGATGGCCAACGTCGTTCGCGCAGCGTTGCTCCAGACCGACTGGACCGGCGACCAGGCGTCGATGATCGACAAGCACGAGCAGGCGGCGCGCGACGCCGCCGCCGAGGGGGCACAGGTGATGTGCTTCCAAGAGCTGTTCTACGGCCCGTACTTCTGCCAGGTGCAAGAGGCCGAGTACTACAGCTACACCGAGCCGATCCCCGACGGCCCGACCACCGAGCGTTTCAAGAGCGTGGCGAAAGAGCTCGGCATGGTGATGGTGCTGCCGATGTACGAGATCGTCCAGCCGGGGCTGTACTACAACACCGCGGCGGTGATCGACGCCGACGGCACTTACCTCGGCAAGTACCGCAAGCAGCACATCCCTCAGGTGAAGGGCTTCTGGGAGAAGTTCTACTTCGCCCCCGGAACCGACGGGTATCCGGTGTTCGAGACCGCCGTCGGCAAGGTGGGGGTGTACATCTGCTACGACCGCCACTTCCCCGAAGGCTGGCGGGCGCTCGGGTTGAACGGGGCCGAGATCGTGTTCAACCCCTCCGCCACCCACCGCGGCCTGTCGGAGTACCTGTGGCGGATCGAGCAGCCCGCCGCAGCCGTGGCGAACATGTACTTCGTCGGGGCGATCAACCGCGTCGGCGTCGAACCGCTCGGCGAGAACGACTTCTACGGCCAGAGCTACTTCGTCGACCCGGAGGGCAAGTTCGTCGGCGACCCCGGCGACCCGCACAAGCCCGAGCTCATCGTGCGCGACCTCGACCTGGGCAAGATCCGCGAGGTGCGCGACCGCTGGGCGTTCTACCGCGACCGGCGCCCCGACGCGTACGACGAGCTCGTTCGGCGCTGAAAGGACCGACGATGGCAAGCATGCTGATCAAGAACGGCACGGTCGTCTCGCCGTCTGGCGCGACAGCGCAAGACGTGCTCATCGAGGGTGAGAAGATCGCCGCCGTCGGTGCACCCGGATGGTTCGCGAGTGCAGAGGCGGGCTGCGACACGGTCATCGACGCGGCCGGCAAGTACGTGATCCCCGGCGGTGTCGACGTGCACACCCACATGGAGCTGCCCTTCGGCGGCACGTTCGCGTCCGACACGTTCGAGACCGGCACCATCGCCGCCGCGTGGGGCGGGGTGACGACCATCGTCGACTTCGCCGTGCAGCGCTACGGCGAGGACGTGCACGAGGGACTCGCCGAGTGGCACCGCAAGGCCGACGGCAACTGCGCCATCGACTACGGCTTCCACCAGATCATCGGCGGCGTCGACGAGCAGTCGCTGAAGGCGATGTCGTACCTCGTCGAGCACGAAGGAGTGAGCAGCTTCAAGCTGTTCATGGCCTACCCGGGCGTGTTCTACAGCGACGACGGCCAGATCCTGCGGGCGATGCAGACCGCCGCCGACTGCGGGGCGATGATCATGATGCACGCCGAGAACGGCACCGCGATCGACGTGCTCGTCGCCCAGGCGTTGGCCCGGGGCGAGACCGACCCCCGCTACCACTCGTACACCCGGCCCTCGCCGCTCGAGGCCGAGGCCACGCATCGCGCGATCGTGCTCAGCCACGTCGCCGGCAACGTGCCGCTCTACGTCGTGCACATGTCCGCCGGCGACGCGTTGGAAGAGGTCGCCGCGGCCAGGCACCACGGGCGCAACGTGTTCGCCGAGACGTGTCCCCAGTACCTGTGGCTGACGCTCGAGGAGACCCTCGGCAAGCCCGGGTTCGAAGGGGCGAAGTGGGTGTGCTCCACCCCGGTGCGCTCGCGTGACAACGACCCGCACTGGAAGGGCCTGCACGGCCACGGCCACCAGGCCGACCTGTGGCGGGGGCTGCGGATGAACGAGCTGGCCGTCGTGTCCACCGACCACTGCCCGTTCTGCTTCAAGGACCAAAAAGAGCTCGGCCTCGGCGACTTCTCCAAGATCCCGAACGGGATCGGCGGTGTCGAGCACCGCCTCGAGCTCGTCTACCAGGGCGTCGCCACCGGCGAGCTGTCCCTCGAACGGTGGGTGGAGACCTGTTGCACCACGCCGGCGCGCATGTTCGGGCTGTATCCGCGCAAGGGGATCGTGCAGCCCGGCAGCGATGCAGACGTCGTCGTCTGGGACCCGAACTCGAAGACGAAGATCGGCGTCAACGACAAGCACCACATGAACATGGACCACTCCGCGTACGAGGGCTTCGTCGTCGACGGCAAGGTCGACACCGTGCTGTCGCGGGGCACGGTCGTGATGAGCAACGACACGTTCCACGGGCGCGCCGGGCACGGGCAGTACCTGAAGCGCGGCCTGTCGCAGTACCTGGTGTAGAGGAGGAGACCGATGGCGCGCATTTCGCACTGGATCGACGGCCGGGTGGTGCCTGGCACGTCGGGTCGCAGCGGCTCGGTGTTCAACCCGGCGACGGGCGAGGTCCAAGCGAGCGTCGACTTCGCGTCCGCCGACGAGGTCGACGCGGCGGTGCAGTCCGCGCAGTCGGCGTCACCGGCGTGGCGCTCGACCAGCCTCACCCGGCGCGCCGAGGTGATGTTCCGCATGCGTGAGCTCGTCGACGCGAACCGCAAGGAGATCGCGCTGCTGCTCACCAAGGAGCATGGCAAGGTGCTCTCCGACGCACTCGGCGAGGTCGCCCGCGGGCTCGAGAACATCGAGTTCGCCTGCGGCATCCCCAACCTGCTGAAGGGCGGCTACAGCGAGCAGGCCGGCACCGGTGTCGACGTGTACCAGATCCGCCAGCCGCTCGGCGTCGTGGCCGGCATCACGCCGTTCAACTTTCCCGCGATGGTGCCGATGTGGATGTTCGCCAACGCTCTCGCGTGCGGCAACACGTTCGTGCTGAAGCCGAGCGAGAAGGACCCGTCGGCCTCGATGCTCATCGCCGACCTGTTGAAGCAGGCCGGTTTGCCCGACGGCTGCTTCAACGTGGTCCACGGCGACAAGGTGGCCGTCGACCGCCTGCTCGAGCACCCCGACGTCGCCGCGATCAGCTTCGTCGGCTCCACCCCGATCGCGCGCTACATCTACGAGACCGGCACCCGCAACGGCAAGCGGGTGCAGGCCCTCGGTGGGGCGAAGAACCACATGCTCGTGCTGCCCGACGCCGACCTCGACATGGCCGCCGACGCAGCGATCAGTGCCGGTTACGGTTCGGCGGGGGAGCGGTGCATGGCGATTTCGGTCGTGCTCGCGATGGACTCGATCGCCGACGAGCTGGTCGCCAAGATCGCCGAGCGGATCCCCTCGATCACCGTCGGACCCGGCTCCGACGAGTCCTCCGAGATGGGGCCGCTGATCACCGGGGAGCACCGTGACAAGGTCGCCGGGTATGTCGCGAAGGCGGGCGACGAGGGTGCCTCCGTGCTCGTCGACGGCCGCGACGGAGCGCCGGGGGACGGCTTCTTCCTGCGCCCGAGCCTGATCGACCACGTTCGCCCCGGCATGGCCTGCTACGACGACGAGATCTTCGGCCCGGTGCTCACCGTGGCCCGGGTCGAGTCCTACGAGCAGGGGCTGGCGATGATCAACGACAACCCGTACGGCAACGGCACGGCGATCTTCACCCGCGACGGCGGGGCAGCACGGCGGTTCCAGTTCGACGTCGAGGTCGGCATGGTCGGCGTCAACGTGCCGATCCCGGTCCCGGTCAGCTTCTACAGCTTCGGCGGGTGGAAGGCGAGCCTGTTCGGCGACACGCACATGTACGGCCCGGAGGGCGTCAACTTCTACACACGCTCCAAGGTGGTCACGTCGCGGTGGCCCGACCCGAGCACCAGCACCATCGACCTCGGCTTCCCCCAGAACCGCTGACGGAGCGCCACATGGACCTCGGAGTCGTCCTGCAGACCACGCCGCCCAGCGCGCGGGTGGTCGATCTCGCCAAGAGGGCCGACATGTACGGCTTCTCGCACGTGTGGACCTTCGACAGCCACATCCTGTGGCAGGAGCCGTACGTCATCTACAGCCAGATCCTCGCCGCCACACGCAACGTGACGGTCGGACCGATGGTCACCAACCCGGCCACCCGCGACTGGACGGTGACGGCCAGCGTCTTTGCCACGCTGAACGAGATGTTCGGCAACCGCACCGTGATCGGCATCGGCCGCGGCGACTCGGCGGTGAGGGTGACGAACGGCAGCCCGACCACACTCGGCACCCTGCGCGAGTCGGTGCACGTCATCCGTGAGCTCGCGAACGGGCACGGCGTCGAATACAAGGGCTCCACCATCCGCTTCCCGTGGGCCGCGCAGAGCCGGTGCGAGGTGTGGGTGGCCGCCTACGGCCCGAAGGCGCTCGCGCTCACCGGCGAGGTCGGCGACGGGTTCATCCTGCAGCTCGCCGACCCCGACATCGTCGCGTGGACGATCGATTCGGTGAAGAAGGCCGCCGCCGGTGCGGGGCGTGACCCCGAGTCGCTGACCATCTGCGTCGCTGCGCCCGCCTACGTCACCGACGGCTCCGCCGCCGGCCTCGCGCACGCCCGCGAGCAGTGCCGCTGGTTCGGCGGGATGGTCGGCAACCACGTCGCCGACATCGTCGCCCGCTACGGCGACTCGGGGCAGGTGCCCAAGGCGCTCACCGACTACATCGCCGGGCGCCAGGGTTACGACTACAACGAGCACGGCCAGGCCGGCAACGTCCACGCGGCCTTCGTGCCCGACGAGATCGTCGACCGGTTCTGCCTGCTCGGCCCCGTCGAGGAGCAGGCCCTGCGGCTGCTCGAGCTGAAGCAGCTCGGCGTCGACCAGTTCGCCATCTATCTGCAACACGATGCCAAGGACGAGACCCTGCACGCGTACGGCGAAAAGGTGATGCCGCTCATCGCCGACCATCTGCTGGCGAAGTCGTGAGCTCTGCCACAGCGACGAAGTCACGCGCCCGGCTCCGGCGGATCGCGATGTTCGCCCTCGCCCTCGGCCTCGTCGCCCTCGGCTGGGAGCTGTACAAGGTGCTCGGCCCGCAAGACGGTGGCGAGATACTCGGTTGGCGCATCCTTCCCCGCGCGAACGACACGGCGATGCCCCACGTGTGGGAGATGGTGTCGCGCCTCGCCGACCCGGAGCGCCGTGGGTCGGAGCGCAGCATCCTCGCCGTCGTGCTGTCGGGCGCGTGGTATTCGTTCCGCCTCGCGGCAGTCGGTCTTGCGATCGGCATCGTCGTCGGCCTCGGGCTCGCGGTGCTGATGTCGCGCTTTCGCGTCGTCGAGCGCGGCCTGCTGCCGTACCTCGTCATCTCCCAGACGGTGCCGCTCATCGCGCTCGCCCCGCTCGTGGTCAGCTGGGGCGGCAAGCTGCAGATCGGCGACTGGGTGTGGCCCCGCTGGCTCTCCGCCTCGGTGCTCGGCGCGTTCCTCGCGTTCTTCCCGATCGCGGTCGGCACGCTGAAGGGGCTGTCCTCCGCGCCGCAGGCCTCGCTGGAGCTGATGGACAGCTACGCCGCCACCTGGCGTCAGACGCTGTTCAAGCTCCGCTTTCCCTCTGCCGTGCCTCATCTGGTCCCGGCGTTGAAGTTGGCGGGTTCGGCAGCGGTCGTCGGGGTGGTCGTGGCCGAGATCTCCACCGGGTTGAAAGGCGGCATCGGCCGACTGATCATCGAGTACTCACGGCAGGCGACGAGCGATCCCGCCAAGGTGTATACGGCCGTGTTCGGTGCCGCGGTGCTCGGCCTGGTGATGGCCGGGCTCGTCGCCGCGTTCGACGCGTTCATGATGCGCAACCGCCCGCAGGAGTCGGTCTCGTGAGCGCGGTCGAGCTGAGCCAGCTCTGCAAGGTGTTCAACGCCGGACGACCGAATGCGGTCGACGCGCTGCGCGACGTCGACCTGGTGATCGAGCCGGGCGAGTTCGTGTCGCTGATCGGTCCCTCCGGGTGCGGGAAGTCGACGCTGCTGCGGCTGGTCGCGAACCTCACCGAGCCCACGGCGGGCCACGTGCTGGTGAACGGCAAGCCCGCCCGACAGGCACGCCTCGATCAGGACTACGGCATGGCGTTCCAGCAGTCCGGGCTCTTCGACTGGCGCACGGTGGCCAAGAACATCGAGCTCCCGCTCGAGTTGAAGGGCTGGGACAGGGCCAAGCGGCGTGCCCGTGCGATCGAGATGCTCCAGCTCGTGAAGCTGCCCGAGTTCGCCGACCACATGCCCTGGCAGCTCTCCGGCGGCATGCAGCAGCGCGTCGCCATCGCGCGGGCCCTCGCCGCGCACCCGCCGCTGTTGCTGATGGACGAGCCGTTCGGGGCGCTCGACGAGATGACGCGAGAGCACATGCAGGCCGAGTTGTTGCGCATCTGCCGGGCCACGGCGAGCACGGTCGTGTTCGTGACGCACAGCATCCCCGAGGCGGTGTACCTGTCGACGCGGGTGGTGGTGATGTCGCCCCGCCCGGGACGTATCTCCGACGTGGTCACCGTCGACCTCGGCGCGGAGCGCGACCTCGACACGCGCGAGGACGCCGGCTTCTTCAAGAAGATCACCGAGGTCCGTGAGGCGTTACGCGGCATCGAATCCGCTGCCCGAGCGAGGGGGGTCGACGACAGGTGAACGCTTCGTTCGCCTCCACCGCCAGGCGCATCTGGCCGCCGGTGGTCTTCGGCATCGGCTTCGTGGCGCTGTGGGAGGCGGTGGTCAAGGTGTTCGACCTGAAGCCCTACTTCCTGGCGCCTCCCTCACGCATCTTCGACGAGTTCACCGACAACCTCGGCCACATCTGGGACGCGGTGAAGGTGTCGGGGACGAACGCATTCATCGGTCTCCTGATCGGCACCGTGCTCGGTGTGGCGATGAGCTTCATCCTCAGCCGGTTCCGCGTGCTGAACGACGTCGTCACCCCGCTCGCGATCGCGCTCAACGCCATCCCGATCTTCGTGTTGGTGGCGGTGTTCAACAACATGTTCGCGATCACCAGCGAGGTGCCGCGGCGGCTGATGGTCACCCTCGTCGTCTACTTCGTCGTGCTCGTGAACGTCGCGAAGGGGCTCACCCAGGTGAGCAACACCCAGCTCGAGCTGATGCGGTCGTACGCGGCGAGCGACACCGAGATCCTGCGCAAGGTCAGGGTGCCGAATGCGGTGCCGTACCTGTTCACGGCCCTGAAGATCGCCGCCCCGCTGTCGGTCATCACCGCGTTCGTCAGCGAGTACTTCGGCGGCTCGCAGAACGGGCTCGGCTACGCGATCTCGAGCAACACGTCGACTTCGAAGAACGCGCTCGCGTGGGCATACGTGCTAGGTGCATGTCTGCTCGGGCTGGCGTTCTACCTGATCTCCATCATGTTGGAGACTGCCGCCACCCCAGGTGGGGCAGCAAACGCGTCGAGGGCAGAGCGTGAACCAAAGGCATCTGCCGAGGCGCCACAATGGACAAGACATCAGAGATCCTGGGGCAGCGCCCCACGGGGGAGAGGACCAACAACCCATGACGCATCGACGTTCCAAGATGCTCACCGCCGGCGCCGTCGCGCTGACGCTGTTCGTCGCTTCGTGCGGCGGCGACGACGGTGGTACCGACAGCACCGACGCTCCGAGCACCGACGCTCCGAGCACCGACGCGCCGAGCACCGACGCCCCGAGCACCGACGCCCCCGGCGGCGAGTGCGCGGAGCTGACGCCGGTGAAGCTCCAGCTCCAGTGGTACATCCAGGCGCAGTTCGCCGGCTACCTGGCCGCCGTCGACAAGGGTCTCTACGAGGCGCAGTGCCTCGAGGTCGAGATCGTCGAGGGCGCGGTCGACATCCAGCCGGCCCAGCAGCTCGCCGACGGTGCGGTCGACTTCGCCGTCTCCTGGGTGCCGCGCGCGCTCACCGTTCGTGAAGCGGGCGGCGACGTGGTGAACATCGCCCAGGTGTTCCAGCGCTCGGGCACCCTGCAGGTGTCCTTCGTCGACAAGGACATCACCGAACCCGCAGACTTCGAGGGCAAGAACATCGGCAACTGGGGCTTCGGTAACGAGTACGAGGTGTTCGCCGCGATCACCGAAGCCGGGCTCGACCCGGCCGCCGACGTCACCCTCGTGCAGCAGCAGTTCGACATGCTGGCCCTGCTCGACGGCGACATCGACGCCGCCGAGGCGATGACCTACAACGAGTACGCGCAGGTGCTCGAAGCCGTGAACCCCGACACCGGTGAGCTCTACACCGCCGACGACTTCAACGTGATCTCGTACGAAGAGGTCGGCGTCGGCATGCTGCAGGACGCGATCTGGGCCGACGGAGCCAAGCTGGCCTCCGACGACGCCTACCGGGCGACAGCGGTCAAGTTCGTCGCCGCCTCGCTCCAGGGCTGGGCGTACTGCCGCGACAACGTGCAGGAGTGCGCGGACATCGTCGTGGCCAAGGGCTCCCAGCTCGGCGCCAGCCATCAGCTGTGGCAGATGAACGAGGTCAACAAGCTCATCTGGCCCGCTTCCGGCGGGGTCGGCTTCATCGAGGAAGAGGCGTGGGACCGCACGGTCGACATCGCCACCAACACGAAGAACCTCGACGGTGCCACCGTGCTCACCAAGCCGGTCGAAGGCACCGCCTGGACCAACGACATCATCACCGAGGCCCACGCGATGCTCGCCGAGCTCGACGTCGACCTGAACGGTGAGGGTTTCGAACCGATCGAGGTCACCCTCAACGAAGGCGGTGGCTGACCCCACCGGACTGACGCGGTGATCCTCAGGTCCCGGTCCGCGAACCGGGCCGGGACCTGAGGCCGACCCGCATCGACGCCGTCGCCCGCTGCCCGGACAAGGAGACGAGATGCAGCTCGGGATCCACTTCGTCGACTTCACCCTCCCCGGCGCCCCGGAGTCGATCGGCCCCACACTGGCCGAGACGGCGGAGATCGCCGAGGAGGGCGGCGCGTCGACCTTCACCGTCATGGACCACTGGTTCCAGATGGAGATGATGGCGCCGGCAACAGATCCGATGCTGGAGGGCTACACCACCCTCGGTTTCCTCGCCGGGCGGACCGAGCGCATGCGCCTCGGCCTCCTCGTCACCGGCGTCACCTATCGCCATCCCGGGCTGCTGGCCAAGATCGTCACCACCCTCGACGTGCTCTCGGGTGGCCGCGCCCAACTGGGCATCGGCGCCGCGTGGTACGAGCGCGAGCACCGCGGCCTCGGCGTGGCGTTCCCGCCAGTCGCCGAGCGGTTCGAGCGTCTGGAGGAGACGCTGCAGATCTGCTTGCAGATGTGGAGCGACAACGACGGGCCGTACGAAGGCCGGCACTACCAGCTGGCCGAGACGATCTGCTCCCCGCCGCCGATCAGTTCGCCCCGACCGCGGATCCTCGTCGGAGGCGGTGGCGAGCGCAAGACGCTCCGGCTCGTCGCCCGCTACGCGGATGCCTGCAACTTGTTCGCCGCGTCGCCAGACGAGGTCGCCCGCAAGCTCGCCGTGCTCGACCGGCACTGCGAAGCAGAAGGCCGCGAGCCCGCCGCCATCGAACGCACGCTCCTCGCCATGGGCAACCCACTCGACGATCCCGACGGGTTCGTCTCCACGATGGCCGACTACGCGCAGCTCGGCATCTCCACCGTCGAGGTCATTCCAAGAGGTGACCCCGTGGCCTTCACGACCGAGCTGATGGAGCGCGTCGCCCCCGCCCTCGCCGATCTAGGTCCGTGACCACCCCCAGTTCTCGGTCGGATGAGTCGCGCTATGTGTCACGAATCCGACCGAGAACTTGGGGGCTGGTGCTGGCGTGGGCGACGATCGTGTGGAACAGCCTCGAAGCGGTCGTCGCCATCGGCAGCGGTGCGGCCGCGAGCTCGATCGCGCTGATCGGGTTCGGGCTGAACTCCGTCGTCGAGGTCGGTTCGGCGGTCGTGGTCGTCTGGCGGTTCTCCGGCACAGACAACGTCCACCGCGAGGAACGTGCCCTCAGGCTGATCGCGGGCAGCTTCTTCGTCTTCGCCGGTACATCGTCGCCCAGTCGGTGTGGGATCTGGCCACCCGCTCCTCTCCCGACCAATCGCTCGTCGGCATCATCCTGGCGGCCACCTCGGGTGGTGGGCCGATCCCGTCGCCGCGCTCGCGATCGCCGCGCTCGCGGTCCGCGAGGGCCGCGCTGCCTGGCACGGCGAGGTGTGCTGCGACGCTTGCTGAATCCCCGGAGACCGACTCGCTCAATCGCCGGCAGTCACGACCGTGGCATTGATCGGGTCGACCGTGACGGTGGCGCCCGTACGCAACCGCCGGCACGCGGTGGGATCGCCGATGACAGCCGGGATGCCGAGTTCGCGGGCGGTGATGGCAGCGTATGACACGAGGCCACCGGTGGCGGTGACCAGTGCCCCGGCGTGCGCGAGCACCGTGTTCGACGACGGGCTGGTGGCGGCGGTCACGACCAGCTCGCGGTTCGTCTCAGGGTCGGAAGTGCGATATCTGGGAGCACCCGTCTGTCACGAGATATCGCACTTCGGCGGTTGGGCACCGCGCCGGCGGGTGGGTGCGGCCGCGTTGATAGACATCTATCGGCCGGGACCCGGCGCCGGCCGGTCAGGCCGTGCAGCGGGCGTCGGCGAGCTCGAGCACCTCGTCGATGATCGCGATGCCCTGGCGCACCTCGTCGGCCGAGATCGTGAGCGGGGGCACGACGTGCATCCGGTTGAAGTGGGTGAACGGCCACAGGCCCAACGCCTTGCAGGCGGCGACCAGCTCGGCCATCGGTGCCGCGTCGGCGCCGCCGGCGTTGAACGGCACCAGCGGCTCACGGGTGTCGCGGTTGCGGACCAGCTCGATTGCCCAGAACACCCCGAGGCCGCGCACCTCGCCGACGCTCGGGTGGCGCTCGGCCAGCGCACGCAGTTCGGGCCCGATGACGTCGGTGCCGAGCGAGCGGGCGTGCTCGACGATGCCTTCTTCCTTGAAGATGTTGATCGAGGCCACCGCCGAGGCGCACGCCAGCGGGTGACCCGAGTACGTGAGCCCACCGGGATAGGCGCGCTGGCGGAACGTGTCGACAATGCGGCTGGAGATGATCACCCCACCGAGGGGCAGATATCCCGAGTTCACGCCCTTCGCGAACGTGATCAGGTCGGGGGTGACGCCCCAGCGGTCGATCGCGAACCACTCGCCGCATCGCCCGAAACCGGCCATCACCTCGTCGGAGATCAGCATGATGCCGTGCCGGTCGCACAGCTCGCGCACGCCGCGCAGGTAGCCGTCGGGAGGCACGAGGATGCCGTTCGTGCCGACCACCGGTTCGAGGATGACCGCCGCGACCGTGTGCGCGCCCTCGACCATCAAGGTGTTGGCGAGGTGGGCCAGGGCACGCTCGCACTCCTCCTCGTCGGACGACGAGTGGAACGCCGAGCGGTACGTGTAGGGGCCCCAGAACTTGACGGCGCCGGGGATCGCCGGCTCACTCGGCCAGCGGCGCGGGTCGCCGGTTAGCGCGATCGCCCCGTGGGTGGCGCCGTGGTAGCTGCGGTAGGTGCTCAGCACCTTGTGGCGCCCGGTGTGCAGGCGGGCCATGCGAACCGCGTTCTCGACCGCCTCGGCACCGCCGTTGGTGAAGAACACATGGCTGAGCTCGGCAGGGGCGAGCTCGACGATCAGGCGGGCGGCCTCGCTGCGGGCGTCGTTCGCCATCGTCGGGCTGATCGTGCACAGCCGGTCGGCCTGCTCCTTGATCGCCGCCACCAGCTTGGGGTGCTGGTGCCCGATGTTCACGTTGACGAGCTGGCTGGAGAAGTCGAGCCAGCGGTTCCCCTGGTCGTCCCACATCCAGGCGCCTTCGGCACCGGCGATCACGACGGGGTCGAGCAGATCTTGAGCCGACCAGGAGTGGAACACGTGTGCCCGGTCGTTCACGTACGCGTCCGAGGGACGGGTCGCGAGGTTGGTCATGGTCGGACATCGTATTCGTCACATCGACGGGTGAACAGACCCCTTGTTGTGCCAGGACAAACCCCAGCGGTGGAGGAAGGGCCGAGCTCACGGGCGGGCTACCGTCGCGGACCATGGCTGGTGAGATGGTGACGTTCCAGAGCAACGGCGGCACGTGCGGGGGGTACCTGGCCGATGGGTCGGGCCCGGGCGTGATCGTGATCCAGGAGTGGTGGGGCCTGGTGCCCCACATCCGCGCTGTGGCCGACCGCTTCGCCGCGGCCGGCTTCACCGCGCTCGCCCCGGACCTGTACCACGGTCAGGCGGCGAGCGAGCCCGACGGGGCCGGCAAGCTGATGATGGCGCTCAACCTGGCGCAGGCGGGCAAGGACCTCTCCGGCGCGGTCGACCTGCTGCGTGAGCGCACCGGCCGTGACCGGATCGGCGTCGTCGGCTACTGCATGGGTGGGGGATTGGCGCTCGTGCTCGCCAGCCAGCGCCCCGACGCGGTCGGTGCCGTCGCCCCGTACTACGGGGTCATCCCCTGGCCGACGGCGCAGCCCGACTGGTCGGCGATCTCGGCCAAGATCGTCGGCGAGTACGCGGAGAAGGACGAGTTCGCCAACCCCGACGCGGTGCGGGCGCTCGAGGCGCAGCTGCGCGGGCTCGGCAAGGACGCCACGCTGCACATCCACCCCGGCTGCGAGCACGCGTTCTTCAACGACACCCGCCCCGAGGTTTACGACGCAGCCGCCTCGCAGGTGGCGTTCGAGCGCACGGTCGAGCTGTTCCGCTCCGCGCTGTAGCGCTCGACTTCGGCGCTCTCGTCTAGCCGAGGGCGGCGATCGCGTCGGCGGTGGCCAGCACGCGGCGGGCGTTGTCGACGTGGAGGTTCTCGATCATCCTGCCGTCGACGGTGACTACCCCGCGGCCGTCGGCGACGGCCGCGTCGAACGCGTCGATCACGCGACGGGCGTACTCGATCTCGGACGCGTCCGGCGCCCACACCTCGTTCGCGATGTCGACCTGGCCGGGATGGACGAGCGTCTTGCCGTCGAAGCCCATCTCGGCACCCTGCGCGGCCTCGGCACGGAACCCCTCAGGATCTTTCACGTCGTTGTAGACGCCGTCGAGGATCGCCACGCCGGCTTCCCGCGCCGCAAGCAGAGCGGTCGCGAGGTGGTGCAGCAGCGGCCCACGGCCGGGGACGAGCTGCGCGCGCAGCTCCTTCGCCAGGTCGTTCGTGCCCATCACCAGCACCGCGACGCGGGGGTGGGCGGCGAGGGCCCGCACGTCGAAGATCGCGGTGGGCGTCTCGACCATCGCCCATATGCGCATGCTCGCCGGCGCGCCGGCGGCATCGAGCAGGGCCGACACCTCGTCGAGGGTCGCGGTGGAGGCGACCTTCGGGATCACCACCGCCGCCGCGCCGGATCCGGCCGCAGCCGTGATGTCGTCGCGACCCCACGCGGTGTCGAGGCCGTTGCAGCGGATCGTCACCTCGCGGCTGCCGTACTCGCCGGACGACGCGGCCGCGACCGCGTTCGCCCGCGCGGCGTCTTTCGCGTCGGGCGCGACGGCGTCTTCGAGGTCGAAGATCAAGGCGTCGGCGGGAATCGTCTTCGCCTTCTCGAGGGCGCGTTCGTTGGCGGCGGGCATGTACAGCACCGAGCGCCGCGGACGCAGATCGGGGTTGGTCTTAGCCATGGGGCCGGCCTCCTCAGAACCCGTACACGTTGGCGAGGTCGGGGTCGCGCAGCGCGAGCTGGCGCGCCAGCTCAACGACCACCTTGCACTGCTTGACCGACGCGTCGTCTTCCATCTTGCCGTCGAGCATGATCGCCCCGGTGCCGTCGCCCATCGCCTCGATCACGCGGAGGGCGTGCTCGACGTCGCTCGCCGGAGGGCTGAACACCCGCTTCGCGATGTCGATCTGCACCGGGTGCAGGCTCCACGCGCCGACGCAGCCGAGCAGGTAGGCGTTGCGGAACTGGTCCTCGCAGGCGACGGTGTCCTTGATGTCGCCGAAGGGCCCGTAGAAGGGCAGGATCCCGTGCATCACGCACGCGTCGACCATGCGGGCGATGGTGTAGTGCCACAGGTCCTGCTGGTAGGTGGCCCGCGGAGCGGCGTCGTCGTCCGCGTTCGGGTCCTGGCGCACGAGGTAGCCGGGATGGCCACCGCCGACACGGGTGGTCTTCATCCGGCGGTTCGCAGCCAGGTCGGCCGGCCCGAGCGAAAGGCCCTGCATCCGCGGCGACGCGCCGCAGATCTCCTCCACGTTCGCCACGCCGCGCGCGGTCTCCAAGATGGCGTGCACGAGCAGTGGTTCGCTCAGCCCGGCCCTGGCCTCGAGCTGGGCGAGAAGGCGGTCGACGTAGTGGATGTCCTCGGGGCCTTCGACCTTCGGGATCATCACCACGTCGAGGCGGTCGCCGATCTCGGATACGAGGGTGGTGAGGTCGTCGAGCACCCACGGCGAGTCGAGGCTGTTCACCCGTGTCCAGAGCTGGGTGTCGCCGAGCTCGACGTTGCGGCCCACCTCCACCAGGCCGGCGCGGGCAGCCTCCTTGTCGCTCGCCGGGATGGCGTCTTCGAGGTTGCCGAGCAAGATGTCGACCGTCGGTGCCACCTCGGGCAGCTTCGCGACCACCTTCGCGTTCTGCGGCGGGAAGAAGTGGATCACCCTGCTGGGGCGTACGGGGATCTCGCGCAGGGGTTCGGGGGCTCCCGCGGCGAGAGGCTTGAAGAAGTCCTTCGCGTTGCGCACGGCATCGAGGGTATGCCGCGCAACCCCTCGGCAGGAAGCCTGCGGCCCGTAGCCTCTGGCGGCGATGACTGCCAGCTCGCCTCGCGCCAGCACACCGTTCCTCGCCGCGCGGGGCATCGACGCCGTGCTGTTCGACGCCGGGGGAGTGTTCGTGCTGCCCGACCCGACCGTGCTCGGGCCGCTGCTCGCCTACTACGGCGGCGCGGCCGAGATCGAGGTGCACCGGCGCGCCCATTACGCGGCCATGGCCGCCAAGTCACGTTCGGGAGCCACCGAGAAGGTGTGGAGCGACTACGACGCCGCCTACGTCATTGCCGTCGGCGTGCCGGCCGAGCACCAGGAAGTGGCTGCGGTCGTGCTCGGGCGCACACGCACGTCGTACCTGTGGCGGTGGGCCGTGCGGGAGAATATCGATGCCCTGCGCGCGCTGCAGCAGATGGGAGTGCCGGTGGGAGTGGTGTCGAACGCGAGCGGCCAGATCGCCGACATGCTGGCCCGCAGCGGCGTGTGCCAGGCCGGCGACGGCCGGCACGTGCCGGTGCGTTGCGTGATCGACAGCCACGTCGTCGGTGTGGCCAAGCCCGACCCGGCGATCTTCGACCACGCGCTCGCGCACTTCGCTGACATCCCTCGCGAACGCGTCGCGTACGTCGGTGACTCGGTGACGATGGACGTCGAAGGGGCGCGTGCCGCGGGCCTCCAGGCCTTCCTGCTCGACCCTCACGACGACCATCCCGGCGCCGACTTCGAGCGCCTACGCAGCGTCGCCGAGCTGCTCGGCTAGAGGAGCGTCAGCTCGATGCAGGCATCGCCTGCTCGGTGAGGCGGCGGGCGATCACCCGGAGGCACAGTGTCTCGTCGGCGCCCTCGAAGATCGACAGCACGCGGGCGTCGACGTACAGCCGGCTGACCGGGTACTCCTCGGCATAGCCGTAGCCACCGTGGATCTGCAGCGCCTCGCGAGTGACCCATTCGGCGGCCTTGCACACGTACGCCTTCACCATGCTCGCTTCCATCGAGCCGGCACCGTTCGCCATCATCTTCGCGACGGCGTAGGCGAACTGGCGCCCAGCCTGGACGAGCACCGCCATGCGACCGAGCTTGACCTTGGTCAGCTGGTAGTCGGCGATCGGCGCACCGAACACCAGGCGGTTCTGCGCGTAGTCGACGGCAGCCTCGTACGCGGCCTGCATCACCCCGACCGCGCGGGCCGCGGTCTGCAGGCGACCGTTCTCGAACCCCTCCATCTGCAGGTAGAAGCCCTTGCCGAGCCCTGCCTCGCCGCCGATCAGGTTCTCCGCAGGCACCCACCAGTTGTCGAGCGCGACCTCGTAGCTGTGCATGCCGCGGTAGCCGATGGTGTCGATCGGGCGGCCCTCCATCCTCCCTGAACCGCCGTCGGTGTCGGGATCCTGGGAGAACTCGAATCCGTGGCCCTCGCCGCGCGGCTTCGGGACGATGAACAGACTCAGCCCGCGGTGGGTCTTCGACCTGTCCGGGTCGGTGCGGGCGAGGAGGGCGAGCACGTCGGCGCGGGCGCCGAGCGTGCACCACGTCTTCACCCCGTTGATCACGTAGCCGGGCCGGCCGCCGACACCCTCGGCAGGGGTGGCCGTCACCTTGATGCCGGCGACGTCGCTGCCGTAGTCAGGTTCGGTCACCGCGACGGCGGGCATCACCTCTGCCGTGGCCAGCTGCGGCAGCCAATGCAGCTTCTGCTCCTCCGTGCCGCCCTTCACGAGCGCCCTCGTCAGGATCTCCGGTCGGGTGATCAACGAGCCGCCGATGCCGAGGCTCGCCCTGCTCAGCTCCTCGGTGGCGACGACCATCGCCATGTACTCGTTCTCGCCGCCTTCGCTGTAGCCGCCGTACTCGGCGGGAACGCTCAGCCCGAAAGCACCGATCTCGGCCATGCCGGCGATGATCTCCTCCGGCAGGTCACCGTTCGTGCGGTGCACGTGCTCGGCGTGGGGGGAGATGACGTTCGCAGCGAACGAGCGGAACGTGTCCTGCACCATCTCCATGTCCGCGTCGAGGTGGCGCGGGCCGGCGGTGGTGGCGAGCGAGGCGAGTAGATCGGGGTCGCGATAGCGCACGACGAAGTCGTGGGCCGGGGCGAGCCGGCCGGGGTCGACGCCCCACAGGGCTTCGCGCCCGATCAGCTTGCCGACCAGGTCGTGCACCACGTCGGCGGTGAAGGCGCAGGTGATCGCGGCCTCGGTGGCGCCCTTCGCGCCGTAGTCGAGCAGGGCTCTGGCCGTGGCGACGCCCGCAGCGGCGTGCGCTAGGTCGTACGCCACCACCTGGTGCTCGTCGGCGCCGCCGGTCGCGTCGAGGTGGCGCACGGCATCTTGGACCACCCCGTGCGCGATGTCGACGACGTCCGCGGCCGTCTGCAGGTCGGGTGCGGGGGTCTGGTCGGTCATGACCGCGAGGTTACCGAGCGGTAGGTATCAGCCCGAAGGCGTCAGAAGGCGGTGGACAGCGGCCGCCCCGATCGTCCAGCCTGGCACCACCATGTCCCATCGACTCTGTGTGTACTGCGGCTCCAACGTCGGCTCGTCACCTGTGTACGCCGAGACCGCGGCCCGCCTCGGTGCCAGCCTCGCCGCGCGTGAGATCGGCCTGGTCTACGGCGGCGGCAACGTCGGACTGATGGGCGTGCTCGCCGATGCCGTCCTGGCCGGCGGCGGCTCGGTGACCGGTGTCATCCCCGAGCACCTCGTGCGCGCCGAGGTGGCCCATCGCGGCCTCACCGAACTGATCGTGGTGTCCTCCATGCACGACCGCAAGGCCTGCATGTCCGACCTCGCCGACGGCTTCGTCGTGCTTCCCGGCGGTTTCGGGACGCTCGACGAGACGTTCGAGGCGCTCACCTGGGGCCAGCTCGGGCTCCAGTCCAAACCGGTGGTGCTGCTCGACGTCGAGGGCTTCTTCGACCCGCTGCTCGCGATGATGGACCGAGCCGTCGACGCCGGCTTCCTCCGCCCGGCGCACCGCATGCTCGCCCAGCGTGCTCGCACCGTGGACGAAGCCCTCGCGCTGGCCCTTGGCCCTGCGCCCTCGACGCCGCACAAGTGGTTGGACCGCGACGGCCCCCGCCTAGACGCCCGCTGAGCTTCGCGCCGATCGGGATTGGGACGCTGATGCGCGACGGCCGTGGTAGCAAAGAGGGGGTGGTCGCCGTGTCCCCCGCGCCGTCGCACGAATTGGAGCACCCGGTCGTCTCCGTGCGGGACTCGCGCCGACGCGCCTTCGTTCGCACGCTGAAGGTCGTCGCCACGGTCGTCGTCGTCTACTTCGTCTTCCTCAGCATCCCCGGCTTGCGGCGTGCGGTCAGCCAGCTGAGCGAGGTCAATCCGGTGCTGCTGGCCATCGGCCTCGCGCTGCAGCTTCTCGCCCTCTTCTGCTACTCGCTGATGACCCGGGCCGCCCTCGGGCCCGCCGGCCACCACCTGTCGAACATGCGCCTGTTCCGCATCCAGCTCTCCACGAAGGCGCTGTCGAGCACGATCCCCGGTGGCAGCGCGGCGGGCTCCGCCCTCGGCTACCGGCTGCTGACCCTCTCCGGAGTGCCCGGCCCCGACGCCGGCTTCGCGCTCGCCACCGCCGGGCTGAGCTCAGCGGTCGTGCTCAACCTCATCCTTTGGATCGGGCTGATCGTGTCGATCCCCCTGCGCGGCGTCAACGCGCTGTACGGCACGGCCGCCGTCGCCGGCGTGATCCTGATGGGGGCCGCGGCGGCGCTCGTGTTCGGGTTGATGGAGGGCCAGGGCAGGGCAGAGCGGGTGCTGCGCTGGATCGCCCACAAGCTGCACCTGAACGAGGAGCGCGCCGGCCACACGATGCGCCACATCGCGTCTCGTCTCGAAGACCTCGCCACTGATCGCCAGCTGCTGGTGAGGGTGGGCGGCTGGGCGGCGGCGAACTGGCTGCTCGACGCGTTGTCGCTGTGGGTGTTCCTCAGGGCGTTCGGCGGCTCGGTGCCGATCGACGGCCTGATCGTCGCGTTCGGCCTGGCCAACGTGCTCGCCGTGATCCCGCTCACCCCCGGCGGGTTGGGCATCGTCGAGGGCATCTACGTGCCGGTGCTCGTCGGCTTCGGCCTGACCAGGGCGACAGCGGTCGTCGGCGTCGTGTCGTACCGCATCGCCCAGTTCTGGTTCCCGATCGTGCTCGGCGGAATCTGCTACCTGACGCTGCGGGTCGGACCGTGGTCGATCGAGCGCCGCGAGCGCCTCGAACCCCTCCGCGACGTCGTCGCCACCTCCGGGCGGGGGCCGTCCAGGCTCGACTTCTCCGAGCAGTACGGCATGCGCGACCGCACCGACCAGACGGTACGCCCGAGCGCCGCGGAGCTGGCCGACGAGGCGGTGGCGGTGGAGCCGTGGGCCGCTCCCGAAGTGGTCGCCACTGAGGCGCAAGCAGATGGGGAGCCCGGCGAAGGGCCCAACTAGCGTCGGCGGGCATGACGGTTCACGAACGCCCCTTCGGCCGCTACTTCGAGGACTTCGTCGTCGGCGACGTCTACCGGCACTGGCCGGGCAAGACGATCACCGAGTACGACGACCACCTGTTCTGCATGATCACCATGAACCACCACCCGCTGCACACCAACGACTGGTTCGCGGCCGAGTCGGTGCAGGGTCGCAACGTGGTCGTCGGCAACCTCGTGTACTCACTCGTACTCGGGATGAGCGTCCCCGACGTGAGTGGGGCGGCGATCGCGAACCTCGAGGTGGAGACGCTCCAGCACAAGTACCCCACGTTCCACGGCGACACGATCCACGCCGAGACGCGGGTGCTCGAGGTGAAGGAGTCGTCGTCGCGGCCCGACCGCGGTGTGGTCACCGTCGAGTCGAAGGGCTTCAACCAGGACGGCCAGGAGGTGTGCTACTTCCGCCGCCGGGTGATGGTGTGGAAGCGCGACCACGCCCCTGCGCGCCGTCGCCCCTACGACGGCGAAGAGGTCTGGGCCGGCTGAAGGCGACGGATCAGGGGGCGGTGACCGCGGCCACGATCGCGGCGAAGGCGGCGTCGGCGTACTCGCGCATCTCGTCGTCGGTGCGGTCCTGGATCGGGTGCGGGGTGAACACCCGCGCCACGTCGGCCAGACCGAGCGAACGGGCCTGCGCCTCGGCGGCGACGACGAACTCGGCGGAGGCGACGAACGCTCCGACGACGCCGCGGCGTTCGAGATCGACGATGTCGTGCACACTGCACGACGTGCAGCTGCCTCAATCGGCGAGCGCCTCGATCACCACCTCGCACTGCGTGGCGATCTCGTGGCGCAGGTCCACCGGCGCAGGCTTGGTGAAGGTGGGTTTGCGGTAGCGCCGCACCTTCGCGCCCGCTGCGGTGAGACGCACTTCCAGCCGGTCGAGGAACACGTCGCCGCGCGGCTTCGAGATGTCGAGCAGCCCGACGCTCAACCCGGCGAGCGAGGCCGGGCGAGGGAGTAGCTCGCGCGTGTCGACCCGGCGCTCACCCGTCGGATCGAGGACGACCCTGCTCATCTGACGACCCTGCTCATCTGACGACCTCTCTCATCTGACGACCTCTCTCGTGACCGGCTGGCTGCCGACGTCCCCGTTCGCCCAGCCTCCGATGATGGCAGAGAACAGCCCGGCCCCGCCGCCGGCGTGGACGAGCAGCAGCCCGCCCGGGCGGAACTTGGGCAAGGTCAGCTCGCGGAACGCCTCCGGCACGCCTTCGGCGATGCCGCCCGCGCCGCGCACGATCTCCTCGCCGGGGAGCTGCAAGCGGG
>WPCK01204433.1_pt1 | contig 21572 bp, 21 predicted proteins | sample 5399851 | NCBI WGS metagenome assembly WPCK01 (sample SAMN12869471, study PRJNA574797) | sludge metagenome | isolation source: wastewater treatment of pH11 | place: China:Beijing | collected 2019-05-20 | reverse complement strand
GATGCTGCCGAGTCAATTGAATGGCTTCTTGCAAACCAGGATCGCTAAAACAAAGTCGATCGTCGATTCGGCGGATAAGCCCGTCACGCTGGGCGCGACGAATCTCACGATCAAGTTGAGCAGCCGACCAGCTACGCTTCGGCAGTAACCCAGCGATCGGAATCTGAGGATCTACATCCGGCTGTTTACCTGGCGTGGCTTCCAAGACTTCGTACATGGCTCGCAACAAATGCTGCCGACCAATTGCGCGATTCAGCCGCAACCGCCTCAAAGTTCGGACGAGTAAACCTCGTGAGCTGCCCAAGACCATGCTGGTCATGAAAAAGCATGTGCAAACGAGCACGATCATCGCACCTGATGGAAGCTTGGAAAACAGCGCGCTGATGGCAGCGCCCATGGATCCACTGAGCGTCCCAAGGAATGCGGATATGGCTACCATGTGCCACATGCGTTCCGTCCAAAATCTCGCGGCCGCAGCCGGAATAACTAATAGAGCAACCATCAGGATCAAACCCACAGCCTGCAAGCCTACGATCGTCACCACCACGATCAACGCCATCAGCGCTAGATCCAAGGCGATGACCGGAAACCCGCGTGAACCCGCAAAGCCCTCATCGAAACACAGCAGTTTGAATTCCTTGAATAATAGGAAGCACGATAGGACGCAAGCCAGGGCCGCAACCGCAATCCATGTCGCATCGTTGCCGCTCATCGAAGCCGTCTTGCCGTAGACAAACGATTCAAGGCCCGCCGCGTGGCCTTCACTCATTTGCTGGATTACACCGAGCAGCGCCACGCCTGCCCCAAAAAAAACGCTGAGCACCGCGCCCAGCGCGACGTCTTCTTTCAATCGGGTCCATTTACGGATGGCCAGGATGGCACCGATCCCAAGGATGCCTGTAAGCGTTGCGCCCGTATGCAAAACCAGCAGCGACTTGCCGTCACCGCCCCAAAACGTGGCCGCAATGAAGGCTAGGCAAATTCCGGGCAGAGTAGCATGGCTCAGCGCATCACCCATCAAAGCCCGCTTTCTCAGGAGCGCAAAGCTTCCGACCATGCCGCCTGCACAACCCAGCAGCGACGCACCCAAAACGACAACTCGCGTGTTGTAATCTTTAAGCAAGAGCACGCGACACCACTGATCCCACGTAGGCCAATCGATCGAGCGATCCGTAATCGACCGATAGGCGGTGGTGCTCTCAGGCGGCTGGGCCAGCGCGACGTTGGTGCCCGGCAAATGAAGAACCCAAAAGACCAAAAACCACGAACCTCGACTCAATATGTTTCGACTACAAATTGAACGCAAATCTCGAGTCGCGAAAAAGCAAACCAGAACACTCATAGCGACCGCTCCCGCCGACGCATGGCCTCCGATACTTCGTCGAGCAGCGTCAATCGGCCACCATAGGTTTTCTGGAGATTCTCGGCTGTGAATGTTTCATGCACGGGTCCGTGAGCTACGATCCGCATATTGATCAGGACGACATAGTCAAAGTATTCGGGAACGGTTTGCAAGTCATGGTGAATCACGACGGACGTCTTGCCGCGACCTTTCATATCCCGCAAAATGTCGACGATTGCTCGCTCGGTGGCAGCATCGACTGCAGCAAAAGGCTCGTCCATCAAATAGAGATCCGCGTCTTGGACAAGCGCTCGTGCCAGGAATGTGCGTTGCTGTTGGCCGCCGGAGAGTTGGCTAATCTGGCGACTGGCCAGTTCGGCGATGCCTACGCGGTCCAGCGCTTCCAGCGCGATTTTTCGGTGTTTCTTACGAACCGGCAAACACCAGCCGATGTCGCTGTACAAGCCCATCGCCACCACATCCAGCGCGTCGACCGGAAAGTCCCAATCGACACTTTCACGCTGAGGCACATAGCCGACGCGATGTCGATTCTGCTTGTACGTCTTTCCGAAAACTGACACGCGGCCCGAGGCTCGAGGAATCAAATCCATCACGGCTTTGAACAACGTGCTCTTGCCTGCGCCGTTCGGACCAACGATCCCGACCAGTGAACCGGCTGGCACATCGAAGCCAACGTCCCAAATCACGGGCCTTCGATGGTAGGCGACCGTCAAATCGTAAATTGAAAGTGGCGTGTCGCTCATGGTGGACTAATGCGAGAGCTTACCCTGAAACCCTTTTTCCGGCGCTTGGCCCCCCAAGGCTCGCGCCACCAGCGTAAAATTGTGATCGAGCATGCCAATATACGTACCCTCGTAGGATTCGGACTGGCCCATGGCATCGGAAAACAACTCGCCACCCACGATGACTTGATGTTTTTTCGATCGAGCGCCTTCGATCAACGCATCGATATTCTTGCGGGGCACGCTGCTTTCAACAAACACCGCTTTGACTTTTTTGCGGACGATCATGTCGACCAGTTCGTTGACCCGCTGAAGTCCAGCTTCGGATTCTGTGGAAATCCCCTGAACGCCTTGAACATCAAGCCCATAAGCGCGACCGAAATAGTTGAAAGCGTCGTGCGATGTGATGAGCACTCGGCTTTCTTTCGGGATCGAAGCAATTACGCTGCGTCCATACTCATGCAGCTCGGCCAATTGCTGACGGTACTTCTTGGCATTGCCTCGATAATCATCCGCATGGGACGGGTCGAACTCAGCCATGGCTTGGGCGACAACGTCGACGCATTTGCCCCAGGCTGCAACATCCATCCAAACATGCGGATCGTAGTGACCTTGAAACTCTTCTGGTTCGAGCAACTCCGACTCGTCGATCCCTTCCGTCACGGCCACAACAGGTTTTCGGCGCGCAATTTTGACCAGCGTGTCCGCCATTTTGCCTTCGAGCATCAGACCGCTATAGAACACGACATCGCAACCCAGAACGGCTTGAACATCGTCGCGCGTAACCTTATACAAATGGGGATCAACGCCTGGACCCATGATCTGCTGAACGGACACATACGCGCCACCCACATTTCGCACGATGTCGGCCACCATGCCCACCGTAGCCACGGCACGCATCGGATATTTACCTTGAAACGTATCGGCAGGATGGCCCAATACGGTCGCGGCCAGTCCAAGGTTCGATAACCCTATCGCCAGACACAGCGCTCCGACCGCAGCCGACCCGAGTTTGCACCTGTTCATTTTCTCGCTACCTACGTCAGACGATACAGAGTCAGACGATACAGACTCAATTGTAGCATGCGCTACACCTCAAGCATTCTAGCCGTTGCCAGTCTGGTGTCAAGGCGATAAAATCGACTTGGTTAGGCAAGTGCCGCATGGATTAATATTCACTCAGGAATTTGGATGACTGAAACGCAAAAAAACTCAGATCCTCATCAAAGGACGCGTCGCGATCATGCATCCGAAACAGCAGAGGATTACGTTGAGGCTGTGGCGGATATCATCCAGGCCCAGGGTACGTGCCGCTTAATGGACCTGGCGCGATGCTTCGCCGTCAGCCATGTAACGGTGAATCGAATCGTATTGCGGTTGCAAAAGGAAGGCTTTCTCCTGACGGAACCTTATCAGCCAATCCGGTTGTCGCCGAAGGGAAAACGACTCGCGATCAAGTGCCGCAAGCGCCACGAAGTCGTTTTTCAGTTCCTTCGAGCTATCGGAATTGACGATCAAACCGCCGCCATCGACGCCGAGGGCATCGAGCACCACGTCAGCCCAACGACCCTTAGAAGGTTCAAAGAACTAACCAAGGAAATGCGCTCGGCGCATTAACGGGCATTCGACGGACCCGACGGTGGCTCCAAGTTCTTCCGCCTCAGTATGTGGTGATAATGCTGGGCGAATCGATGGGCTTCGTCGCGGACGTATTGCAGGAGCCGCAAGGCATACGCGTGACGGCTCAGGCGGATCGGCTGGCTTTCGCCCGGCAGGAAGACTTCTTCATTTTGTTTGGCCAATGACAAAAGGATCGGCGGGGCAATGCCCTGGTCACGGAAAGCGGCCACGGCAGCGCTCAGTTGCCCCTTGCCTCCGTCAATAAGCAGCACATCGGGAAACGTCTCGTTCTGGTCGCTCAACTGCCGGAACCTGCGCGAAACGACTTCATGGATACTGCGAAAATCGTCGATACCCTGGATGTCTCGAATTTTGAAGCGACGATAACCTGGCTTGAAAGGCAAGCCATCGATGAATTGCACTAGGCTTGCCACCGTATCCGTTCCTCCCAAGTGAGCAATATCGACGCCTTCGATGGTACGTGGGACGGTTGGCAGTTTGAGTATTTTACGCAGTCCGGCTAAGCCCTTTTTTGGGTCGATGTAAAACACTTCGGGTTGAACATGCGTGTCGAGTTCCCCACGCTCATCCAGCCGATCGAGCATCTGGATTTCATCGCGAAGCCTAGCAGCTCGTTCAAACTGCAACTGTTTGGCGGCTTCTTGCATTTCTTCGTGCATTTCTTTGAGCAACTTGCGGCGGCCACCTTCCAGAAAGGTTTGCAATCGCTTGATATCCGCTCGATAATCCTGCTTGCTGATCCGCTGATTGCATGGCGCCGTGCACTGGGCGATCGAGGCTAATAAACATGGTCGAAACCACCGCCAGCGAGGGTCGCCTTCCTCGATGTCCAACGAACACGTCCGGAATTTGAAGATGCGCTGGAGGACTTGAATGGCTCCTCGAAGCGCTCCGGCACTAGCGAAAGGGCCGTAGAGCTTGACGCCAGAACTCTTTGGCTGTCGCGTAACCTCGATCCGCGGGAAATCTTCGCGAGTTGTGATCATCAGGTAGGGAAACGTCTTACTGTCCTTTTGATCCTTGTTGTATTTGGGTTGAATGTCCTTGATCAAGCGGCTTTCGGCTAGCAACGCATCGACTTCGCTTTCGCATTCCAGAAAATCGATGTCTCGGATTTCGGGAACCCAAAGCGCCGTGCGTTCGTCGTCCAGAGCCGCTTTAAGAAAGTAACTGCTGGCTCGCGCGCGAAGATTCTTGGCTTTGCCAACGTAGATGACTACACCCGCCGCATCCTTCATCAAGTACACTCCGGGCGTTTGCGGAAAGGTTTTGACTTTGTCCGCAGGGCTGACAAGCTCATTCGAAACTTCTGGAAGAGAAGCTTCGTCGTTCGATGGGTTGCCTGGTTGGTCGTCCGAATTTCTGTTTTGCTGCGCCATGATCCGTGTCATTGTACGAAAAAAATTTTTGAAACCACTTGACGCAATTCAAAGGATCAATAAAAAAGATTGCTTAACGAGGAGTTCACTGGGAACATACGGGCGTCCTTTATGTTCTCGTGGCCGGGACTCCTCGTTTTTTTCTGCGCGATCCGTATCCAACAATGATCCCGATCCTCTACGAAGAACCGCATTTCATGCTGGTCGATAAACCGGCCGGACTTCTGACTCAGGCGGTGGCCGGTATCGATTCACTAGAAGTTCAGCTCAAAGCGCAGATTCGTCAGCGAGATTCTCATCCGGGAAGTCCCTTCGTCGGCCTGCCACATCGACTGGACCGCAGCACATCCGGCATCCTGATCGTCGCCAGAAACCACCGTGCTTTGAAACGCTTGAATGCGCAGTTTCAGAACCGAATCGTGCAGAAATTTTACGTTGCCTGGATCGATGGTCAGATGACCGATGGAACTCAAACCTGGCAAGATTGCGTGAGAAAGGTCGAATACGAGCCGCGAGCCGAAGTCGTGTCAGCCGACACGCCTGGGGCTATGTTGGCGGAGCTTCAAATACGTCAAGTTGTTAGCGTCTCTGGCCAATGTCTGGCCTTGATTCGCTTGATGACCGGTCGCATGCACCAGATTCGAGTCCAGCTTGCTAGTCGTGGCCTATCGATCGTAGGCGACCAAGTCTACACACATCGCGAAAAGCCAAATCCCTTCACGACCGGTGAGCACTCGACGGATGAAATGCCCATCGATGTGCGACGATTGCCCCATGGACTGCACGCTATGCGGTTGGAATTTCGCCATCCAACTTCCGCAATTCCCATGTTTGCGACTGCGACGATTCCCGAACATTGGAATCGGGCGGACCCAACCATTCGCGCTGCGGCCATGGAACTCGCTCAATTGAGTCAAAGTTCAAGGTCAGCGTGGAATTTGGAGTCGCCGGCTCAATAAATCAGGCCTCAAGAAAATCTATTTTTGCGGGAACCGTCCATAGAACTCCAGGGCTTGGTCCACCAAGTCGATTGGAGATTGCCCCTTGTCGAGCGGCAGCGGCTGCAATTCGCTCAAACCACGGAACCAAATTTCTTGCCGCCGAGCGAACTGGCGAGTGTGAGCGCGAATGAGTTCAATCGTTTCGTCTAAACTGACGTGGCTTATGCGACGATCAAGCATCTCTTTGTAGCCAACCGCCTGGGACGCTGTGCGACTGAGTGCCCCATACAGGGCGAGTAGTTGATCGACTTCGAACTCTAAGCCCCCGTCAATCATGCGTCCCACGCGCTCATTGATAAGTTCGTGCAGCCACGCCCGATCCAACTTTAACACCAGACTTGGGCAATCCTCGACCTTAGCCGGCGTTTCAAATTGTTCTTGCCAATGGCTCAGTGGCCGGCCCGTAGCCCGAGCGACCTCCAAACCACGGATCATTCGACGGGTGTCATTGGGATGCAATTTTGAGGCAAGCAATGGATCGACTTGTGCGAGTCGGTCTCGGAGCGACTGCGCGCCGAGTTGCCCGATATCGGCTTCAATTGCCTGGCGAAATGCCCAATCCGCATCAGGTCCTCGGAACATTCCGCGCAGCAAGCTTTTCAGATACAGGGGCGTTCCGCCACAAATCAGGACGTTGCGACCACGCAGGTGGATCTCATCTGCGATTGCGTGCGTATGGACGACGTAGCTCGAAACACTGTACAACTCGTTCGGGTTGACAATGTCGAGTTGGTGATGCGGTATCAATTGTCGCTGCGCGTGCGTCGGCTTGGCTGTACCAATATCCATCCCTCGGTAAATGGCCATGGAATCCATCGAGATGATCTCGGCGTTCAATCGCTGAGCGATTGCCACCGCCAAAGTACTTTTTCCGCTCGAGGTTGGGCCGGTCAGAATCCAGCAATTCTTCAGCGGCGGCACGATCCAACGTCCAAAGTCGCTGCCAGGTTGGCCCTCGCTCTTGCCTGAAGCCGTCAAGTCGATCATCGTGTAAACAAATCCAAATTCCGAGTATCCGAAGGGCCTACACAAACTATCTGGCCCCGTTGCGATGGTTATAATCGTGCTCGCCCAAAGCCTGCAATCCAAAATCCGAAACTCACTGCTCAAATTCTCGCATGCAAGACGACGTTCTGGACCGTCTAATGGCTGAAATCCACGATCGGGCGGCGAAACTGCCACGGGATTCGTACACAACGCGTTTGATCGTCGGCGGGATCGATGCCATGGGGGCCAAGATCATCGAGGAAGCTGCCGAAGTCGTCGATGCGGCACGGCGGACTTCGCCTGACAACCAGCATTTAATTCATGAGGCCTGTGATCTAATCTATCATCTGTGGGTACTGCTGGGCAGTCGCGGTATCGCGCTGGAAGACCTGCGACGCGAGCTGTCACGACGCGAAGGCACATCCGGCCTGGAAGAGAAAAAATCGAGAAACACAGAGTCTAAAACCTCTACCTCCCAACCTCAAACCGACGCCTGAACAAAAACTTCCTCAATTCTCAATTCTCACAGCTCACTCCTCCATGACCAACAACGTCCGTATTGGAATTCCCAGCAAAGGCCGCTTGAGCGACCAGGCCACCGAACTTCTGCATCAAGCCGTCTTGCACTTCCGAAGGCTAGAGCGGACTTTGTTTGCGCTGGTCAAACAGTTGCCTGTCGATATTGTTTTCCTGAGAACTGATGACATTCCGGTTTTATGCGCGGAAGGAGCGATTGATTTGGGCATCACCGGCGGCGATCTGGTCGAAGAACGTCATGCCGAAGTCGATACCGTGCTACCGCTGGGGATTGGCAAATGTCGGCTGAGCCTATGTGTGCCCGAAAACGCGTCCCTGAAAAAGCCCGCCGATTTAGCCGGCAAGCGTATCGCCACAAGCTTTCCCAATGTGACGCGAAATTATTTGAGTTCGAACGGCGTTGAAGCTCATTTGGTCGAGCTTTCCGGTTCGGTCGAAATCATGATCTCATTGGGTGTAGCCGACGCGATTGTCGATTTGGTGGAAACGGGCAGCACGTTGGCAGCCAATTCGTTGCATGTACTATCCGACTTGGGAAGCTACGAAGCCGTGGTCATCCGAAATCGATCGTGTCGGCAACCCAATATGGCCGAGCGCATCGTCCGCAGGCTTGAGGGAGTGGTCATCGCCCGCGAGTACTCGTTGCTCGAATACAATATCCCACGCAGCCGGTTGCTTGAAGCGGAAGCCATCACGCCTGGCTTCAAGTCTCCGACGATCAATTCTTTGGAAGACCCGCTTTGGTGCAGCGTGCGTGTCATGGTTCGCCGCAGCCAGGTGATCGAAGCCATGGAAAAGCTGGAAACCGTCGGTGCCTCAGCCATCCTCGAAACCGCCATTGGAAACTGTCGACTTTAAGGCAAGCATCGATTGACGCACAGCCACCAAATCCTTTGGATGCATCAAGAGATTAGCCAACCACGGGCCGGCCTTCAACCCGATGGCGAATAAAGCTTGGATCGCGAGCCTGAGTCACCGCCGTGTCGTAGGTGATTTCGCCGAGGTTGTACAAATCCAACAGCACTTGGTCCATCGTCTGCATCTTGTGCTTCCTGCCAGTTTGAATTTCGCTAAAGATCTGATGCACGGTCTTTTCGCGAATATGATTCCGAACGGCGTTGGTGGCGATGCAAACTTCACTCGCCAGAACTCGACCTTGCCCAGTCGCTCGCGGCAGGAGTTTTTGACTAATGATGGCCTGCAAGCTGTTGGCCAATTGGACAGTAATGCTATTTTGCTGCGCAGCGGGAAAGACGCTGTAGATGCGCTGGATCGTCTGCACCGAGTCGGGAGTGTGCAGCGTAGCCATTACCAAGTGCCCCGTCTCGGCTGCGATCAGGGCGGTCTCCATCGTTTCCAAGTCCCGCATCTCACCAATGACGATGACATCTGGATCCTGGCGCAAAACGTGTTTCAAGGCACTTTGATAGGATTTGACGTCACCCAATAGCTCTTGCTGGATAATGATGCTACGGATGTTGCGATGTTCGTACTCGACCGGGTCTTCTATCGTGATGATCTTCGCTCGACGAGTCTCGTTGATCATATTGATCATATAACTAAGCGTCGTCGTTTTCCCCATGCCTGTTGGACCCGTCACCAAGATCAGACCTCCTGGCAATCGGACCAGTTCTTCGATGGCCTCGGGCAGCCCCAACTCTTCAGCAGACCGAACGGTCGATTCGCACAAGCGGATTGCAAATTCAGGGCACCCGGCATGCAAATAGACGCTAATACGAAAACGGCCGATGCCTTCAATCCGGGAGGAAAAGCAGACCTGCCAATCCTCGTGGAAGGTCTCCTTTTGTTTCGCATTGAGCAAGCTTTCGAAGGTTGATTGGAGCATCTCCCGGTCTAACGGCTCACCTTCGATGACGCGGATTTCTCCGCCGATGCGAATAGCCGGAGATAGGCCGCGCACCAAATGGACGTCGCTGGCTCCATGTTTGCGCGCACCAGCCAGAATCTTCTCAAATTTCAATGACATTACGATCTCTTAATTAGCCTTCGAAAGATTCGTCCTATGCTCCATGAGCTATCGCGGAGTTCAGCCAGCTTCACTCCCGCTTCATGGTGGTTCGGATGCAGTTCGCGACAGCGTTCAAAGCTGCGAATGGCTGTGTCTGAGAACCCAGACTGTTGCTGGCAAATTCCGAGCAAATACCAGGCGTGGGCCGATTCAGGTTGCTTTTCGATGGCCATTTGGATTCGCTGTTGAGCTTTTGCATAGTGTCGGTAGTGCATGTAGATCATGCCCGTCTCGAGCGGCACAATGAAATCTCGGGACAGGACTTGCGCTTTGTCGAAACAGTGACGGTCAGTTCGCTGTTTCATGACCACCATCAATTCACCCCGAACCTGCCACTGGTAGGCCGTATCGCCCCGCTGGCTCATCGCACGGTCGCTCAAGCCAACGGCATCACGCTGATTCCCCAATCGGCATTCTGCCTGAGCGCGTCCGGCCAGCAGTTCGCCGTGATTGGGAAACAATTCTAATGCCTTTTGGCTCCACAGACTGGCTTGGGGGTACTCGCCCAACTGAATCAACATTTGAACCTGACCTGTCCAGGCCTCGACCAGCGTCTTGTTGAGTTCCAGCGATCGGGAGAAAAAACGCAGAGCGTTCTCGTATTGCCCATTGCGGCGATTGGAATCGGCCAGGTTGAACCAATAGTGTTCGTCTTTGTCAACGCGCTCGGCGGACGACTGCCCCGACGTTTGCGGACGGTCGGCGTCCTCCGATTCATCAAACTCTAGTTTGCCGAAGCGCGTCACGCTGGATCGTCCGAGATGTTTAAAAAGTTTGAAAGCGAGACCAAGGAAAGGTCCGAAGCACTATTTTACCATGGACGTTTCGTCGTTGGACGACTGCCAAAGCATCCATAGCTCGACTATCAAGGATCTGTCCGTTGTTGCGCACTAAATCATCCGGCAAGATGAAAACACTACCAGACGGAACCTCAAAAGGTTTATTTAAAGAATAAGTTTTTGAGATGGGCTGCCAGGGTGAGACAACGCCATCAACCATCAACTTGCCGCCCTGCGTTTGGACCTGCTGGCCCGCTACGGCAACCATGCGGTTGATGCGGGTCCCAGCGACTTCGTAGACTACTGGGCCTACTTGGATTCTCGCCGTAGTTGGGAGTTCGTAAACCACTATATCTCCAACGCGAATCGTGGACGATCGATTGTAAAATAGGACATCACCCGCGTCGAAATAGCGATTTGGTTCAACGATTCGTAGAGATGTGACGTATTGACCAATCGCCCAAATCGTCGGCCAATAAATTGCCAACCCCATCATCACCGCGACCGCTGCGGTGTACAAGAACCGGGTCCGGAGGTCGTCAAAGGACCGGAAAGTTGCGTCGATCGTCGCACCCACATGCAGGGCAAACAAAAGGCCCAAAAAAGCTCCTCCCATTCCCGTTCCTCCCATCGAAATGGCGATTGTCAGCATCGCAAAAAATGAACCCAGCAGGAGCCACCCAACTGCAGGCTGACCACGGCGAATTTGATGGACACCTGGCACGAGCAGCCTCAAAAAATCAAGCAATGACCCTCGAAAACCGGTGGCAACGTCCGCGCTGAAGAATGATCCAAGGTCAACTCGCAGTCCTTGCAGCACGCGGCGAGTTCGGGCAACGTGACGCGAGGAAATCTGGCGAGAAAGCCTGGTTGCGCGAGGTGGATGAACGTCGATGTACGTCGAACCAAGCGATAATGATGCAGCACATCGAGCACAGTTGGAACTGCCAGGCATATTTTCAAATTGGCAACTAGGGCACTGCATGGCCAAACTCAAAACCGATTGCGAACGTCGACGTGGGTGGAAGTATCCCGATCAACTTCGTAGTACTCACCGGTTAACTTCCGGGCCTCTTCGCGGCCGATCAATCGGGCAAGGGCTTCGGCGGCGTCCAAGCAGCGTGGGCCTTTGATGCCGATCGTCTTGATCGTAACTTTGCCTTCCTTATCGACTTCAATTTCAAATTCTTCTTTTGCCATCATTGTTGACTACCAATTTCGTACGCGGATCTTTACCGATTGATTTTCTGTCATTTGCTCGTCGACAATCGTCATCTTGCGATTCTTCAACTCAGTGACGATGCGATGATAAGCGTACTGCTGGGTGACTCGCCCCAACAGATCTTCGCCCAGTTGGCGGAGCTGAGCTTTGGACAAGTGCTTGCCTTCCATACAAAGGCGAAGGCCTCCCCGAGCGTCGCGACTGAATGTGGCCCGAACTCCGTCTCGCTCAACAACGACCTTTTGATCTGTCCCTACAGCATCATCCAAAATCTCACTTTCGTCTACCTCGATGTCTTCTCGCGTGACCGTCGAGTCTACTCCGCGAATCAAAGACGCTTCCTGTTGGACAGCAGTAAACCCTGCTGCGGCCACTGCGGCGGTGATGGCCGCTGTAATTGCAGACCAATTTGCCACCACGATCGGCGTGACAACCAGTACGGTACTCATCGTGCTTTTCTCCCTTCGAGATTGTAGAGGTTTCGCAATGCTCCAACGCTAAAGTTCAATTTTCCGGCGAGAGTGGTCTTCGCTATTGCCTTTGTCCGATTTTGATGCGACTCGCGCGCGGCCATGCGCCCAACCTCGCATTCGATCTAAGGCTTCGCTCATCATTTTCGAAAGCGGTACAGTCTCAGCGATTGCGCTGCGGATCGTCTCGGTGTTTAACTCGGTATCGCTGCTAAGCGCATCGAACATCGATGCGATGATCGCCTCTTCGATTTCTGCACCGTTGAATCCTTCACTGGCCAATGCCAACTGCGGAAGATCAAATTTCTGCGCGTCGCGGCCCTTCTTTCGCAAGTGGATCGAAAATATTTCCCGACGCTCTTCGAAGTTTGGCAAATCGACGAAGAAAATTTCATCCAAACGCCCTTTCCGAAGCAACTCCGGTGGCAGTTGGCTGATGTCGTTGGCGGTGGCGATGACGAAAACCGGAGAGGTCTTTTCCGATAACCACGTCAGTAAAGTTCCGAACACGCGGGCGGAGGTTCCGCCATCGCTGCCGGCCGATTGCGTCGCCCCTGCAAGCGCCTTGTCAATCTCATCGATCCACAAAATTGCGGGTGCAACACTTTCCGCCACTTGGATCGCGCGACGTATGTTCTCTTCGCTTGATCCGACCAAGCTGCTAAACATTCGGCCCAAGTCGAACCGTAGCAACGGTAAATTCCATAGACTTGCTGCGGCTTTGGCGCAAAGACTCTTTCCGCAACCCTGTACACCCAGAAGCAGTACACCACGCGGTGGCGGCAAACCGAACTCTTTGGCCTTGTCGGTAAATGCCAAGGACCGCTTGGAAAGCCACAGTTTCAGGTGATCCAAACCTGCGATATCTTCGAACTTATCTGCTGAATCATAGTATTCCAACAATCCATTCTTGCGAATGATTTGCCGCTTCTCACTGAATACGACACTCACGTCGGCAGCATCCAACTTGCCGTTGTTGACAAGTGTTTTCGCGAATACGTTCTCCGCTTCTTTGAGCGTCAAGCCCCGTGCGGATCGCAACAATTGTTCGCGCGAGACGGGATCCAGATCAATCGCCACCTTGGGGTTTTCCTTTACATCTTGGATAATCCGGTCCAGCAGCGCACCAAAATCCGTCTCATCAGGCAATTCGAAGTCCAACAGAGTCACATCTTTGGAAAGCTCTGGCGCAATTTGTGTCAGAGGCGAGGTGATGACAATTGTTTTGTAAGTATCACGCAACCGCAATGAAACGTCTCGCAATCGGCGATGGACCGTTAAATTGCAACGATTGTCCTGAGTGAAATGATGGAAATCCTTGAACAAATAGATCGCGGGCTCGACATGCTCAATAACCATGTCGAGGGCCGCAATCGGATCGGTCGTGTTGCCCGGTTTGCCGCTACGACTTTCCGCGCCGACCTTTTGCAAGCCTTGGGTAATCGTCCATTCGTAAAGCTGCTTCTTCCGGGCATGTGCGATTTCAAGCAAGCAGCGTTGAACGCGTTCCTCTTCCCATGTCGTAACGTAAATGATTGGATAGCGTGCACGGATAAGCACATCCAATTCTCGACGTGCCTTGGACACAGCCTCCGAGACTTGCGATTTGGTCGATAGCTTACGAGTGTTGACGCCGCTTTGGTCGCCCTTACCGTGCTGAGCGTCGGGGCGAGGAAGGTCCGTCGATGGCTGCGGCTTGGATGGTGGCTTCGATGAGGGCGGTTCGTTCAAGGCCTTGTTCCTTACTTCTGCAGTTCGGTGGTTGTCGTTTCACAATCTCGCGACGCACGAATTGCAAGTTCGTCGGCGTCTCGCGTGCGGAGTTGGTTCAAGACGTCGAGGACTTCGATCGACGTGCCAAACACAAAAATTCGCCCGTCCGGCATCAATTCAATGTCGGTAACATTCGATTCGTCGGCGGTCGACATGTCAGGTAATTGTTGCGACAAGTGTTCACCTTATCAGATTCAAATGGTGTTCGTTGGCTAATCGCACGGCAGCTCGGTAGGTCGCCGGATCGAGCGTCGAGTTGAGTTCATCATAGTGCCGGGCTTGCCACTTGGGCAAGTATCCATCCCGCAAGCTGAATTTTAGTTCCGGCAAATTGTCGGCAATCCAGCGAACGATCGGGCGATAACAGCAATTGAAATGCCCGGGCAGCAACAAATGCCTCACAATCAAATCTGCCTGAGCCGCGCAAATTCTTATGTTGCGCGTGACGACCTCCCAGTAGCGATCGACGCTCGCCAGACGATTGGCGCAAGCGTTTTGTCCGAACTTGAAATCGCCCACATAAACATCGACGATCCCATCGAGCACATCGAACGCATTTGGAGTTCCATAGAGGTCCGTCTTCCAAACGATTGGTGGCAGGTTGGATTGGCCATCCATCGCCTCCAGAATCGCGGGTAAGTGAATTGTCGGCTCGCCTCCCACCCACTGCAACGTCCTCGGCCGATACCGGATGCACTCAGCCAACGCGGAGGTTAAAAATTCTGCGGTCAAAACCGCTCCGATGCTGGGGTTGAATGCCCTGATTTCGGCGATGCAAAACTTGCACCGCAGGTCGCATCCTGACAAGTAAAAAAGATGCGACGGGATCAGTTGCAGTTCCTCACCATATTCCACTCGATGCCGGAACACTCGGGCAATCGCAGAAGCCTTGCAAGGGCCGACTTGCCCGGAGCGCCGATCGGCAGCGCACCGATGCTCGCACAGATTGCATTGGTCCAGTTGGGCCATCGCGCGGGCTACACGACTTGCAAAGTCCACAGTTGCCAACATGGGAAAACCGTTAGACCAGTAGGAAGAAAAGTAAATGTCTCAGCTTTCAGTGTAGGCAAAACGGGCGGTCGGTCAAGTTGACGCAGGTCCTGGCATAAGGTTACGGAGCCCAAAACGCAATCGCACCGTCACGCAAAAAATGGTATGCTAGAGTTGGTCGAAAGCGATCGTACTCTCAAGTTTGGATGCGGAGCGGCAATGCGAAATGACATCTTGCGCAATACGGTTACAGTTGTTCTGGCGGGTGGTCGTGGTACTCGCCTTGAGCCGTTGACTCTAGACCGGGCGAAACCGGCTGTACCGTTTGGCGGTAGCTACCGGATTGTCGACTTTGTTCTATCCAACGCCATCAACTCGGGCCTGCGACGATTGTTGGTGCTCACCCAGTACAAGGCGCTGAGCCTCGACCGCCACATTCGCCTGGGGTGGCGGCAATATTTCTGCTCCGAACTTGGCGAATTTCTCGACGTCGTGCCTCCGCAGCAGCGAATCGACGAACATTGGTATCAAGGCACGGCGGACGCGGTCTACCAGAATATTTTCGTGATCGAAAAGGATCGTCCGGAGTACGTAGTCATCCTGGCCGGCGACCATATCTACAAGATGAACTACCTGTCGATGATCGAATTCCACCGCGAGATGCAGGCCGACTTGACCGTTGGAGCGTTGAACGTAGACCGGCATTCGGCTAAAGCCTTTGGGGTGATCGAGGTGGATGGACAATCGAGAATTACGGGCTTTGAAGAAAAGCCGCTCCATCCCAAGACGCTTCCCAATGACGATCAAACGTGCTTAGCGTCCATGGGAATATACGTGTTTACTGCGAGATTCCTGTTTGAACAACTTTGTCGGGACGCAACGGAAACCGAGAGCCACCATGATTTCGGCAAAAATATCATTCCGTCGATCATCGATTCGCACCGCGTGTTCGCCTTTCCTTTCCAGGATGAAAACCGAAAACGCCAGGCTTACTGGCGCGACGTCGGCACGATCGACGCTTACTACGAAGCCAACATGGATCTGATCAAGGTCGATCCGCTGCTGAATCTATACGATCAAGATTGGCCGATCCGGACATTGCAACCCAACTTACCTCCTCCCAAGTTCGTCTTTGGCAGCGACGGGGATCCGGCCCGCTGTGGAGTCGCCATTGACAGCATCGTTTGCGCGGGAACGGTCATCAGCGGCGCAAGAGTCCAGCGGAGCTTAATCGGTCCATTGGTTCGGATCAATAGCTACACGAGCGTCGAGGATAGTATCATTTTCGATGGAGTCACCATAGGCCGCCATGCTCGCATTCGGCGTGCGATCATTGATAAAAACGTACATATCCCGCCTGGGATGGAAATCGGTTATGATGTGGAAAACGATCGTGCTCAAGGCTTTACAATCAGCCCAAGTGGAATCGTCGTCATCAGCCAGAACGATTCCCTTTCGCACGATTCCGATCGCGGGCTGCATGTCGATCCGCCGGTTAGCATTTACCGATAAGACTTAGACCGATCGTTTCGATCGAATGGTAGTCCATCAGAAGGGTCCAAGGCGTGCCACCGTTAGCAACTTTTCTCGTCGGCATCGTTGTCGGCTCGATCCTTTTGGCCATGGGAATTGCCCTGGGTTTTTGGACCGGGCGCAAGGCGGGTGGCGCTAATGTCCCTTTGCAAGGTCAGCAGCTCCTTGACCTGCTGCGGACCATGAGTCAGTGGACTAGCGAATTTTCGGGCGATATCTCGAAATACCAAGACCAGTTAAGCCATATCGATCATCGGGTTCGCGCCGGAAACGCCTCGCGCGATGAACTGTTGAAGATGGTGACCGAGATGATGGCCACCAATCGACAACTCAAAGAGCAACTCGATTCAACCGAGAAGAAGCTCGAATTGCAGACCGATCAACTGGCAAGCTTCTCGACCGAAGCTCGAACCGATGCCCTAACCGGTTTATTGAACCGCCGAGCCTTTGACAAATCAACGGACGAATTGTTTGCTTCATGGCAGAAGCTCAAAGAGCCATTTACGGTTGGACTGATTGACATCGATCACTTCAAGAAAATCAACGATACCTACGGACATCCGGCCGGCGACGCCGTGCTCAAACAAGTGTCACGAACGCTCGAATCGGAATTGCGCAACAGCGTTTGCATCGCGCGCTATGGCGGCGAAGAATTCGGGGTCCTGTGGACCGGAACCGTCGACGAGGCCGCGCGGCAAGTCGATCGGCTCCGCAAGGTAGTATCGAGCATTCGGTTTGAATACGACGGAAAACCGATCGGCTTTACGATCAGCGCCGGGCTTTCGCAAATACTTGCCAATGAACGCATTGGCGCGATGGTACGCCGAACGGACCAGGCCCTGTACGCATCCAAACATACCGGCCGCAATCGAGTCCACTTGCACGATGGCCAAAATTGCAAGTTGATCACGGATAACTCTGGCGCAATTTTGACCGCCAATCAACCACCAGCACTTTCGTCCGATCAGCTTCCGGAAGCCAGTGAAGCCAAGTTGGCCAAAGTTCAGGATCGCCTGCGGCGAATCGGTGAAGAAGAATCCCAACGCCTAGCCGAACGCTAAGGTTTACCCCTTACCCCTTACCCCTTACCCCTTACCCCTTACCCCTTACCCCTTACCCCTTACCTCGTGCCTCCCAATCGACCGAGACGCCCCAGTGGTATTCCTGGCCTGGATTGGGTGACGACTGACGATGGCTCGCTAACTCTGTGGGATTGTGACCGCAATGAGACTTTTCACAGCGGCTGCGGGGCAGTGGCTCAGTCGCTAGTTGTCTATCTTGTCAATTCAGGAGTCCTGGATCGGCTCGCTCAGCAATTGCCAACGCGAGTATTCGAATTCGGCTTGGGCACGGGAACGAATCTCCTCCTGACGGCGGCCATCGCAGCGCGATTCCAGACGCCGATGGAATATTGGGCCATCGACAATCGAGTCGTACCCGCCGAGGTCCTACGTCAACTCTGGTTAGGGACGCATTTGCCGAAAGCCATCCAGGACAATTCAAATCTCAATTTGGCACTGCGATCGCTGTCGGAAGACGATTTCGCCATCATCGATCCCTTGGAGTCTCGACTGGCCGATTGGCTGGACGAGCTTTCGCGCCGCCCAGGCAGTCCGCACGAGCTAGACTTCAAGAGCTGCTGTCTATTGGATGGCATCCAAGTCCACCTGTTAATCGGCAACGCGACCTCCCTTTCCACGCATTTGCCTCAGGCCAACCCACTTGGCCAACAGGTCCAACAATTCGATGCGGTGTATTTCGATCCTTTCAGTCCCGCTTCGTCTCCAGAGCTCTGGCAAGACGAAGTCTTACGAACGATGCACAGCTTGCTGCGGCCCGGTGGAACGCTTACGAGTTACTGCGTCAAGGGCAGCGTTCGCAGGAAACTTGCACGACTTGGATTCAACGTCCAGCGGCTGGCCGGCCCCGTGGGCGGTAAGCGCGAGGTCCTTCGCGCCGAGGCCGCTCGGCCCATTCCGTCAAGCTGAACTTATCGGCTAAGCTGCGAGGCGCGTTCGATCATCTGCAAGCACTCTTCTTGAAGGTTGCTTGGGTCATTGCCCGCCGCCGATTTGGCCTGCTGAATCAACTGCGACCATGTGGCGCTGCCGCTGTACTGGCTGCCTCGCAGCAACATCCCGAACTCAGCCATTGAGGCGGCCCACCGCAAGTCGCGATCGGCCTGGGCAAAGTCTTGCGCCTGATCGTCGAGCGGAAATACGAGCAGCTTGCTTTCGCTGCCTTCCGGCTGTTTGTAGCGGATCTTGACGGCAAGCAGCTCATGTCGAAGCGCTTCGCCGGGTTGGTCGGCTTTCGGTGCGTCCGGCAGTTCCGCTTTGCGGAGGTCAGCCGCAGCCGCTTCTCGCTTGGGCTGATACCGCAAATCGTCGACTAACGGTCGATTCTGGTTGCTTTCAACTCCCACCGGCACGATTTCGTACAACGCCGTCACTCGATGGCCAGCTCCAATGTCACCGGCATCTTTAGCATCGTTGTTGAAATCTTCCGCCGCCAGGATGCGATTTTCGTAGCCCAACAAGCGATATGCGGCAACGTGCTGTGGATTGAATTCGACCTGCAGCTTCACGTCCTTAGCGATCGTAATCAAATTGCCGGTGACCTGCTGGACCATTTGGCGTTTGGCTTCTCGCCATGAGTCGACGAAGCCATAAACGCCATTACCTCGACCAGAAATTTGCTCCATCATCGAATCGTTCGTATTTCCCATACCGAAGCCCAGCAGGGTCAAGAAAACTTTACTCCTAGCATTCTCAGAAACCAAGTCAACCAGAGCTTCATCGCTGGTCGTGCCCACGTTGAAATCGCCGTCAGTACACAGAATGACTCGATTGATTCCGCCCTCGATAAAATTCTCACGAGCGATTTTGTAGGCCAGTTGAATGCCTTCGCCGCCGTTGGTCGAACCACCGGCTCGCAATCGATCGAGCGCACTCAGGATCGTCGCTTGCTGGTTGCCTGACGTGCTTTCCAGAACGCAACCGGCGGATCCCGCGTAGACGACCATAGCGACCTTGTCATTCTCGTTGAGTTGCTCAATGAGCATTCGCATCGATTCCTTGACCAGTGGCAATCGATTGGGAGCGTCCATCGAACCTGAAACATCCAGCAAGAAAACGATGTTCGCTTTGGCTCGCTCGGCCATATCGGCTCCAGCAGCTTGCAAAGCGATTCGCACCAGCCGATGTTCGGGCTTCCAAGGGCAGGATGCAACGGACAGACCCACTTCGAACGGCTTGTCGCCTTCGACTCGCGGATATTCATAGTCGAAATAATTGATGAATTCCTCGATGCGTACCGCATCCTTAGGCGGTAATTGATTTGCCTCAAACAGAAACTGTCGCGTCTTTGCATAGGACGCCGTATCGACATCGATCGAGAAAGTACTGAGTGGCGACTTGCCGGTTCGCTCGAACGGATTCTCGGTTATGTCCTGATAACGATCGGTTGAATGAGTTCGAACGCGAGCTGGACCATCGTCGTAATGGGGAGTCAAACTATCGTTTTGAAAATCGCGTCGAGCACCTCGATCTCCCTCCGCCAGCGGTATGCCGAGTGCTTGATGGCTCCGGCCGAGAAAATTGCTGTCTGCTCCAGTTTCAGCAGCAGGCATTCCAACGGCTTTACTCACCCCGCTCGAGCTTTGGTCAATAGCCAACGTACTATCGCTGGACGACTGCGCACCAAATCGGCTTTGACCGCCTGCTAGACCGCCTGAGGAATCTATCCCCAACATTTGGGCCGACTCTTGACCGTTTTGGCTCAAATTGGATTTCTCCGCGACGATTGCTTGTCGCGCCCCTAGCGATTCTTGCACAGGCGCGGCCAATCCAACCGATTCCGGTTCGCCCGCCGAAGCGACGGTCGCCTCTGCTTTGCTCCTCACGCTTGTTGAGGCAGGCCGCGCATCGCTTGTGTCTTCGGATTGGCCGAGCGGAATAGCAACCGTCGCAGAACCGCCAGAATTACCGGCGTCCTTATTCACATGATCGTTGGTGGCCAGCATATACTTCGAAACCTGCGGCACGGAAAGTACAAAGGCCAGAAGCAAACAGGCGGACATCGCCAGCAGCGGTAGCCAAGCAAATCGACGGCTTCGAGGAACCTTATGCTCGTTCGACGAAGCAATGCGAATCTGAGAGCGAGGCTCCCGATGCACTTGATCGGCCTGAGCGAACACGCTGTCGAAGTTTACGCGGGCAGGACTGTCAGATTTCTCTTGAACTAAGACACTCTTGACCTCTTCGACCGCGCTACGAATCGCAGAAATCTCCTTGGCAAGATCGACATTTCGGGCCGATTCCAGTTCGATTTGCGCGGACAAATCGGATTCCAGTTCTCCGAGAACGTAGGCCGTCAATTGCCAAGGTTCCCACTTGTGTTGGTTCAGTTTATTGGTACTCATCTTGGATCTCGTTTTAATGTTAAATTGTTTCAATCTGCCTGCATCGCTACCCTCAGGCTGGCAATTGCCTGATGAATGTGATAGCCGACGTTGGTGACCGTCAGCCCTGTGACTTCGGCGATCTGTTTGTAACTCAGATCGCTTTGCAATCGCAGCCTGAGAATCTCCTGCTGCGTGTCTGGCAAGCGCTGGACCAAAGCCCGAACGCGCGATTGTTGCTCGCAGTCCGATGCAAGTTGTTCTGGTGACGATGCGTTGCGGTCTGCAATTGATTGAATTTCGTTACTCGAATGCACGGTGCTCATACGTCCCTCTCGACGGTATAAATCGATCGCGTGATTGCGACAAGTTCGATATAGCCAGGCCGTGGCCCGAGGCTCGATTTCGGGCCACGCTTGGCAGCAAAGTTTGACAAAGGCTTCCTGCACAACCTCCCTTGCAGTTTCTACATCGCCCCGCAAGTGTCGCCGAGTGTAGCCGACGAGCGGCGCTTCCAATTGGGAGAAAACCTGAGCCAACCACGCGCGCGGCGGACGTGAATCGCGCGATTCTGTTTGGCTATTGGCTTCACATGCCGACATGTTCAAAATGCTCCACAGCAATGGGGAAGGGCATGGGTTTGCGTGCTTCCTACCCTAATAGACGAAAGGCTGACTGTTTTATTAGCCGCCGCACAACAATATTTTGTCGAATTTTCTATTGTCGAACGGCACTCCTAGGTTG
>WPCK01044834.1_pt1 | contig 21603 bp, 20 predicted proteins | sample 5399851 | NCBI WGS metagenome assembly WPCK01 (sample SAMN12869471, study PRJNA574797) | sludge metagenome | isolation source: wastewater treatment of pH11 | place: China:Beijing | collected 2019-05-20 | reverse complement strand
GGAATGGCCTGCGCCTGGATCGGCGTCGGAGTGGTGTAGCCCGCGTCGGCGACGGCGGCGATGACCTTGTCGGAGAGCCCGAGGCCGGTAAAGTCGATGGCCTGTTCGGCCGGTGTTTCGGTTGATGTCACGTGGTTCTGTTTCTCGATTGCGATCCCGGGGCGTCGTTCGGCCCCGCGTGCTCCGGCGCGATCCGGGCCTTTGTCAGGCCTCGCGCAGCTTTGCTTGCCGCCGCGTTAGAGTGCGGTGCGGCGAATGTCAATCTTTGCCTGCATTCGCGGTGAATCAGTAGCGGAACTGCTCCGCCAGGATGCGCTCATCCCAGGAATGGCTGTCGTCGAACAGGATTTCCGCGGTGGTCTTGTCCGATTCCCGCACGGTGACGGCACTGGCCGACTTCACTTCCGTATGATCGGCGACGGCGTTGACCGGCCGCTTCTCGCCTTCCAGCACCTCGAAGCGCACCTCTGCGCTCTTGGGCAGCAGCGCGCCGCGCCATCGCCGCGGGCGGAACGGGCTGACCGGGGTCAGCGCCAGGAGCGGCGCGTCGAGCGGCAGGATCGGCCCGTGCGCCGACAGATTGTAGGCCGTGGAGCCGGCGGGAGTGGCCACCATCACGCCGTCGCAGATCAACTCCTCGATGCGCGGCTTGCCATCGACCACAATGCGGATCTTGGCCGCCTGGTAGGACTGGCGGAACAGCGAGACCTCGTTGATGGCAAGCGCACGCACGGTCTCGCCACCGGCGATGCTCGCCTCCATCTCCAGCGGCCTGAGCCGTTCCGGCGCCGCACTTTCGATGCGCTCGACCAATCCGTCCTCGGCATAGTCATTCATGAGGAAGCCGACCGAGCCGCGGTTCATGCCGTAGAGCCGCTGGCGCCCGCCGATCGTCTCGCGCAGCATGTGCAGCATGAATCCGTCACCGCCGAGCACAACCAGCGTTTCGGCGCTGTCGCGCGGGGCATCGCCATAGATCGACACCAGCCGCTCCCGCGCTGCCAGTGCATCCGGCGTGTCGGACGACACGAATGAAAGCCGCGGTCTCTTCGCCATGGATGCCTCGCCTCGATGCCTTCCCGGTAGCATGCCGCGCGACGCGTTGCAGCCCTTCGCGAAACGCTTTTGCAAACCGGGCGAGTGTGATAGGCAGCCGCCCGTGCCCTTGTAGCTCAGCGGTAGAGCAGCGGTTTTGTAAACCGAAGGTCGCGGGTTCAATCCCTGCCGGGGGCACCAGCCATCGTCCGGCGATCGCCGCAAGTGTCCGCGCGCCGTCAGGCGGCGAGAAACGCCCTGAGTGTCTCGATTTCCGGGCGGCTGGTCAACGTTGGCGCATGGCCGAATCCCTTGAACTCGACGACCTCCGGCCGCGGGCCTCGCCGCGCCATGTCTTCGGCAACCGCGCGCGGCAACACGTCGGAATCGGCACCACGCAGAAGCAGGGTCTTTGCCGTGACCGCATCCCATGCCGGCCAGCAGTCAAGATCGGCGCGATGCAGCGTGAACTGGGAGACGATCCGGGGGTCATAGTGGACGGTCAGCTTGCCGGCGTCCGTTCGCCGGGCGGACGTCTCGGTCATGCGCTGCCAGAACTTGTCGCTGTTGGCGCCGAACGGCTTGTAATTCTGCCGGAACCACGCCTCAAGCTCCTGCATCGTGTCGAAGGTCGGCGGCGCGCCGACATAGGCCGCGATGCGCGTCGTCGCGCTTTCGGGAATGGACGGACCGATATCGTTGACGACGAGATGGGTGATCCGCTCTTTCAACGCGCCGGCTGCCAGCGTGACGCCAAGAAGCCCTCCCATGGACGTGCCGACCCAGCGCAGGCGTTCGATGCCGAAAAAATCGAGGATGGCGCGCGCATCCTCGCCGTAGGCCGCGTAGGAATAACCGGCAGCGGCATCAGACGCCCAGGACGACAGGCCGCGGCCGCGCGTGTCCGGGCAGAGCACGTGGTAGTCCGACGACAGCGCCCCGGCGGCCTCGTCGAAATCGCGCCCCGTTCGCGCCAGCCCGTGCCACATCACCAGCGCCGGGCGTCCGCGTTCGCCCCATTCGCTGACATGCAGTTCGCCGCCGCCGGTCCGCACATAGGTCGATCGCATCAGTGGGTCCCCTTCCGCATGAGTGTTCCGGCGACGCCGGCGGGAAAGAAATAGACCAGCAGGATGAACAGCACGCCGAGCCAGAACAGCCATCGGTCCGGATCGAGCAGGTGCGGCAGCAGCGGCACGGATGCTGTCGCCTCGGCCGCGGTCCCCATCAGGTCCTTGAGATAGAACTGGGCGAGGCTCATCACCGTCACGCCGATCACCGCGCCGGTCATCGTGCCCATGCCGCCGATCACCACCATCAGCAGGATGTCGATCATGATGGCGAAGGATAGCGTGGTCTCGGGCCCCGTGTAGCGCAACCAGACCGCCCAGAGCACCCCGGCCAATGCCGCGATGACGGCGGCGATCACGAACACGGCTGTCCGGTAGGCCACCACCCGGTAGCCGATGGCCTCGGCCCGCACCTCGTTCTCGCGGACGGCTTCAAGCACGGCGCCAAGCGGCGAGCGGACAATGCGGCTGAGCACGGCGAACAAAGCGAGGCAGGACAGGAATACGAAGTAATAGGCGGCGATCTTGCCATCCATGCGCACGCCGAACCATTTGACCGCCTTGCCGTCGGCGTCGGCAAGCAGGACTGTCGCGGGCGTCAGCAATTTCGGCGCGGTATAGACGAGACCGTCCTCGCCGTTGGTGATAGACGACAATTGCGAGGCGAGCACCAGCATCACCGATGCGGCGGCAAGCGTCACCATGGCGAAGAAGATCGCCTTGACGCGAAGCGACAGGACGCCGATCAGCGCCGCGAGCGCCGCGGCGGCCACGACGCCGATGCCGCCGCCGACCACCACGGACGACCAGTCCGCGCCCCACTGTTTCAGCGCGATCGCCGCACCATAGGCCCCGAGGCCGAAGAACATGGTGTGGGCGAAGGAGACGATCCCGGTGTAGCCGATCAGGAGGTCGTAGCTTGCCACCAGAACGACAAAGACGCAGATGCGCGCCGCGACCTGCTGGCTGCGCACGTCGCCGAAGAGGAATGGCGCGAAGGCGAGCACTAGCCCGATTGCACCGGCGATGACATAGACCGCAATCCGGCCGTTGCGTGTGGCGTCGGGCGGCATGGTGTTCGTCTCGCGCATGTCGCTCATCCTACTGCTTGACCGCCGGCATCAGCCCGTTCGGGCGCCACATCAGGATCGCCAGCATCAAGAGCATGTTCGAGGCGAGCGACAGTTTGGGAAACAGGAACGCGACGTAGTTGCCGAGCAATCCCACCATCAGCGCCCCGACCAGCGATCCCTGGATCGAGCCAAGGCCGCCGATGATGATGACGATGAATACAAGCACCAGCATTTCCCCGCCGAGTGTCGCCGAGATCAGGCCCTGGTAGCCCGCCCACATGGCACCGCCGACGGCAGCCAGCGCCGAACCGGCCATGAAGACGGCGATGAACAGCCGGTCGACGCGGTAGCCGAGCGCCTCCACCATCTCGCGGTTTTCCACTCCGGCGCGGATGAGCAGCCCGACCCGCGTGCGGTTGAGCACCAGATGCAGCCCGGCATAGGCGGCAACCCCCAGCGCGACGGCGAACAGGCGATAGATCTCGATGGCGACGTCGCCGACGATGATCGAACCGGTGAGCATCGCGGGACGCGGCACGGCGAACGGGCTGCCGCCCCAGATGACCAGGATGATCTGTTCGGCGACGATCAGGGCCCCCATGGTGATGAGGATCTGGCGCAGATGGTCGCGATAGACCGGCCGCACGATGACGCGCTCGAACAGGTAGCCGGCGACAAGCCCGAACAGCGCCGCCGCACCGATGGCCGCCACCAGCGCCAGGAGGTTCAGCGCCAGTGACGGCGCGGCGACCCAGGTGCCCAAGGCGACCAGCGTGCTGGCGGCGATGAAGGCGCCGAACGTGACGAAGGCGGAATGGCCGAAATTGAGGACATCCATCAGGCCGAAGATCAGGCTCAATCCGGATGCCATCATGAAGATCATCATGCCCATCGCCAGGCCGGCGATCGACAGCGTCGCCCAGGACGGAAACGACCCGATCAGCGGCAGCGCGACAACGATCATCACCGCCGGCAGCGCGGCGATGCCAAAACGGGTGGTCAGCGAGCCGATCATCGTCCCTCCGATCCTCAATGCTGGGCGTCGAGCGACAGCCCGAGCAGCCGGGTTTGCAGGTCCTGGTCGGCGGCAAGATCCGCCATCGCACCGCGATGGACGACCCGCCCGTCGTCGATGACAGCCACCGTCTTTCCGAGAGACGAGGCGAACAGGAAGTTCTGCTCGACCAGCAGGATGGTAGTGTCACGGGCAATCTCCCGGAACGCCTCGATCATCGCGCGGATGATTGCCGGCGCCAGACCCTTGGTCGGCTCGTCGATGAGTATGAGCTCCCGCGGCTCGATGATGGCGCGCGAGATCGCCAGCATCTGCTTCTGCCCGCCCGAAAGCGCCCATGCCGACTTGCCGCGGAATTGCTCCATGGCGGGGAAGAGAGAGAAAACGCGCCGAAGACGCCCAGGGTCGAATCCCGCCGGGCCGGCGGCCAGACGAAGATTCTCCTCCACCGTCAGGCCACCGAAGATGCCCATGTTTTCCGGCACATAGGCGACACCAAGGCGGGCAATGGCTGAAGTGTGCAGCGCGGTGATGTCGCGATGCCCCAGGACAACGGCGCCGCTGCGCGCCCGCCACAGGCCCATGATCGTGCGCAGCGTCGTTGTCTTGCCGGCGCCGTTGCGCCCGAGCAGGACGTGCACGCCGCCGCGCGGGATGTCGAGACTGACGCCATGCAGGACGCGATATTGCGCGATGTCGGTGTGCACGTCATCGAGGCGGAGAATGAAATCGCTCATGCCCCGGCCTCCGCCGTGCCGAGATAGGCTTCGCGGACGATCGGCAGCGCCATGACCGCATCCGGCGCGCCGTCGGCGACCAGTTCGCCATTGTTGAGCACGATGATGCGGTCGGCGAGCGCCCGCACCACGCTCATCTTGTGTTCGACCAGAAGCACGGTCTTCGTGCGGTCGGCCTTGATGGCGCCGATGAGATCGAGAATGACCGGCGCCTCGTCGACGCTCATCCCCGCCGTCGGCTCGTCGAACATGAAGATGTCGGGTTCCATGGCGGCCAGGAGCGCCACTTCGAGCTTGCGCTGGTCACCATGCGAAAGCGCCGCGGCCGGCACATGCGCCACGTCGCCAAGCCGAACCGCCTCGAGGTGCACCATTGCCCGTTCCGCCAGCTTCGGAAGCGACCCGACCGGGCGCCAGGGGCGAAAACCGTCGCCGCTTCGGGCCTGCACCGCCAGGCGCACATTCTCCAACACCGAAAGGCGGGGAAACAGATTGGTGAGCTGGAAGGCGCGGCCGATGCCCAGGCGCGCCCGGCTGGACGCGGCCAGGCGGGTGATGTCGCGGCCGTCCTTGTGGATTGTGCCCGCAGTCGGTGCCAGCTGCCCGGAAACCAGATTGAACCAGGTGGTCTTGCCGGCACCGTTCGGTCCGACGATGGCCGTCAGTTCGCCCGGCCTGAACGCGCAAGACACGCCGTTGACGGCCACATGGCCGCCAAAGCGGATTGTCAGGTCCCTGGTCTCCAGCGATGGCGCGGCCACATTCCCTCCCCCGGCGGGTGACCTGCCCTCCTCCGGGGAGAAGGGCAGGTTCGTCCGCATCACTGCGCGTTGTCGCGGCCGATCGGGATGTTCATTTCCTCGGCCTTGATCTCGCGGACGAGTTCCGGGATCGCCCAGTTGACCGCGTCGTCGACCTTGATCTTGAAATGATACATCGACTGCAGCGCCTGGTGATCCTCCTTGCGGAAGGTCATCGCTCCCTTGGGCGTGTCGAAGCTCATGCCTTCCATGGTCTTGATCAGCGTCTCGGTCTCGTAGTCCGGCGCGGTCTCGAGCGCCTTGACGATCGCCATCGCCGCCGCCATGCCGCCGGCGGTGAAGAAATCCGGCGGTGCGCTGAAGCGCTTCTGGTGCTCGGCGACGAGCCAGTCGTTCACCGGGTTCTTCGGGATGTCGTAGTAATAGTAGATCGCGCCTTCCATGCCCGGCACGCGCTTGTAGGTGGGAAGCACCGCCAGGATGTGGCCGCCGGTCGAAATCTCGATGCCGTGCCGGCCCGGTTCCATGCCCATGAGCGCCCCCATCGGATCGCCGGACCCGGCGACATAGATGAGGATGACCTTGCGGCCCGGCTTGTCCTTGAGCGCGGCGAACAGGCGTTCGCCGACGGCGGTGTAGTCCGTGGTCTTGAGCGGCACATACTCCTCGGTGACGATGGTCGCGCCGGTGCCTTCGAGCGCTTTCTTGAAGGCGGCGATCCCGTCCTTGCCGAAGGCATAGTCCTCGGCGAGCGTCGCCACCGACAGATTGGCGTCCGGCTTCAGCGCCAGCGCCTGCGCCTGCATGTCCATCGACGAATTGCGCGAGGTCTTGAAGACGTAGCGGTTGGAATCCTTGCCCGTCAGCGAATCCGCGACAGCGGGTTCGACCAGCAGGATCTTCTGGTGTTCCGCCGCCACCGGCAGCATGGCCGTGGTGACGCCCGACGACGTGCCGCCGACGGCGATGAGCGCACCGTCGTCGCCATACGCTTCGGCCAATGCCGAACGCCCGATGTCCGGCTTGAACTGCGTATCCTTCTCGATCACCTCGATCTTGCGGCCCTTGACCATCATCGTGCCGTTCGTGGCGTATTCGAGCCCCATGGCGAAGCCGGTCGATGTCTGCTTCGAATAGACTTCGAGCGGCGACCCCGACAGGCCATGGACAAGGGCGATCTTGATCGGATCCCCGTCCGCGGCGATTGCCGCCCATCCCCCGGCGATGAGGGCCGCGCCGGCGGCAAGTGCAAGTACAAGGCGTTTCATGGTTTCTCCTCCTTGGTGAACCGTGGACTATTGCGCCGTCCAGCCGCCATCGACCGGGATGACCGTACCGGTGACATTATGCGCCTCCCGCCGACAGAGGAAAGCCGCAAGGTCGCCGATCTCGGCCGGATCGGACATGCGCTGCGTCGGCTGCTTTTCGGAAAGCAGGCTGGCGATGCCGGCGTCCCGGTCGCCGCCGATGGCCGCAGCCCTCGCCTCCACCTGCGGTTCGATCAGCGACGTCTCGGTCCAGCCCGGACCGATGGCGTTGACCGTCACGCCGCCCGAGGCACGCGAACCGGCCTGGGCATATTCGAGCGCGGCCACTTTCGTCAGCCCGACAAGGCCGAATTTCGAGGCGACATAGGGGGCCTTGTCCTTCGAGGCGACGATGCCGTGCACCGAGGCGATGTTGACCACGCGCCCGAAGCCGCGTTGCGCCATGCCCGGCAGCGCCAGCCGCATCGTGTGGAACGCCGCCGACAGGTTGACGGCGAGGATGGCATCCCAGAGTTCCGGCGATACGCCGGTGATCGGCGCGGTCTTCTGCATTCCGGCATTGTTGACGAGGATGTCGAGCGGTCCGAAGGCCGCCGCATCCGCCATCATGGCCTCCAGTGCGCCGACATCGGTGAGGTCGGCATCGTGGAAGGCGGCATCCGGCGCGCCTGCCGCGAGCACCTGCCGCCGCGCCTCGGCGGCCTGATCGGGAGTGGCCAGTCCGTGGATCATCACGCGAGCGCCGGCCCTGGCTAGCGTGACGGCGATCGAAAGCCCGATGCCCTGCGCCGAGCCGGTGACAAGCGCGGTCCGCCCTTGAAGGAAACGATCGCTCATGTGTCTTTCCGCTCCTGTGAATGAATGGCGCGCAATTCGGTTTTCAGCACCTTGCCGTAATTGTTCTTCGGCAGCGCATCGACGAACCGGTAGGCCTTCGGGCGCTTGAACCGGGCGATGTGGTCAAGGCAGTGCGCATCGAGTTCCGCCTCGCCCACCTCCGCGCCCGGCGCCAGCACGATGAAGGCCACGACATTCTCGCCCCACTCGGCGTCCGGAGCGCCGATCACCGACACCTCATGCACCGCCGGATGCAGGAGCAGCGCTTCTTCCACCTCGCGCGGGTAGATGTTGGTGCCGCCGGAAATGATCAGGTCCCTGGAGCGGTCCTTGAGGGTCAGGAACCCGTCTTCATCGAGCGCACCGAGGTCTCCGGTCCACAGCCAGCCGTCGCGGATGGCCGAGGCGGTCGCCTCGTCATTGCGCCAGTACCCTGCCATCACCGGCGCGCCGCGCACCACGATCTCGCCGGTCTCGCCCGGTGCCAGCGTCTGCCCCGCGGCGTCGACCACCCGCACCTCGACGCAGGATTGCGCCGTGCCGACCGAGGCCAGCCGCTCGCGCCAGCGCGGATGGGAACGGTCGGCGACGCGTGGACGCGGCAGCGCCGTGATCGTCATGGGGCTCTCGCCCTGGCCGTAGATCTGGCAGAAGCGCGGTCCAAGCACGTCGACGGCCTCGACGATGTCGGCCAGATACATCGGCCCGCCGCCATAGACGATGGTGCGGATGCCCTCGCCCGACCAGCCGGAAGCCCTGGCGTGATCGACCAGCCGTCGCACCATCGTGGGCGCGGCGAACATGTGCAGGTCGCCGAACTTTGCCGCCGCGTCGGCGATTTCCGCCGGTTCGAACCCGCCCGACACCGGCACGACATGCCGTGCCGCCTTCATGACGTGCTGGATGCAGTAGAGCCCGGCACCATGGCTGAGCGGTGCCGCATAGAAGGCCGCGTCGGTCGGCCGAACCTCGTCCACGTCGACGAAATAGGAAAACGCCATCGCATGGATGTTGGCATGGGTGATCATCACCCCCTTGGGCCGGCCGGTGGTGCCGGACGTGTAGAACAGCCAGGCAAGGTCATCGCCCGACCGCGATACCGGCGCCGGCAGCGCAGCACCCTCACGCATGAGCGAGAACTGCGGCGTGTCGAGGTCGATGGTGGCAAGCTCGTCCCCGGCCATGGCCGCGGCAAGCCCGGCGCCGGGATCGGCAGTGACGAACGCAAGCCTCGCGCCGGCGTTTTCGACGATGTAGGCGGCTTCGCGCGGATGCAGCTTGGCATTGACCGGCACCACAACGCCACCGGCAAACCAGACGCCCCACAGCGCTTCGAGATAGGTGGTCGTGTTCCGGGCGAAGATCGCCACGCGATCGCCCGGCGCGATGCCGTGACGTTCTCCGAGCGCCTGGCCGATGGCGGCGGCGCGTCGGGCAAACTCACGATAGTCGGCGACCGGCTCGTCGCCGCGCAACAGCGCCGGATTGACCGGATGCAGGATCCCGGCGCGATGCAGCCAGTGGGCGATGTTCATGCGTTCCACGCCTTGTTGCCGTGGGCCTGCCCGCAGTATCGTGGCCGGTGCCATGTCGTGGCAATACCGCGGAACTACGCTATCGGAGAGCCATGGAGAGCGAGCAGGATCGCGAAGCCTATCTGAACGCGCCCGTCGGCATCGTGCTGGCCGAGGATCGCGTGATCCGCGCGTGCAATCCCGCCTTCGCCGCCATGTTCGGCTATTTGCGCCCGGCACTGATCGGCCGCTCGCTCGCCCTGCTCTATCCCTCGCGCGAGGAGTTCGTGCGCACGGGCGAGATCGGCCTCGGCCCGCTTCGGCGCACCGGTGCCTATGGCGACGAGCGCATCATGGCGCGCGCCGATAGCACACTGTTCTGGTGCCGGGTCAACGGGCGGACGCTTTCGGGACGCGACGATCCACTTGCCCGGGCGGTCTGGACATTTCACGATCTTTCCGACACGCGCCGCGCCGAGAACCTCTCGATGCGCGACCGCCAGGTCGTCATGCACCTGGCAACGGGACTCACCTCGAAGGAGATTGCGCGGCTGCTCGGCCTGTCGCCGCGCACGGTCGAAGCCTATCGCGCGAGGCTCCTGAAGAAATTCGGCGCGGCCAATGTCGCCGGCCTGCTGGCGCGCATGTCGGCGATGCCCGTGCCGGAACGCGGTCCGAACGAGCCGGCCGCCTGACCGGACCGGTCGACGGCAGGCGCCGCGGAGCCGCGATCGCCGTCAGTTCGAAAGAAGGATGTTCGGCGCCAGGATGCGGTCGGCGATTTCCTTGAAGGCGGCGGCAAGATCAGCGTCCGAATTGACCTCGATATGGTTGGAGGCCCCGGAGGCACAGCCATCGTAGAGCGCCTTGAGCGTCGACGGCGGCTTGAAGGTGATGGCATAGACGGTGATCCCGTTCGCCTTCATGTTGGCACAGGCGGTGGAGGTCAGCGTGTTGGCCTGATTGGTCGTGTAGCCGAAATCCAGCCGGTTCTCGCCATCGGTGAAGATCACCGCGAACTTGCGCGCATATTTCAGGTCCGCCGGCTGGTGGTCGGCCGGCCAGTAGCTCTTCCAGTTCGGCGACAGGATCCGGTACATCCAGGCCAGCGAATTGAACACGCCGGTGTTGGTGTAGAATTCGGTGCGTGCGGCCAGCGTATCGATGGTGGCCGAAATCTCGGTCTGGCTGTGCGACAGCGGCTGCACCGTTTCGGTCGGACAATAGCTGGCCGGGCGCGTGTAGGCGGGGAACGGCCGGTCGCCGGGATTGACATCGGTGGCGTCGTAGGTGGACCCCCGATAACCAAGGCAGACACGACCGGGCGTCGAGGTCGGCGTGACCGTGCTTGCCGCACTCACCCACGACCAGGCATAGTCAGGCAGGCTGACCAGACCGGAAAAGGGCGCAAACCCGACCCGGATCCTGGAATTGGGCTGGCGCGCGTCGGCTTCCTTCAGCGTGTCGTTGAGCTTGCGCACCGCCGAGACGAGCACGGCCAGTTCGGTCTCGTCCATGGATCCGGAAAGATCGGTGCCGATGGCGACTTCCACATCCTTGGCGCCATTCTCGGCTTCCGCGTGCACCTGGACGGTCTCGAAGCTCATCGTCATTGTCGAGCCCATGAGGCCCTTGAAGGTCACGGTGATGTCGACGACTGCCTTGTAGGGCGGGCCGTCATAGAGGGTGAGCACGAGGTTCTCGCTGGAGAAACTGTCGCCGAGTTCGATCAGGCCGGTCTTGTAGACCCCCTCGCCGGCTTCGCGACCGGCCTGCAGGGAAACCGGCATGCCGCCAACGGTGGCGAGCGCCACCTGGTCGGCCAGCGCCTGCAGGTCGGAGCGATAGCGCGACATCAGCGTGTAGTCGGTGGCTTTCACGACGACCATCAGCAGCGGCAACGTCACCGCCACCAGCATGACGGCGTAATTGCCACCACGATCGCCGAAGAATGACCGCACGATGCCCATGAATCCACGCATGGATCTGACCCCTGTTCGAACCCATGCTATCGAACAAAAGATAACATGAAGTTGAACAGCCGCTAATAAACGCGGGGTCCCGTTTGCGGTTCGTTAACCGGAACGGCCGTGCCGGCCGGAGAAGGGAGAAAAGAAAAACGGCGCGCCCGGAGGCGCGCCGTTCAGGCATTGATTGCCGCCGGTTCAGCCGTTGGCGGCTTCCGCCGCGCGCTTCGCCATCACCTTGACCAGCGCCGCGCGATATTCGGCCGAAGCGTGGATATCGCTCATCAGCCCCTTGGCCGTGACCTTGGCGCCATCGGCCTTCGAGCCGTCGAGGCCCTTGCCGAGCGCGGCTTCGAGCTCCTTCGAACGGAAGACGCCGTTTTCGCCGGCGCCGGTCACCGCCACGCGCGGCCCATCCTTCTGCACCGCGACGAACACGCCGGCCACCGCGTAGCGCGACGCCGGGTTCGGGAACTTGGAGTAACCGGCCTTCGACGGCGCGGTGAACTTGACCGCAGTCACCAGTTCACCATCCTTGAGCGCAGTCTCGAACAGCCCCTTGAAGAATTTGGCCGCCGGGATCTCGCGCTTGTTGGTCACGATCGTCGCATCGAGCGCCAGCATCGCCGAAGGATAGTCGGCGGCCGGATCGTTGTTGGAGATCGAACCGCCGATGGTGCCGCGGTGGCGCACATGCGGATCGCCGATCTTGCCGGCAAGGTAGCACAGCGCCGGACAGACCTTCTTCAGCTTGTCGTTCGAGGCGACGTCGGCATGCGTGGTTGCCGCACCGATGGTCACCGACTTGCCGGAGACGGTCACGCCGGTCATCTCGGCCACGCGCGCCACATCGACCAGTGTCGAGGGTGACGCGAGACGCTGCTTCATCGTCGGGATGAGGGTCATCCCGCCGGAGAGAAACTTGCCGTCGCCGCCAGCGGACTTCATCAGTTTCGCCGCCTCGTTCACGGAGCCGGCGCGGGTATAAGTGGTCTCGTACATGAATTCCTCCCGATGTTGCGGGGCCATGGAGCCGCCGCCCGCCGCGCGGGCGGCCGCCCCCGGCCGGCTCAGCCGTGGATCGCCTTCCACACCGCGTGCGGCGTGGCTGGCATGTTGAGGTCGTTCCTGCCGATGGCGTCGGTGATGGCATTGATCACCGCCGGCGGCGAACCGATGGCGCCGGCCTCACCGCAACCCTTGATCCCGAGCGGGTTGCTCGGACACGGCGTGTTGGTGGTCGAGACCTTGAACGAGGGCAGGTCCGAGGCGCGCGGCATGGTGTAATCCATGTAACTCGCCGTCAGCAGCTGGCCGCCCTCGTCGTAGCGCGCACCTTCCATCATCGCCTGGCCGATACCCTGCGCGACGCCGCCATGCACCTGGCCTTCCACGATCATCGGGTTGATGATGTTGCCGAAATCATCCGCCGCGACGAACTGCACGATCTTCGTCGTCCCGGTGTCCGGATCGACCTCGACCTCGCAGACATAGGTGCCGGCCGGGAACGTGAAGTTCGCCGGATCGTAGAACGCCCCCTCCTTCAGGCCGGGTTCCATGCCGGCCGGAAGGTTGTGGGCGGTATAGGCGGCGAGCGCCATCTGGAACCACGGCACCGACTTGTCCGTGCCGGCAACCTTCAGTTCGCCGTTCTCGATGACGATATCGCCCTCGTCGGCTTCCATCAGGTGGGCGGCGATCTTCTTGGCCTTGGCCTCGACCTTGTCGAGTGCCTTGGAGATGGCGCTCATGCCCACGGCGCCGGAGCGCGAGCCGTAGGTGCCCATGCCCATCTGCACCTTGTCGGTGTCGCCATGCACGATCGAAACGCTCTCGATCGGCACGCCGAACCGGCCCGACACCAGCTGTGCGAACGTGGTCTCGTGACCCTGTCCGTGGCTGTGCGAGCCGGTGAGCACCTCGACGGTGCCGACCGCGTTGACCCGCACCTCCGCCGATTCCCACAGGCCGACGCCGGCGCCGAGCGAGCCGACCGCCGCCGACGGCGCGATGCCGCAGGCTTCGATGTAGGCTGCCATGCCGATGCCGCGCAGCTTGCCGCGCGAGGCGGCTTCCTTGCGACGCTTGGCAAAGCCCTTGTAGTCGGCCGCCTTCAGCGCCGCGTCGAGCGAGGCTTCGTAGTCGCCGGCGTCATAGTTCATGATGACCGGCGTCTGATGCGGGAACGAACGGATGAAGTTGATGCGGCGAAGCTCCGCCGGATCCATCTTCAGTTCGCGCGCCGCCGTCTCCATGGTGCGTTCGAGCAGGTAGGTCGCCTCCGGCCGGCCGGCACCGCGATAGGCGTCCACCGGCGCGGTGTTGGTGTAGACGGTGCGCACGTTGCAGTGGATGTTGGCGATGTCGTACTGGCCCGACAGCAGCGTGGCGTAGAGATAGGTCGGCACGCACGACGAGAACAGCGACATGTAGGCGCCGAGATTGGCGATCGTGTCCACCTTCAGCCCGGTGATGCGATTGTTCTTGTCGAACGCCATCGTCACTTCGGAGACATGGTCGCGGCCATGCGCATCCGACAGGAAGCTCTCGGTGCGGTCGGCCGTCCACTTCACCGGCACGCCGGTCTTCTTCGATGCCCAGAGGCAGACGATCTCTTCCGGATAGATGTAGATCTTCGATCCGAACCCGCCGCCGACATCGGGCGCGATCACGCGCAGCTTGTTTTCCGGCGCCACATTGTAGAACGCCGAAAGCACCAGGCGCGCCACATGCGGATTCTGCGAGGTGGTCCACAGCGTGTAGTGGTCTTCCGCCTTGTCATAGACGGCGAGTGCCGCGCGCGGCTCCATCGCGTTCGGCACCAGACGATTGTTGACGATGTGCATGCGCGTGACATGCGCGGCATCCTTGATCGCCTTGTCGGTCTTGGCCGCCTCGCCGATCTCCCAGTCATAGATGAGATTGCCCTCGGCTTCCGGATGGATCTGCGGCGCGCCCTTCTTCAGCGCGTCGACCGCCCCGCTGACCGCCTTGAGCGGCTTCCAGCTAACATCGACGGCCTCGGCCGCATCGCGGGCCTGGGTTCGCGTCTCCGCGACCACGACGGCGACCGTGTCGCCGACATAGCGCGCGCGGTCGGTCGCCAGCGGGGACCAGGCGCCCATTTTCATCGGCGTGCCGTCCTTGGAATGGATCATCCAGCCGCAGATGAGATTGCCGATTCCGTCGGCCTTCAGTTCCTTGCCCGTCAGCACCGCGATCACGCCAGGCATGGCGAGCGCCCGCTTGGTATCGATCTTCCTGATCTCGGCGTGTGCGTGCGGAGAGCGGACAAAGGCGGCTGCCTTCATGCCCGCGACGACCATGTCGTCGGTGTAGCGGCCGGCGCCGGTGATGAAGCGGCGGTCTTCCTTGCGCGAGACCCGTGCTCCGATGCCTTCAATGCCCATCGAAATTCCTCCCTGAGAATTCGTCGGTCAGATGTCATGCGCGAACGGACCGGACCTCGTGGCCCGCCGCCGCGCGCTTGCGTTTGTCAGGCGGCCTTGGCCTTGGCCTTTGCCTTGGCGGGCTTGGCCATGGCGTCGGATGCCGAAAGGATCGCCTTGACGATGTTGTGATAGCCCGTGCAGCGGCAGATATTGCCTTCCAGTTCGGCACGCACGATCGCTTCGGTCAGATTGCCGGCGCCATGGCGCGCGATCATGTCGGTGGCTGCCATGATCATGCCTGGCGTGCAGAACCCGCACTGCAGGCCATGATGCTCCTTGAAGGCGGCCTGGACCGGATGCAGGTCCGCGCCGGCGGCAATGCCCTCGATGGTGACGACCGTCGAGCCGGACGCCTGGGCGGCCAGCATGGTGCACGACTTCACCGCCTTGCCGTCGACATGCACGACGCAGGCGCCGCACTGCGACGTGTCGCAACCGACATGCGTACCGGTCAGTCCCAGATTCTCACGCAGGAAATGCACGAGCAGCGTCCGGTCTTCGACATCGCCGGATACGCGCCGCCCATTCACCGTCATTTCAACACGCGACATTGGCCGTTCTCCTCCGCAAACTTGATCTCCGCGCCGGCACTGGCCGGTGCGGTCTCCTCCCGATAGAACACCATGAAAAGCGGGTCGGCGGAAGTAAACAGTACTTTCGGTCAGACGCCGCCACGCCCGGCCGCGATCCCCGGCGCGGCGCGCCCGTGAACAGGGCACTTGAACCCCTCCCCCCGGCATGGAAGAAGATGGCGGCGCACCGGTCTGGGAGGAATGGCGGGTGGAACAGTTGCACGCTGCGCGCCCCGCGTGCGGCATCATCGCCCTGTCAACGGATGCCGATGGCCAGGACGGCTTCTGGCGAGACCTCGGCGATGTCGCCACCAGCGGCGATTTTGTCTGCTTGTTCTTCTCGCGCAACCGGTTTGCAGCCGCGTCGATCGTATCGCACATGCGCGCTGCCTGTCCCGGCGTCGCCTGGGCCGCCTGCTCGACCGCCGGGGAAATCACCCCGGACGGCCTCACCGAGGGGCACCTCGTCGCGCTGGTCTTTGCCGCTACGCGCTTTCGCGTTGCCACCACGCGCATTGCCGACATCGCGTCCGCCGGGTTCGAACGCATCGTCGCCACCGTGTCGGAAGCCAAGCGCGGCTTTCTCGCCGCCTCGCCCGATCTGTCGGCCGGCCGGTTCGCGCTGTGCCTCATCGACGGCCTGTCATTTGCCGAGGAGACCGCGACGGCGGCGTTGCACTGGGGCCTCGACGACATCCCGCTCCTTGGCGGATCGGCCGGCGACAACATGGAGTTCAGCGAGACCAACCTCATCCTGGACGGCGACCTCGCCGCCAACAGCGCCATCCTGATGCTGTTCGAGACGCGGGTCCCCTTCCACATCTTCAAGACGGACAATTTCGTGCCCACGGCCGACAAGCTTGTCGTCACCCGATCCGATCCGGAACGGCGCATCGTGCACGAATTCAATGCGGCGCCCGCCGCGGCGGAATATGCCCGGATCATCGGCATGGAACCCGGCTCGCTGTCACCGCTGTCCTTCGCCTCGCACCCGCTCGTGGTGCGGGTGGGCGGCGAATACTATTGCCGTTCGGTGCAGAAGATGAACCCGGACGGCTCGCTGACCTTCTTCTGCGCCATCGACGACGGCATCGTGCTGACGGTCGCCGAGCCGACCGGCATGGCGCGCACGACCCGCGCCGCCTTCGACGCCGTCAACGCCCACCTCGGCGGAATCGATCTCGTCATCGGTTTCGACTGCGTGCTGCGCCAGATCGATGCACGCAACCGCCAGGTCACGGCGGCGATCTCGGAAATCTACCGGTCGAACCGCGTCGTCGGCTTCAATACCTATGGCGAGCAGTACATCTCCATGCACCTGAACCAGACCTTCACCGGCATTGCCTTCGGAGCCGACCCGTCGGAGCAGCCATGAGCACCTACCGGATCGACGATGTGGACCGGCTCCAGCGCATCAACGAGGCGCTGGTCAATCGCGTCGAACGCGCCATGGACCAGAGCCGCAACGCGTTCTCGCTGTTCCAGACCGCGATTTCGCTGGAAGGACAGGTGCGCCGACGCACCGACGAACTCACCGCGACCTTGCGCACGCTCGAGCGCTCCAACGCCGAACTGGGCCGGCAGAAGGAGATCTCGGAAAAGGCCAATGCGCTGAAGACCCGCTTTCTGGCAGCCGCCAGCCACGACGTGCTGCAGCCGCTCCACGCCGCGCAACTGACCGTTTCGGCGCTCGCCGACCTGCAGACCACCGACAAGGGCCGCGAGCTTGTCGCCCAGGTCGAGCGTTCGCTGGACATGATGAACGATCTGCTGCGCACGCTGCTCGACATTTCGCGCCTTGATGCCGGCGCCGTGGTGCCCGACCTCGGCACGGTGACGCTGTCGCCGCTGGTCAGTTCGCTGATCGCGGACTTCCGGCCGCTGGCGGCCGCCCGCGGCCTGCGCCTGCTGACGCGCATCCGTCCGCTTGCCGTGCTCTCCGACCGCACCATGCTGATCCGCATCCTGCAGAACCTGATCGCCAACGCGGTGCGCTACACCGAGACCGGCGGCGTTCTGGTCGCGGTGCGCGAACGCGGCGGGCGGGTCGTCATCGATGTCATCGACAGCGGCGTCGGCATCCCGGAAGCCGAACTTGCCAACGTGTTCGAGGAATTCCACCGCGGCAACCGCGCAGGCATCGGCGATGACGGCGGTCTCGGTCTCGGCCTGTCGATCGTGCGCCGCCTCGTCGCCGCGCTCGGGCATCGCCTCGACCTGTCCTCGCGGCCAGGTCGCGGCACGCACTTCCGCCTGACGCTCGGGCCTGCACTGGCCGGCACGGCGCCGACCGAACGCCAGCCGGCACAGCCTGCCGGGGCCATCCTGTCCGGCCGGCGGGTGCTTCTGGTCGAGAACGATCCGTTCGTGGTGGACGCCATGCGCGCGCTGCTGCGCGGGTGGGGATGCTCGGTGCGCTGCGCCAACGGCATGGAACGGGCACGCGCCGTCACCGACGACACCGCCTGGACGCCCGACCTGATCGTCGCCGACCAGAACCTCGACCAGGGCGAACTCGGCTCCGAGGTCGTCACGGCCTTGCGGGCGCGGCTCGGGCGCACGGTGCCGGCAATCATGGCAACCGCCGAACCGACGGCCGAAACCGCGGCCGTCGCCGCAGCACTTCAGGCTGAGCTGGTGTTCAAGCCGTTCAAGCCGGCGCAATTGCGCGCGTTGATGACGCACATGCTGGCCCCCGGCGTCGAAGCCGACACCAGGCCTTCCAATTTCCCCGGCCTGTTGTGAACAGCGCCTGTCCGGCGTGCCGCTATCCGGACCCCAGGCCCGACTCGAGCGAACCGAGATCGGCGCCCGACAGCTTCGATGCCTCGATCACCGCCTGGGTGCGGCTGGCGACACCGAGCTTGCGCAGGATTTCCGACACATGCGCCTTCACCGTCGTTTCGCCGACCTGAAGCTCCCAGGCGATCTGCTTGTTGAGCTTGCCGTCGCGCAACATGCCCAGCACACGGAATTGCTGCGGCGTGAGCGTGGCGAAGCGTTGCAGCAGCGTCGATTTTTCCCGCCGCTCGGCATCGTCATCAGCGACCGCATGGCCAGCCGGCAGCACGACTTCGCCGTTGAGCACCCGCCGGATGGCATCGGCAAGCTCCGCCTTGCGCGTCGACTTCGGCACGAACCCCGAAGCGCCGAGCGCGGCGACCCGCCTGACGATCGCGGAGTCCTCGTGGCCGGACACCACCACCACCGGCAGGCGCGGGAACCGGGCGCGCAACAGCATCAGGCCGTCGATCCCGCGCACACCCGGCAGGTTGAGGTCCAGCAGGGCGAGATCAAAGGACGGATCGGCCTCCAGCACGGCGACCGCCTCGTTGAGCGACGCGGTTTCGACGGTGGCGGAGTCCGGCCATGCCAGTTCCACGGCGCTCTGCAACGCCTCGCGGAACAGCGGGTGATCGTCGATGATGAGGAAACGCAGCACCTGGCCACCCGACATCGAGCCGCCCTCAGGCGCCCGATCGCGCGTCCGCCAGCGCCTTGAGATCCGCGGGCTTCAGTTCCACTGATTCCCCGCAGCCGCAGGCCGAAGTCTGGTTGGGGTTGTTGAAGACGAAACCGGTCCGCAGTGTCGTCGCCTCGAAATCCATCTCCGTTCCGAGAAGGTAGAGGGTGGCCGCCGGCGACACCCAGACATGCGCACCGTCGCGCTCGACATGATCGTCCCTTGCGTCGGGCTCGGTCACCAGATCGATGGTGTATTCCATCCCGGCGCAGCCGCCCTTCTTTACGCCGACGCGGACGCCGGCCGCGCCATCGCGATCGGCGACGATCTCGTTGACGCGCGCCGCCGCGCGCTCGGTCAGCGTCATGATGGCGAATCGACCCATGTGCATCCCTTTCGGCCGCCACACGGTGTGGCGTTTACCTAAGATGGTCGCACGGAAGCCTTTTCGCAAGCACGGTACACTCGCCGGCGGCGATCCGTCCATGCGCGAGGCCGTGGCAGTAGGCCGATGATCAGTTCGTCAACACGGGCCCCGCCTGAAACATGCGCTTGGTGATGGAATTGAAAGCGCTCTGGAGCTGGGTCTCGTCCGCGGAATCGATCAGATGCGCTGGCGACGTCGCGCATTTCTCGTACAGGGCGACGAGATCTGCGGTGACCTTGAACGTGACGAAGTAGATTTCGATCCCGTCCTTCTTCATGTTGTCGCAGGCTTCAAGCGTGATCTTGTCCGCGACGGTCTTGGTGTAGCCGACCGAGGCGTCGTTGAAGCCATCGGTCATGATCAGCGCAATCTTCTTTGCCTTGGCATAGGAAGCCGGGGTTGCCGCTTCCGGCCAGAAGCCCTTCCAGTCCGGGCTCAGGATCCGGTAGCTCCACGACAGGCCTTCATAGACCCCGGTGCCACGGTAAGGCCCTTTGCGAAGCTCGACGCTGCTGATGACCGCATCGATCTCGGCCTTGTCGGCGGTCAGCGGCTGCATGATCTCCGGCGGGCAGTAGGTTGCCGATTCGGCGAATGCCGGGAATATGGCAGCCGAAGGTGTTGCATCGGTTGCATCAAGGCTGGTCGAACGCGGCCCGACACAAAGCCGTCCCGGCGTTGACGTCCCGGTTCCCGAAACCCAGGCTGAGGCGTAGGAGGGCAACGCGACATTGCGCGTGAATGGCGCATAGGCCATGCGGACCGGGACTTCGGACGCTTTCGCAAAAACATCGGTCGCCAGCGTCCTGACGGCACTGACGAGCGCCTTGACTTCGGTGTTGTCCATGGACGGCGACAGGTCCGTGGCGACGGAGAGCTCAAACGTTCGCGACTTCAACTCGGCATCCGCGGTCACGAACACGACCTCGGGCTTGAACGTCCAGACCTTGCCGAACAACCCTTCGAATGTAACCGTGATCTCGACGTGCGACGCCAGATCGCCGACCGAATCGAGATCGAGCTTCAGGTTCTCCTCGACAATATTCAGGCCGAGAGACAGCAGCCCCGATTGGTATGTGGCCACACCTGCGGCCTTGCCGGCCGCTTCGGAAACCTTCAATTCGTTGACGGACGCGAGCGCCACGGAATCCGCGAGCGCCTGGAGATCCGCCCTGTACTTCGACGCCAGCGCATAGTCAGCGGTTCTCACCACACCGGCGAGAAGCGGCAGTGAAAGCACCGCCAGCATCATCGAATAGTTTCCGCCGCGGTCGGAACAAAATCTCCGACAGAATTCAAGCATGCCAGATCCCTTTTGCCGGCACGCTACAACCGCGGCTTAAACTCGCGGTGAAGGAAATCGGAAAAATTGCTGCTATTCGCCGTGGAAGCGAGTTCAGTACCAGCCGAGCGCCACGCGGGCTTCCTCGCTCATGCGTTCGGTCGTCCACGGCGGATCGAACACCATGGCCACGTCGACACCCGACACGCCCTCGACCGAGGCAACGGCATCATGGACCCAGCCGGGCATTTCGCCTGCAACCGGACAGCCGGGCGCCGTCAGCGTCATGCGGATCTTCACCGAGCGGTCGTCCTCGATGTCGATGCGATAGATCAGCCCGAGTTCGTAGATGTCGGCCGGAAGCTCCGGGTCATAGACGGTCTTGAGCGCCCCGACGATGTCGTCGGTGAGCCGCTCGACCTCCTCCGGCGGTATGGCTGAGGACGCCACGACTTCGTCGTCGGCGCGGGGATTGGTGTCATCCATCTCGGTCATCCGAAGAAACTCCGCGCCTTCTCCAGCGCCTCGGCGAGCGCGTCGACCTCGGCGCGCGTGTTGTACATGGCAAAAGACGCCCGGCAGGTCGAGGTGACGCCGAAGCGCTTGAGCAGGGGTTGCGCGCAATGCGTGCCGGCCCTGACTGCCACGCCCGACCGATCGATCAGCATGGCAACATCATGGGCATGGATGCCCTGAAGCTCGAACGACACGATCGCGCCCTTGCCGGGCGCCGTGCCGAAGATGCGCAGCGAGTTGATGCGCGACAGCCGGTCCTGCGCATAGGCGCCGAGCATGGACTCGTGCGCCGCGATCGCCTCGCGCCCGATCCCCATCATGTAGCGCAGCGCCGCGCCGAGCCCGATGGCCTGCACGATCGGCGGCGTTCCCGCCTCGAACCGGTGCGGCGGATCATTGTAAGTGACGCCATCCTCCGAGACGTCGAAGATCATCTCGCCGCCGCCCATGAACGGGCGCATCGCCGCCAGCCGTTCCTTCTTGCCATAGAGCGCGCCGATGCCGGACGGGCCGTAGAGCTTGTGTCCGGTGATGGCGTAGAAATCGACATCGAGGTCGCGCACGTCGACCGGCAGATGCACCGCCCCCTGGCTGCCATCGGCCATCACCGGGAT
>WPCK01088322.1_pt1 | contig 21610 bp, 17 predicted proteins | sample 5399851 | NCBI WGS metagenome assembly WPCK01 (sample SAMN12869471, study PRJNA574797) | sludge metagenome | isolation source: wastewater treatment of pH11 | place: China:Beijing | collected 2019-05-20 | reverse complement strand
CTGGTACCGTGCATCTCGGAAGTGCCCTCCCCGCCTGTCGGATACGTGCCTCAGCAACACGAATCCTCCCAGGCCAGGAGGGCTTTTCCGCGGACGCGGCCAGTTCAGCTCACCCGGACTCGCGAACGATCGGGGCTAGTGCGGGCGGGGGCACCCTCGACGCACGGCTCGATTGTTGGCCTACGGTCTCAGGCGGCGAAAAGGGGATCACCATGGTGGAGATCGACATCGGTGGGCAGGTCGACGGCGAGGTCGGGTTCATAGCCCGAATGCGGCTGCACCAATCGTGGTGGCGCACGGAGCGTCTCAGCGTGGAGTGCGGCACCCGCGTTGCTGACGGCGAGACGGTCGATTGCGGGAGCCGCCTCAAGCCAGGGGATGCGGAGGCGGGGCGCAACTTCCTCACTCCGGGCATCCGAGCCGTCGCTGATCAGCGCATCGCTGAGGGCCCTGGCGTGGCCCGGGACCGCTGCTTCGCGAACCTGTTGTCGAGCCAGCCGATGTGCTTCAACCTCTTCGGGCCACTGAAGCTCGACCTTGGCCTTGCCACCTCGTTGACCCAGGCGCTGCTTCCGGGCGAGGTCGACCGCGTCACCGCGGTCGAGATCGAGTTTGCGCCGTCACCACGGTCGGTCTATCTCGACGATCACACGTCGTTCGACGCGTTCATTCGCTACGACCGCGCTGGCGGCGGTGAGGGGTTCGTCGGCATCGAGACCAAGCTGACCGAGCCGTTCTCGATGACGAACCCTGAGGAGAAGGACAAGAAGTACTTCTCGTTCACGGAGCAGTTCGATGGGGTCTGGGACCCCGCTCGAGTTGGGGAGTTGCGGGACCGCCGCTGGTATCAACTGTGGCGAAACCACCTCCTCGTCGAGGCGTTGCGCCGCCACGACGGCTACTCATCCGGCCGGGTGATGGTGGTCGGCCACGCCGCAGACCCGAAGCTGCCCGACGCGGTCGCTGGCTACCAGGCCCTCCTCGTCGATCCTGCGAGTGCGCTGGGCTTCTTGACGGTGGATCAGATCGTCGAGGTGTGGTCCCCGTTGGTGGCGGGCACCGAGCATGAAGCGTGGCTCGCCGACTTCAACGACCGCTACGTCGACCTGTCGCTGAGCGCAGCAGCGTGGCAGGCGTTGGGCAATGGCTGACGATCGGGCTCGCCTCGAAGCGCTCCTGACCGACCAGTTCGACGCCTTCGCCGCCGAGAGGCACCTGCCCTCGAACCGGTTGCCGTTGCGGGTGCCGCTGGCTGAGGACGAGGCCACCGGCTTCATGAGGGCGATCGACCGGCGCTTGATCCGCCTGGCGGGCGGGCCGGGCCAGTTCGAGCTCGTCGGTGTCCGCCAGGCCGGTGAGTCCAAGAGCCGCTACAGCCTGTTCTCTGGTGGCGCACAGCCAGTCGTGAACCGCCAGTACCTCATGCAAGTTGTCGCCCTCGGCGAGCTCTACTTCGACCTCCCGTGGCGAGGCGAGCGGCTGGTCTTCGAGCGTGACGGCTTCGACGTCATGGCCCTCGAGGCAGACGGCTCCGTGGCTATCGGCGCGGTCGTCGACAAGGACGCCGGCGACATGGCGTCGAGGCTCGAGCGCATCATCGCCATCCTGCGCGGGTCCGACGACAAGCGTGACCGTCGCACCGGCCATGTCGTCGACGGCATCGCGTCGCGGAGACCGGCGACCCTGTGGGTTGTCGCCCCAGGCATGCGTCAGGTGCATGACCTTGACTACACGGAAGGAGAGGTGCGCGTGTTGCCGGCCGAGGGGTTGCCGAGCCCCGCTGGGTAGCCCGCCGCTCAAAGGGCGTGGGCTTAGAGGCCCTCCAAGGGCTTCATTGTGCGGGCTCGGTCGGATTCCACGATTTGGCGGGGGCCGTTCCACAGCGGTGTCCCGTCGGGCAGGTGCGCGAACACTGAGCGGGCGAGCGCAACGGTGGTAGCCCGGCGGGAGTGCCAATCCGTCCGAATGGCAAGGTCGTCGATCTCGCGTCGACGGGTTCGGAGCCGCTCCGCCCAGCGACTCAGGGGTACAGGGCCTGGGAGGTGCGCCGACTTCGCCGAGTTGCAGGACACGTGGGAGATCACCAAGTTCTCAAGCGCGTCGTTGGGCCACCTTGACCACGGGATGAAGTGGTCAATCGCGTACTTTGCGGCGGGAGAGTGCTCGTTGCAGTAGAAGCAGGGGCGGTCTTGGGCTGCCGGCAGCCCCCGTCGCACGTTCAGCGGAAACGAGGCGCGCGCCGCGCCGAAGAGGTGGCGGCGCAGCTCCTCCTCCTCGACGGTCAAGCCGTTGAGTGCGGCCACCATCCGCACCCAGTGCAACTCGGCCAGAGGCCTTACCAGGGGGGCGAGCCGGATGAGTTGGCCGCCGGCACCTGGTCGGAGTCGCACCTCGCCGCCGCCGTCTCGGTGAAGCTGGGCGAGGGTCACGCTCTCGCCCCACTCCAGGTCGTAGATGAATGGCCGCTCGACACCGTTGATCACCTGCAGGTGAACCAGCGGGTAGCGGGCCACGGTGAGTTCGACCACGTCAAGGCTGGGGCCGGCCTCCTGGGGGCACATAGCTGCTGCTGTCTCCCAGGTCGTGACCGGGCCCGTCACCTCGCGAAGGGCTCCGAGCGCGTGCAGGATGGCCGAGCTCTTGTTGGTGATCTGGCGAAGGTCGATCGAGCCCGTTGCCGTGGGGAATTGCTCCAGCTGCGGCCAGTACAGCGCCGCTACGTAGCTCGCGATCTGCCTGGTGCTCAAGCTTGACGGCGCTTCGCCGTGTTCGGAGCTGTTCTCGATGCAGGCTTCCATGAGCGCGAGCAGCAGGGCCAGCTTGTAAGTCGCAGTTCGACGCCCCTCATCGATCACCGCGAGTAATCGCTCAGCGAACCCCGCGACGTCGCCCTCGCCGCCACGATGCTGGCTCGCACCCATCCATCGATTGTCGCATAGGAGGTGGCCCGAGGGCGCCTGATGGCACAAAGTAAGTGCCGGCATTTCTGTGCGACTCGACAAGAAATGCCACAATGTTGAGGACGAGCGAAGTCGGTGGACGCTGAGGGGGAATGTGGTGAAGAAGGGCGAGCTACCCAACGGTGATGACCTGTTGTACCGGTTCTTCCAGCAGGTGCTTGCTGATGAGCCAGAGTTGATGGCTCGCGTCCCCCATCTGCTGGCGACGACGATGGGGGTCTGGTTGCCGGTCGACGTGTACCGCGAGTTCCCCGTGTTGTTGCCTTGGGTGGTGCGTGACCCCGATTGCCGGGGCCGGAAGGCCAAGGATGGGACAACTCTGAGAAAGGACGAATGGTCGGCCCCCAACGAGGGCGGTTACCTCCGCGATGACAACTCGCTCGTTAAGGGCCTGAAGCAGAGCTTGACGGTCAGCAGCCGACGATCGACGTACCTGGATGGCCACCGGCTGGGGACGCGCTTCGTCGCCGCTCACATCTGGCGCGAGGTCGACGACCCCAAGCTGGCAACGCGCCTGCCCCTTCTGAACTCGTTCGTGCCAAACCTCGTTTGGCTGCCAGCGCAGGTGGCCAAGCTCTCCGACCACGAAGCGAGCGTCGTGCAGGAGGCCCTGAAGTCCGTCTCGTGGGCGATCTACCGCCACCAGGAGGTCGAGCCCGGCTTGAGGCCCGTGGTCGATGAAGCGTGGGCGCTGCTCCCCGCCCCCGCTCCGATCTCCGAGATCACCCTCGAAGAGTTGAACTGGTTCGTCACCACGCCGACGTTCCTCGCGCTGCGACGTAGGCGGCTGAAGACGGTGATCGGTGCGCTCGAGGCGCTGGAGCGAGGAAGTCTGCCAACCGGGAAGATCATCGCCAGCCGCTACACGGCAGGGCTGCCCAAGGTGAGCGAGGCCGCCAGATCAGGCCTGCTGGGCTTCCTCCGCCAGTTCGACCTCGAGCCCGCCTGATCGCGGAGGTCAACTGAGCCGTTCGCTACCGATGGCCTCACCGGACGCCAGCGGCCCGGCTGAGCAGCCGAGGGCAAACGGATCCCAAGGGGCATTCGTCGCATAGGGGGTCCTGTGGCCGACACCACGTGCGTCCGATGTCCCACGCCGGCAGGTCGAGCTCTCCGGGCCGGTCGGGGTGTGCGAGGCGGGCCTGCTCCACGACGTGGCGGAGGTCGTCGGCGTCCGCAAGTCCGGTGCGGAGGAACACCCGTCGGACGTGCACGTCGAAGGCCACGTCGCTGCCGGCCAGGTCGCGTACTACGACGCCCCGGTCCCGCTCGAGGATCTCGACGGCCATCGCCGCCTTCTTCTGGCCGATCCCGTCGAACTCCTCCAGCCGGCGCCGCAGCTCGGTGGCGGTCGGCTCGTCGTTCCAGATCGATTCGGCGTCGCCCCAATAGTCATGAAGGACCCGGTCCGCTGCCGCCACCACCCATCGGGGGACGTTCTCGACGTAGCGGTGGAGCGAAGGCCGCTGGGCGATGGCCGCTCGCACGGCGTCCGGGTCAGCCACCATGCGAGCGGGATCGAGGTGCCCAAGGCGCTGCTTCAACAGCCAGGGCGCGCTCCACGCCCGTTCCGCCACGATGCCCTGGTCGAACACAACGGCGACCAGGAAGGCGAACGGGTCAGAGCGGAGGAACTCATCGGCCTCCGGCTGGTCGGAGAAGTTGGCGGGGCCGCCTTCTGCCAGGGTGCGATTGTGGGCCAGCAAGGCCGCCGCGACCGCGTCGGCGGTGCCATCCGGTGCAGGTGCCTCGGTGGGACGCGGCGGCTGCTCTTGGGTGGCTGGCTGGCCCTTCTTCGCCGTTGAGCGTGCACGCCGGAGCCGTGCTTGGGTCAGCGCGTGCGTCACCCAGCCCTCGAGGTCATCCTCACGCAGGCGCACGGCGAGTGACCGTCGCGCCCATGGGCCGTGCACCGCGTCGCGATGGGTGACCACTGGAAGGCCTTCGTACCCCGATGGCAGGTCGGTCTCAGACCGAGCATCACGACCATCGTCCCGCTTGATCAGGCCAACGAGGTCTCGCGTCTCGGCGTAGTCGTCGGCGGCAGAGGCCTCCACCTGCGGCGCACCATCGACCCAAGTGACGGAATGAGCGCGGTCTCGGCCGAAGACGTGCCGAGACCCAATGGCGTGCCTCACACGGTGAGTTCCTTCGGGTGCTCGGGCGACCAGGTCCCACCCACGCTCGAAATGCTCCTCGGCCGCTGGCCAACGGAAGGTGAAGGCCTCGAGCTCGGTGATGTCGCCGAGCTCGAGCCGCTTTGACGGTGCGCTCGACGGAGCGGAGTGGCGAACTCGACGGAACACGGCCCGTGATGCCATGAAGTCGACCGAGTCGAGGCGATATCCCGCGGCGAGCCACGGCCGGGCCTGCGGGTTCCTCTCAGTGTTGGCCCACCACTCGCGATACGTCCGAGCGGATGCCGGCAGCGGCGCTCCGAGGATCTCCTCGATCTCACGGAAGCCAAGCGAGACAGCACCGTCGTCACTTGCAGCCAGGTGGCGGCCCAGCGGGCCGTACTTCCCGCCAGACCCTGTGGGCCGAACTTGTCGGACGGGAGCGGCGGGACTAAGCGGGGTAGTCCGCGGATCGGTCGGAGAGGGACGTGCCCCAGTGGCATAGAAGGCCAGCTGCTCGCCCTGCGCGAGCCCGGCAGCAGGGACCTCCACCGTTGCGCCCGAAGTGACCAGGCCCTCGATCAGGCCGAAGTCTCGATAGGAGGACCCGGCATGGATCTCGAACTCATGACTCGCGAGGTCGCCAACCTGAGAGCCGAGCTGCGCGAGGACGGTCCGAGACCATTCACGCCGCTCTCGCGACGACAGCGTGGTCAGGGCCACGTCGTAGGGCTCGATGACCGTCTCCGGGCGCACGAGCCCGTGCTTGGCCGACAGGACGAACCAGTCGTCGCATGTGCGCTCAACGTGCCGGCGGCGCCCAACGAACAACGTTGAGATGTACAGGTCCCGCGCCGGGCTGGGCTGGTCATGCTTCGACTTCACACATCCCACCAGGCCGATCCGCACGCAGTCTCCTCTCCCTGCCTCACCAGTATCCATTGTCGGGGAACATGGCGTTTCAGAATCGACCAACCCTGTGCGGGCATGGGTTCGAGTTGCAGCAGGGTCTGGGAGGAGTTCGCTCTCCTCGTACCGGTCGATGTGGCACGCTCGACCATGGCTGATCAACGTGAGTTCGATGCGAGCGTGTGGTCGACGCTTGAGGGCACGCCGCCGTCGGGACGGCAGGGCTTCTGGAGCGACAAGACCGCAGACGCGCTGGTGCGCAAGTACTTCACCCGTGACTACACGGGGAGGCACTTCGAGCGCCTCGGTGACCGGGCAGCGCGCGACTCAAATGCCTTCACGGCGGAGGACTTCGTCGCAGTCACAATGCTGGGAGTGTCGGTCCCCGCACGAGCTGCGCACGAGATCCTCGATGGCTCACTTGGGCTGCGGATGTCAGGGCTCCTCAATGAGCTGCCAAACGACGTCGACATCTGGGACGCTGAATCTCAGCTTCTCGACAAGGGCGGGCCCGCCTGGGACCTCTGGGACCTACTCGACGACCTGTACGACATCGGTTGGGTGACAGCCAACAAGCTCATGGCCCGGAAGCGCCCGAGGCTCATACCGGTGTACGACAACGTCGTAAGAGAGGCGCTCGAGCCAGGCCACGATCTGCTGTGGGAACGGCTTAGGACCTGCCTTCGTGAGGGGGACGGCCTCCTCGATCGGTTGGCTTCGATCAGGTCCGACGTCGGCCAGCTCGAAGACATCTCGCTGCTGCGGATCCTCGACGTGGTGATCTGGATGCGGTGTCACGGCGATGCCCAGGTCGACGACTGAGTCCAGACGGCCTGTGTGCCCCCCGAGAGCCCCGACGTTCTACAGACCGAAGCGAGCGTTGCGGGCTGATGGTGGCGGGATCGCGGTTGCCCGGCTACTGCCCTGACGCCGTGTCGTGGTCGCCGGAGCCGTGGGAGTCCCAGGCATCACCGGCCCGGGTCGTCAGCCTCTCAGCTGGTGGGCCTCGCTTCGATTACTCGGTTGGAGTGGCGCGACGGCGCCACATCTCGACTGGGTCACGGCAGCCCTCGCTCACCGTCGGGGCGTGAACGGGGTCGCCCGCTCAGGCCGTCGCCTCGATCCGGGTCCCGACTTCGTCGGAGCGAGCAGCGGTCGACTCAGTGACGTCGACGACCAGCGGGGCGTGGTCGGCGAGCCTGCCGCGGCGTTCGCCACGCTCAGTCCGCGCCGGCCCCGACACCACCAGGTCGCCCACTTCGGTGGGGGCGTCGACGGCGTCGATGGTGCCGGCGAAGGCCGGGCTGACCAGGGCGTAGTCGATGCGCCGGCTGGATCGGTGCCAGAAGGTCGGCTGCTTGGCGGAGCGGGTCGCGTCGTAGGGGTCCCGCCACCCGTGCTCCCGAGTCAGGCTGCGAAGGAGATCGCCGCCGTACCTCTGCGCCTTCGACGGCGACCCATAGGTCATCTCGGTGTTGAAGTCGCCCATCACGATGGCGGGGGTCGATTCGAGGCGTTGGAACTGCTCGATCATCCACTCCCAGAGCTCACGCCGGCGGTGCATCTGGTTGCCCTCCCACGCAGGCATGCGGACACCGACCAATGCGAGACCAGTGTCCTCGTGGGTGACCTCGAGCCAGGAGCCCGGTGCATGCAGTGGGGGCGTCAAAGGTGTCTTGGCAATCGGCGTGCGGGATGCGGCCAAGATGCCCCAGTAAGCACCGGACCACTGTCGGCCGTCGCCTGCACGATCGGACACGTGCTCTTGGCGCTGGTGGCACAGCCCCACCTCGGCGAGCTCACCCCCGCGCAGGTGGCCGCTGCTGGAGCGCGCCGTTCCCGCGCTCGTCACGCGGTCTCGAAGCGGGCTCCATTCGCTGAAGAACGCCACATCGGCGTCGAGCGCGGCGACTGCCGCCGTCTGCGAGCGAACGACGCCGGCGCTGACATTCCAGCCGGAGTTCCAAGCAACGATCCTCACGTGATGTGGTCCCTTCGTTCAGGCTGCGTGCAGCCCGCCGGTGCGCGCGATGGCGTCCCAGAATCGGATGTGTTGGTCGTGCCCGAGGCCGTTGGCATCGGGCCTGCCGATGGGCTGGTCGGCCACGGGGATGTGATGGTCGAGGGTGTTGCGCACGTGGTCGCGGCTGACCACGACCATCCCTGCTCGGTGCCGAGAGGCCATGACGCACAGTCGGCCGGTCTCCAGGTCGAATGAGGATGGGCGCACCGCTCCAGTGAGCGGGTGGACGACGATCATGAACGGCCGTTCGAGCCCCTGCCACCGCTCGGGGGTATCGACGCGTAGGCCCTGTTCGAGCAGCGTGGCCGGCAGGGCGTCGCGGACGGCTCGGTTCATACGGCGATGGGTGGCGGTGATGCCGATATGCGACGGATCGAGTTGAACCGGCATGCCGTCGTCGCCACAACGAGCCTCGCACTCACGGTCAAGGACCCTGACAGCGAGCTCGGCACACAGCGTGGCGAGCTCGGGGTCGAGGTCGAGCGGGGGCCCACCCGCTGGGGTGGCGAGGGTGAGGATCGCCCCTGAGGATGCGGCCAGTGCATCGATGGTCGCGTCGACGCCGTCGCCATGGCCTGGGCGCGTCGCGCGCACGTCGCGTTCCCCTGGCCGGACCCAGCTCTCGAACGGGAAGTCGTAGAAGCCCCGGACGACCTCCACGGCGTCGAAAGGCAGTCGTCGGCACGCGGGCAGCTCGAGGATCCGCTTCGGGATCGAGTCATCCAGGAGGAGCAGCTCTGGCGCGGGTTGATGCGGAGCTCGGGGCGATGTCTCCCATCGCCGGGTCGAAACGGTGACCGTCGGTGGGATCTGACCCGGGTCACCGATGAGGATGAAGCGACCGGACACCTGGGACAGGAGCATGAAGTCCGCCCAGGCGAGTTGCCAGGCCTCGTCCACCAACAGGAGATCAAACGGCTCGAATCCGGTGGAGTAGTGCCACTTCGCGGTCGTGGCGACCGTCACTGACGGTCCGGCCTGCGCATCGGCAGCTTTCGTGGCGAGGCTGACCCCTCGGATCGGGTCCTGCTGGCCTTGAGAGCCGATGAGGCGAGTCGTCGGTATCTCGGGATGGTCAGCGGAGAGGCGTTCGCAGATGTCGTCGCACTGAGCGTTCGTCTGACCGGCGACGGCGCAACGCAGCCCGCCACGCACTGCGGCGGCCACAGTGGCGAGGAGGTTGTAGGTCTTGCCCGACCCGGGGGGCGCTTTGACGATGCACATGCCCTCAGGGCCTTGGACGAATGCGGTGAGCTCATCGAGGAGTCGGCGGCTCATCTCGGTGATTTGCTCACGGTCGGTCATTCGTCGCCCCCTCGCTGATCGAGGTCGTTGAAGTCGCCGTCGTGCACAACCGAACGCGGCCCTCCCGGGATGGCATGGGTGACCCACGCGCCCGGGGATTCACGAGCCTTCTTGACCATCCCGATCTTCCGATCGCCGAGCGGGAACGCCGCGGGTACGAGGGCCACCTCGGTGCCAAGGAGATCGGGGGACGTCCCAGGCAGCACAGCAAGGGCTGCTCCTCGTGGCGTGGTCACCAGGCCCGTCAGCTCGACCACCGCGACCCGGGGACCGTCGTCGCCCTCGTCGATGCCCCGCAATGTGGCGGTTCGTCCTGGGAGGCCCCGCACACACAGCCGATCACCGGCACGGCGGCGGGTCGGCCCAGCATCTTGTAGCGAGATCGTCCACACGGGCTTCTTGGAACGGCCCTCGCCCTCATCGACCACAGCGACGATGCGACCGCGAAGCGCATCGCCGTCGGCGACCATCTCGGCCAGCACGACCTCATCGTCGTGAACCATCAACGCCTCGGCCAGGTCCTCGGAGGAGGTCTGGACGAAGTAGCGCTTAGCGGCAGACTCGGGGTTGCGGTCAGTCTCGATCGCGGTGAACCAACGCTGATCGTCGAGATCCGCGCCGAGCCCGCTCTCTTGGAACACGAAGTCGGCCCACATCCGCCTCGCTCCGGTAGCGACGAGGCGTTCGACACCAGAATTCACTGCTCGCTCGTCATCGGCGAGTGCCGCGATGGCTGCGCCGGTGAGGTCGAAACGGTGTCGTAGCTCGGGCTCGAGTACCCGGCGGATCTCCTCGGCCGCCGCCGGGCGATCGCTGTCGCTTGCGTCGTTCCATGCCCCCACGAGCGGTGCCAATTCGTCGCGCTCGAGATGTGGATCGAGCGAGACGCCAATCGGGCGTTGCTCGGCTTGCCTTGCCGATTCAGCCAGCTGCTCGCGGGTGCCGGCGCCCGTCCAGCCGAGCAGGAAGCCCAGGTGGCCGCAACGCGAATCCTGCGCCGGGAATGCCCAGGCCCCGGTCAGCGACGAGGTAGCCGTGATCACTGATTGCTGGCCCGGCCGGTCCGACTCCCGCAACAGCCAGCCGCACGCCCGGCCGAACGCGTTCAGCATCGGTCGGTCGTCACCGCCGGCGTTGGTGCGCGCGTAGGTGAAAGCGAGGGCATGGATCATGTCCAGGTGCGACCCGTTCGGTAGCCACACCTGCCGGAGCGGGAGCAGGTCCTCATGGCCGTCCACCAGGCTGTCGGTGTAGGGCGGGACTCGCAGGTGGTCGAGCAGGTCGAGGGCAAAGGGGACGATGAGCCGGCGGGCCTCATCACGGTTGCGCGGCTCGGGCGCGATGGCGAGCTTCGGCGCCTGGCCTGGGTGGCCCCACGCCACGCCCCACGGCCTCGACTCCCCGCCCATGCGAACGAAGGAAACGACCAGCTGGTCGGCCTGGCTTGCCAAGTGATGGTGGATGGTCGACGTCGTGGCCACGGGCGCACCGGCCTGATAGGCGCGGAGCCGCCGGGCGGCGGCACGTTCGTTCATCGGTAGATCCCCTCGATCAGCCCGATGCGCTCCATCAGGTCGACCTCGGCGGGGGTGGTGCCGGGGGCGCCTTCGAGGAGGGCCACCGCCCGAAACAGGTCGATCTCGCCCAGGAACCGGCTGAACTCATCGCCGAGCACGACAGGGTCCCCTACGGCGACGGCCGCTTCGTGGCAGCGCGGCGCGAGGTCGCAGAACGACAAGCACGCCTCGCCGTACCTGGTGTTGGCCGCGAGGACGGCCTCGATCAGGCCGTCCTCTGAGCCAGCAGGGCTGGACCAAGGCCCGGGGAGCTTCGTGGCCGCGGCCTCGAGAAGGTCGAACCCTCGCCGCGCCCGCACGGCCTGATGCTCGAGATCCTCGCCGGCACGGACCGATGGCCAATTCGACCCGGGACGGGAAAGCACCAGGAACCCCGTCGCCGACGCATTCAGTGCCCGGTCGAGCCCGACGACAGGCAGGTGAGACCGCAGCGCGTGGACATACAGCCCGGCTTGGGCCCGTGCGCCGGCCAGCTGACCCGGGTCGGTGTAGCCACCTCGGTCGGGATAGGTCTTCACCTCACCGACGATCAGGTCGCCGGTAGAAGGAACCACGACAAGCACGTCGATGATGAGGTTCGCCTCCGGCAGCATCACCCCTCGCTGCAGCCGCACGGTCGCCGCTGCCACCAGCAAAGGCGGCCCAGAGGAGTCGGCGGCGACGGCCCTCAAGAGATCGTCCGTGGCATCGATCGCTTCGTCGAGGGTTGCGACGGTCGCCCCGCCGTTCATGCGCAGGCGCAGGTCGGCGAACCGGTGTGGCCCATCGGGAAGCACCCCTGCCTTCTTCAGCTCGCCGGCGAGACGCTCGCCATCGTTGGCCAGGATCGACCGCTCGAACTGGTCGCCGCGTGCGAGCGCGAACGGCGACTGCCCAAAGGAGACGGGGACGCCCGCTGACTCGGCGACGTCGGGCATGCGGACGTTGTGCACCGCGGAGAGGGTGTTCGCCTCGCACCCGGGGTTCTTCGCCCATTGCTCGAAGCGCAGGCGGGTGTTGCGCCGAGCGGCGTCGCGGACGGTGCCGAGGTCAGCTGTCATGCCTGCCTGAATGGCGCATCGCACCAGCATCTGCTTTCAGCAACCAATGCACGACGGCTCCCGTCCCCTGCCGAGCGGTGGATGGCGGTTCCCGTCCCCAACACAGCACTCGACCATCGGTTTGGCGTCTCGCGATTTGAGCGACGCTGGCCGCGGACACCCCGGTCGACTTCCCGGCCCGGGTGCACCCTGGCGTCAATCTGGTGGGTTCCGCACCGATTGCGGCCCGAGCGGAGTGATCGCTGAGGAGTACCCACTGGTTGCCAAGTCCGGCCCGACGTAGCGACGCCGGGCTGATGGCATGGCAGTCGTCGACCAGCCGGGGACTCAACGGAAGGTCAACTGGCGCGACCTCCCGCCCCTGGCCGGGGAGGCGATCGTGGTGATCCAGGCCAAGGCGTCGCCGTTGTGCGCGCCGCTGGCCGGCCAAGCCATCGGCTCTGCCTGTCTTGTGGAGCGACACTCGCCAGCATCAGTCCGCTCGGTGCTTCTCTGCACCGCCGACGACCCGGTCTTGCGGCCACTCGTGGAGGGCTATGGCGTCGAAGTGGTAGTCATGCCCGAGTTCGCCCACGGGTCGTTTGCCGTCACCGCCAACCGTGATCGCCTAACCACGTGGCACGAGCAGGCTGGTGGGACGCTCTGGCGAAACGCCGCCCTAATTACCAGGCCGTCGACACTCCGGCCTCACGGCCTGCACATCGACGATCCCCATGCGAGCCCCACCCCACCTGCGTCGCTCGATGGCCTCGACCTCACCGTGGTCACCGCGCAACGGCGCCAACGGAAGGGCGGCACGTCGTTCGGCATGTACGCGTTCGGCATGGCGCTGCTGTACCGCGACCTCGCCCGACAGCGCGGAGCGGCGACAGCTAAGTCCGTGATCGTCACCGAAACCACGGATCCCGCAATTGCGGAGTTGTGCACAACCTTCGACATCCACGTCGAGCAGCTGGTCGCTTGAAGCGCAAGGCCCAACCCTGACCATGCCCCGAGGTCGACGAGTTCGATGACGGAGGTACGCGAAGCCGGGCGGCCGACCAGCGAGAATCGGAGTCGAAGTCCGAATGCAGGATCGTGACTCGCTCGTGGCACCGGACGCCACTTCTTCCCAGCTAGTTGTGACAATCGGGGACCATCTCACCCCGTGGGGTCTGGGTTCGCGAAGGCGTCGATGGCAGCGCGGATCTCGGAGAGTTGGGTGACGAGGCTGGCGACAACCTCGCCTCGATCGACAGCGCTGGGGAGGTAGAGACCGACCATTACGTGACCCTTGCGCTCGAAGACTCGATCGCTGCCGGTCGAGTTCAGCGTCCGGAGTGCCGTCAGGACCGTTTCGTGTTGCGGTCGTCCCGGCCCCTCGGTGAAGTTGAGCCAGAGCGGCGTGTCTGCGGTGTCTGACCACGCACCGGCGTGGGCGCCGCCCCAAACGAGCCAGGGGCCGATGCGGAGGCCACGGCCCGAGGAGCCGTGGCTACCAGCGAGGATCCCCTCGGTTACCAGGATGCCCTTCAGCTGCGCGGCGGCGACCGCCTCCTCAAAGACTTGCGTGTACTGCCACCACCGTGCGCCTACTCGGCCGGCAAGCTCCTCGGGTGCGAGAGCAACGAAGTCGTCGCCAGTCATGAGATCCACATAGGAGCGCAGTTGTCCGAACTCGGCCGCCGCATCTCCATCGGTCGTAGCGGCCTCGAGAATGTCCAGCACCGAGAGCCAGTCGGTCACGGCGACGGCCTGGTCACCGAGATTGGCCGTCATGAATGCCTCCTGGTCGGCGAAGTCTGTGGGCTGCAAATCGAGCACCCTGCAGACCTGCGAGATCGTCTCGGTGCGACGTTGGCGGGGGACGATGAATATCAATGAGCCGGGAGTGGCGAGCTCATCGAGATAGCCATCGATCTGGCTGTCACCCAGCACTGCCCCGAATTTGCACTCGATCAGGACGCGGCGGGCGCCTCCCTGACCGAGGCCAGCAGCGTCGATTCGCGTTCCGGCGGCGACGAACTGCTCGACGAAACGGAGGTGCTCTTCCAACGGCACGGAGCCCTGGTTGAGACGACCCATAACGGCGACCAGAGCGCGACCGGCCTCCTCGTAGGTGTTGAGCAGGTAGACGAGGGCGCTCGTGGCGAGATTCTCAGCCTGCTTGCTGCCCCATCGGCTGGCTGCATGGGCGAACATCGCGGTCGGCATGGCATAACTCCCAGGGGGTCTGGCGCGAGTCCACCCCAGTCACAGCGATGACGGCTGACGGAGGCAGTCGACACAGTAGTGGGGCGCTCCGATGAGGATCTGCCGCGATCCGGCTTCCCTGCCGTTCGACGAGATGCCGAAGCCCACGGGATTCCGTAGCAGACGGTCGCGTGTGACCCACCTTGGCTGGTTCCTCGATACGGACGCCGATGCTCGCGGCCCTTAGACATCCGGACAGTCCGACCGCACTCGGTGTGCAGGCTCATAGGCCTGTCGCGCTCGGGCGTCGAAGACTTGGGCCATCTGCGATCGCGTTGCGGCTACCACTCATGCCGCCTAAAAGAGTTCGCCTTGCTGCTCGGTGGTCGATAAGACGCCAGTGGACCAGTACCCGCGCTCGGTCAGTTCTCCGGTGAATCTGTCGGGGTCGCCGAGCAGTGCTCGAACCGGGGTGGAGGCAGAGAGCGCCGCGTACAGGGCACAAGAGCGGGCTTGGCAGTTGAGCGACCGGTCGGGGTTGAACTCGATGTCAGTGAACCCGACGCAGGTACGGAGGTCTGAGGCCAGGGACGGTTGCTCGTCCTCCAACTCGACGAGGGCCCGCAGGTACAGCCAGTCGTAGAACGCGGTCGTAGGTTGCAGAGTCCACGGCCGGTCTTCGAACACAAACCCGGTGATGGGCTCCCCGGCGAACTCAGCGACCACGCGCTTGATATCTCGACCCGACCGCATCTCGTAAATCTCAGGATGCTGGCCCGACCGGGCGAAGACCTTCGATCCCTGGAACGCTGCTTCCACCGAGATTTGCCCCCACACCGTGGTCAATCGGAGGTTGAACGCGCTCAGGGCCCAGCCGACGCGGTCCGGCGACTTCGTCGATACCTCGAGGATTCGCCCGCCGCCCAGCTTCCGCCCGGCTGCCTCATGCATTGCAGTAATGCTCTTCTGCTTCTGACTGACTGCGAAACCAGGGAACCACTCGAAGTCGACGTTCAGTTCGGTGACGAGGCTACCGTCGGGGAGAGGAACGAACACAGGTCTGGTGGCCACGTGAACTATCCCTCCCCTGCCATGGGGTCGATCTCCGGCCCATACCGGCGGCGGTGCTTCAGAGTCTCGGCGTGGAAGAAGTGGGGACATACCAGCACAGGGAGGTCTGTCCCCGCAGTTCGCCGCAGGCACTCACGCACGCGTTCGGCGCGCTCTCGATGGGGGACCACCACACCGGTCACCAGGTTGAGCTCCAGGCGACCGGGTACGAGCACCTCCGCCTGATCATCGGTCGGGCAGGATTCGAGGTGCGTCGGGGGCCTGGAGCCGAAAGGCCGCTTGGGGTCACCCGCGAACATGTCATCGAAGCCTTCGCTTCCAGTTCTTATCAGGCCTCCGTGAAGCGCGGACGCGTTGCGGCGACAGAAGCGCGTGCCAGGCCGCCAGAGAGGTGACGGCTGGGTCAGGATCACCATCCAGTCATGCGCGGAGCCGCGCGTACCGCTGAAGGATTTCAGGTTCCAGACGTTCGGATACTGAATGGTGCACGAAACATGATCGAGGTGCCCGTCTCGACGGTCCGGGTCATTCGGATAGTGCGGCAGCCCATTTAACCGAAGCTGGGCGGCGGACAGGATGGCGCCGGCATCGATGATCATCGGAAAAGACCTCGCCTGGGTGAAGTGGCAGAGCCGCGTGATTCCGCGGCGAGTCGCTTCGGCGCGGATCCAGTCCAACTCGGCATCATCAGTCATCATGATCGCCCCCAGTGGCAGCGCCGGCGGCGGCGCTCAGTTTCCGGCCATGTGGCCCGCAGCGACCGGCTATCCGCCCAAGCGAGCGGCCACAAGCGGGCCAAGCCGGCCTGTCGACTATCCCGAGTGCAAGCGGCATGAAGAAGAGAGCATCGCGCCCGATCGCAATCCCTGTCATCCCGCATCACCGAGGCCTGAAGCAGGAGTCTGTCGATTTCTCTAGACTCTCGGGCGGTGGGAAGGCGAGTAGATCCAGATGACCTAATCGGCGCCGCCGAGGTGCAGGCGATCCTCCGGCTGTCGCACCCCAGCAGCGTCACCACGTACCTGAAGCGGTACCCCGATTTCCCCCAGCCGGTCGTCGATCGCAGCGACAGCCGCATCCGGCTCTGGGATCGCCAGGACATCGTCCGCTGGCACGAGCAGAGGGAGCGGGAGCGCCACCCGTGATCGACGACGAGATCGTCGCCGGCGACCAGAGCGGCGGCACCAACACCAGCCACACGATCATCGTCCCCGCGCTGAGCCAGCTGCTCGGCGCGGTGGACCGCAACGCGGAGGCCGTCGAGTACGAGCGGGCGGTGGTCGAGCAGAACCTCCTCGGCAAAGACACCGCCGAGTCCCGCAAGCGAACCCTGCGCTACCTGCGCGAGCTCTATCTCCTGCGCCCTGACTCGATCCTCTTCCGGGCACTGCGCGACCTGTGGACCGACGACCCCACCGGCCAGCCGCTGCTGGCCGGCCTGTGTGCGCTGGCCAGGGACCCGTCGTTTCGGGCCAGCACCCCCGCGATCCTCGCCGCCGACCCCGACGACGAGCTGACCAGCGCCGACCTCGCCGACGCGGTCGACAAGGCCTTCCCCACCGCCTACCGCGAGACCACGCTCGCCAAGATCGGACGCAACACCTCCTCGTCGTGGGAGCAGACCGGCCACCTGGAGGCGATCGCCCGGACGCAGAAGGTCAGGACGCGAGCAATCTGCACGCCGGCCACCACGGCCTACGCCCTGCTGCTCGGGCACCTCGAGGGCGTCCGTGGAGAGGCGCTCTTCGACACGATCTGGGCGCAGGTGCTCGACCATCCCCGGGCCCACCTCATCGAGATGGCGATGGTGGCGTCACAGCGATCGCTCATCGACTTCCGGCACAGCGGCGGCGTCACCGACGTGGGCTTCACCGAACTCCTTCGCCCCATGGAGGGCCAACTGCTGTGAGTCGCATCGATGATCTCATCAAGAACTACGAGCGGTTCGTGATGCTGCCGTGGCCGGCGAACCTCGCCCCCGCCCAGCGGGTGTTGATGGCGGTGTACTCGCCCGAAGACGAGCGGCGCCTGCTCCTGCACCTGCCCGAGTTCGAGAACGCCACCAAGAAGGCCGGCTACGACTGGGCGCTGATAGACATCAGCCACGAGTTCGAGCGGTGGATGGCCGACCACGAGTACCGCGACGCCTACTTCGCCAACCCGAAGCTGATGGATCCCGAGCTCGTGGGGTTCCTCGACCGTCTCGTCGACGACGTCGGCCGCCAGATCAGCGAGGCCACGACCAGCCGCACGATCATCGGCCTCATCGGGACGGCCAGCCTGTTCGGGCTCGGCGAGCAGGTGAAGGTGTCGGCCCTCGTCGATCGGGTGGAGGACGCGGTCGAGGGCCGCCTGTTGGTGTTCTTCCCCGGCGAGGTTGAAGGAAACAACTACCGCCTCTTGGGCGCCCGCGACGGTTGGAACTACCACGCCACGCTCATCACCGCCGAGAAAGGTGCCACTCTGTGACCATCACCAACCGCGAGGTCTTCGCCCTCGACCCGACGGAAGGCGACATCCCCAACCTGGGCGTGGCCAAGGTGAAGAGCCCCGAGGACGACGGCGACTGGGCCACCCTCGAATGGGAGTTGCGGAGCTTCGTCTGCGAGGGCGAGTACGAGCGCGGCCTCGACCGCATCCTCGACCAGTTCCTGAGCCACCTGGGCCAACCCGAACAGCCCGCCGCCTGGGTCAGCGGCTTCTTCGGCTCGGGCAAGTCCCACCTGATGCGGGTGCTCGAGTACCTGTGGCGTGACTATCCCCTGCCGTCGGGCGCCTCCGCTCGGGCATTGGCGACGCTGACCCCCGAGATCGACCGCCACCTGGTCGAACTGTCCGCCGCGGCCAAGCGCGAGGGTGGGTTGTGGTCGGCGGCGGGCACCCTGGGCGCCGGCGCCTCGGGCTCGGTGCGGCTCGCCTTCCTCTCGGTGATCTTCGAAGGGGCCGGGCTTCCCCAGCAGTATGCCCCCGCCAGCCTGGCCATCTGGCTGAAGGCCGAGGGCCTCTACGACCAGGTCCGCGGCACCGTGGAGGGCGCCGGCAAGGACCTCGACCGCGAGCTGCGCAACCTGTATGTGTCCCCCGTGCTGGCGCAGGCGCTGATCGACGCCGGCGCGGCCTTCGGCGACACGGCCGCCGCGGTCAGCACCGCGCTGCAAACCCAGTTCCCCACCATCGACGACATCAGCAACGACGACCTGCTCGACACCTTTGAGCAGGTGCTGCGCCTCGCGAGCACCACCGAAGGCAAGCTGCCTCTCGCCCTGGTGGTGCTGGACGAGTTGCAGCAGTACATCAACGACGACAACGACCGGGCCTTGAAGGTGCAGGAGCTGGTCGAGGCGTGCTCGTCGCGCTTCGACAGCCAGGTGTTGATCGTGGCCACCGGGCAGGCCGCCCTGACCGCCAACCCGACGCTGCAGAAGCTGATCGACCGCTTCTCGGTCACCGTGGCCCTGTCGGACACCGACGTCGAGACGGTGGTCCGCAAGGTGGTGCTGCGCAAGAAGCCCGACAGCGTCGCCGCCATCGAGGAAGCCCTGGCCAAGGTGAGCGGCGAGATCGACCGGCAGCTGGGCGGCACCCGCCTCGAGGCGAAGGCCGCCGACAAGGCCATCCTGGTGTCGGACTACCCGCTGCTCCCCACCAGGCGGCGCTTCTGGGAGCGCGCCCTCCGCGCCATCGACAAGGCGGGCAAGGCCGGCGTCCTTCGCACGCAGCTGAAGATCGTTCACGAGGCGGCCCGCAGCGTGGCCGACCAGCCCCTCGGCACGGTCATCGGCGGCGACTTCGTCTTCCGTTCCGAGTCGGCCAGCATGATGCAGAGCGGCGTGTTGCTCCGCGAGATCGACGAGTTGATCCGGGGCCTCGACGACGGGTCGGCCGACGGCGGGCTCAAGGCCCGGGCCTGCGCGCTGATCTTCCTGATCTCGCAGCTGCCCCACGACGGCGTGGGCGACACCGGGGTACGGGCGACCGCACCGGTGATCGCCGACCTGCTGGTCGAGGATCTGGTGGCCGACGGCGCCACGCTGCGCAAGGACGTCCCCCGGGTGCTCGACGAGCTGGTCGAGCAGAGCCGGGTGATGAAGCTGGGCGAGGAGTACCGCCTCCAGACCGAGGAGGGCGCCGAGTGGACCAAGGAGTTCAACCAGCGCCGGGCCGCCATCCGTGACGATGCCACCCGCATGTCCCAGCTGCGCAACGAGTGGCTCGTCGGCGCAGTCGACACCGAGCTCGGCGGCCTCTTCCTGCTCCACGGGGACAGCAAGGAGAAGCGCAAGCTCGACCGCCACTGGGGCGACGACGAGCCGGTGGTCGACGGCAGCGCCATCCCCGTGTGGATCCGCGACGAGTGGAACGTCACCGAGTCGAAGGCCAAAGAGGCTGCCGCCCGTGCCGGCGACGAGAGCCCCGTCGTGTTCGTGCTGTTGCCCAAGCTGGATGCCGACGCCATCCGTGACACCCTCGCCAGCCACGCCGCCGCCCAGGACACCATCAACCAGCGGCCCGAGCCCCAGACCGACGAGGGTCGCCAGGCCAAGCAGGGCATGCAGTCCCGGGTGCTCGAGGGGACGTCTCGGCTCAACGCCCTCTTCGGCGCCGTCATCGCCAAAGCCCGGGTGTTCCAGGGCGGCGGCAACGAGCTCACCACGTCGTCGCTCCGCAGCGGCGTCGAGGCGGCTGGGCGCAACGCCCTCACCCGCCGCTTCCTCAAGTTCACCGTGGCCGACAACCCCAACTGGGGAAAGGTCATCACCAAGGCCCGCGACGGCGCCCCCGACGCCCTGACCGTCGTCGGCTGGACCAGCGAGGTCCCGGCCAACCCCGTCTGCAAGGAGGTGCTGGCCCGCACCTCGGGAGCCGGCACCAAGGGCAGCGACCTGCAGCGCGACCTGGGCGACGCGCCCCACGGCTGGCCCAAGGACGCCATCGACGGCGCCCTGCTGGCGTTGCTGGCCAACGGCAACATCCGGGCCACGCGCGACGGTCAACCGGTGATGGGCGCCAAGGAGCTACCCCCCACCCAGATCGGCAAGACCACGTTCTTCAAGGAGGACGAGCCGCCCTCCACCGCCGAGCGGATGGCCGTACGGGGCGTGCTCACCGAGGCCAAGGTCGGCTACACGACCAGCCAGGAGGCGGCCGCCATCAGCGGGCTGCTCCAGCACCTCATCGACCTGGCCGGACGCGCCGGCGGCCCACCACCGTTGCCCGAGCCGCCCGACACCAGCCATATCGACGGTCTGGCCGCGCTGGTCGGCAACCAGCAATTCCGAGGCGTGGCCGAGGCGTCCGAGCAACTGCGCCAGGACATCAAGGTGTGGACCGCCGCCTCCGAGCAACGCAGCCAACGCGAGGCGTCCTGGGTGAAGCTCAACCGGCTCATCGAGCACGGCCGATCACTCGATGATGTCGAACCCGTCCGGGCCCAGCGAGACGCCGTTGCCGCCGGCCGCCAGCTGCTCGCCGACCCCGACCCGGTGCCGCCGCTGACCGAATCGGTCACCACGGCGCTGCGCACTGCCCTCACCGCCGAGGTCGAGAGCCTTCGCACCGCTTACGACCGCGAGCTCGAAGGCCTCGAGGCGTCGGCCGAATGGCAACAGCTCGACGGCGACGCACGGGCCGACCTGTTGAGCGGCGCCGGCCTCGCCCAGGTCGACCCGCCGGCGATGAGCAACGACGACGACCTGTTGAAGGCCCTCGACACGGTGCCGCTGGCCGGCTGGCAGGAACGGCGCCAGGCCCTGCCCACCAAGGTGGCAGGGGCACGGGCCGCCGCCGCCAAGCGCCTCGAGCCCAAGAGCGTTTCGCTGACGCTGGCGCAGGCCACCATCAAGTCCGAGAACGAGGTAGACGCCTACCTCTCTGACCTGCGCACACGTCTGATGCAGCACGTCGACGCCGGCGAGACCGTGATCATCTGATGGAGTCGCAATCATGAGTGTGCTGTCGTCGGCCTTGCGGAAGGTGTTGGAGGACGCGTGCGTGCGGGGGCGGCGTGACGCGGAGGCGGCGACCCGTGCGGCGATCGGTTCGCTGGGGGTGGCCGACAAGCAGGTGCCCGGCCATCTCGATGAGGGCCAGCGGGTCTTGCGGCGGGGTTTGCGGGCCAAGTCTCGTGAGTTGGGCGACCCGGAGGGGTCGGTGGAGCTGTTGGTGGCCGAGTGTGCGTTCGAGCAGTGGCACCGGTTGCTGTTCGCCCGCTTTTTGGCCGAGAACGATCTGTTGATCCACCCCACCTATCGGGCGCCAGTCACGTTGGCCGAATGCGATGAGCTCGCCGCCGAGATGGGTGAGCCAGATCGGTGGGCGGTGGCCGGCCGGTTCGCGGCCGAGATCTTGCCGGGGATCTTCCGACTGGACGACCCCTGTGTGCAGCTGCGCCTCGCCCCCGAGGGCCGCGCCGCCCTGGAAGGGATCGTGGCCGGTT
>WPCK01378458.1_pt1 | contig 21675 bp, 15 predicted proteins | sample 5399851 | NCBI WGS metagenome assembly WPCK01 (sample SAMN12869471, study PRJNA574797) | sludge metagenome | isolation source: wastewater treatment of pH11 | place: China:Beijing | collected 2019-05-20 | reverse complement strand
ACAAGATCCGCGTCCCGGAGAGACGCGGCTACAAGATCCGCGTCCCGGAGAGACGCGGCTACAAGATCCGCGTCCCGGAGAGACGCGGCTACAGGTTCCGCGTCTCGGAGAGACGCGGCTACAGGTGGTTCAGAACAATTCGTCGATCACGTGCCCGCTGTTGGCGATTTTCATGGGCCTGCCATCGGTGCTGGTGAATGTCGTGTCCAGTGAGATGCCCATATTCCGGCAAACAGATGCCATCAGGTCTTCCGAATTCCACGACGGTCCTTCGATGGCCGTGCCGTCATCATTGGTCTTGCCGATCGCCTGACCTCCCTTGAAGCCTCCTCCACCGACGACCACGCTCCACGCTCGCGCCCAGTGGTCGCGCCCGCTGTCCCCGTTGATCCGGGGCGTGCGGCCAAACTCTCCCATCCAAATGACCGTTGTCGTCTCATACAGGCCGCGAGCCACAAGGTCCTCGATCAAGGCGCTCATGGCGCGATCGAGCGTCGGCAGCCGATCGTCCTGCAGTGTCGGGAAGATATTCTGATGATTATCCCAGCCCCCAAGGTTGACTTCGATAAAGGGTACGCCAGCTTCCACCAGACGCCGCGCCATCAGACAGCCCTGTCCAAATCCGTTGTCACCGTAACGATCGCGAACTTCCTGGGGTTCATTGGCGACCCGGAATGCAGCCATCTGTTCGCTGGACATGAGTTCCAGGGTCTTCTGCAAGACCTTGGCGTGTTCGAGGGCTGCCGAACCACGATTCTGGTCGATGAAGCCGGATTCGAGAAGTTTCAGGGCCTGAATTCTCTGCGTCAGCCGGTCGGCAGGCAGATTCATTTCAAGGTTGCGAACGTTGCCATTTGAATCCACGGTGAAAGGGGCCCACGCCATCCCGAGAAAACCTGGTCCTTCACTCGGTCCGCCGACGCTTACGAATGGCGGCAAGGCCAGGCCTTCGCGGTCGCCCATCACCTGGTTGGCAATGACCGAACCGTACGACGGATATTCCACCGTCGGACTGGGGACATATCCGGTATGCATGTAGTATCGACCGCGATCATGATCGGCTTCCCGCGTGCTCATGTTGCGGATGATGGCCAGCTTGTCCATATTCGCGGCTACCATGGGCATGTGTTCGCAGATTTGAACGCCATCAGCCTTTGTGGCAACGGGTTTGAAAGGGCCGCCGGTTGTGGCGCCCGGCTTCAGGTCCCAGATATCAATGGTCGAGGGTCCGCCACCCATCCAGAGGAGGATTGCGCTTTTGCGACTGCTGGAGAGCTGTTGCGCATTGGCACGCAAGCTCTGTCCGAGGGCCAGGGCGGTTCCGGCAAATGCCGTCGCGCCCAGCAAATGGCTGGCGAAATGCCGGCGGGTCATTCCTCGTGGTACCTGGAATTGCATTGTCTGGCTCCAGTCGCAGAACGTTTGATGAAAACGGTAACAGCTGACTAATGGTTGAAAATAAACTCGTTTGAATTGAGGATCACCCACCAGAGGTCCTGAAGGGCTTCGGATTCATTTCCTCGCGCTTGATAGAGTTGTCGTGCAAGTCCGGATTCATCAGAACCAGCGCGGCGGGACAAGCCTGCGAGGAAGAGGTAATCGACTTTTTCCCCGAAGTCCCGCGACGAGTCATTGGAAACCAGGCTGATCAGGTTGCCTTGCGCCGAAGATGTCGCAGCGCGAATGAGCTCGCCGTTGAACATCATCAGAACCTGGGGAATGGTCCCGGCAAAACTGGTCACTTCATCCCCCTCATCGGTGCCGAAAGCCTGGGCGAACTGCTGAAGCCACTGGTTCTTTCGCTGCTCAAGGGTTTCGTAACTTTCCGTGGAATCGCCGGCGCGGGTTGCGATGATCAGGCTCTCGTAAAGCTCCTCGGCGGACATCGGGCTCAGATAATAGCGTGAAAACAGCGGGGACTTGCCACCTTCCGGATCATCGGCGCCTGCTCCGCCTTTCGGCATGCGGCTGGAAAGCGAATAGGAGCGCGAAAGCGCGGTCCAGCGAATCAGCTTGCGGATATCATAGCCCGATTCGCGGAACTTCGACGAAAGATAATCGAGAAGCTCCGGGTGCGAAGGAGGATTGTGAGGACCAAGGTCGTCAATCGGGCGAGTCATGCCATAACCGAGAAAATGTGCCCAGATCCGGTTGACCATCGCCTTCTCGACATAGCCGGAGGAAAGCATCATTTCGGACAGCTTTTCGCGGCGATTGACCCGTTCCACCGAACCGTGGGGATCGACGGATGTGCCATCGATAAACACCGGATAGGCAACCTTCACCAGCCCGTTTCGCAGCTCGTAGTAAAGATCCGCCTCTTCGATGTTGTTGCTTTCGCCGAGATAATCGGCATCCACCAGTTCGCTGACTTGCCCCATCACGACCGCTCCCCGATTGCCGGTTGCCCGGACCTGGCGGAAAAAGGCATTCATCTCCCAGTAGGTCTGCTGCTTCCAGTCATTGAACGGATGGTTGTGGCATTGCGTGCACTGCACCTGCAGGCCGAGAAAAATCCGGGTCGTCGCCGCTGTCGCCTGGGCGGCATTCTCGTCGTTGACCTTGTCGATCAGGAAATTCACGGCACCGTTGAATTTTTCGTTATCCGGATCGGGGTGCCCTGTTGCCGTGACAAGCTCGAGAACCATGCGGTCGTAAGCCTTGTTCCGGGCAAAGGAATCGCGAAGGTATTTCTGCATCCCGCTACGACTGATTCGCGAATCGTTGGCAATGCCGCCAGTGCGTCCGATCAGCAAATTGGACCAGATCGTCGTCCAGTTCCGCGCGTACTCTTCGATGTAACGATCACCCGACAACAATCGGTCGATCAGATCCTTTCGCTTTGTCTTGCTTTTGGATGATGTGAATTCCTGCAACTCGTCCACCGAGGGTATACGCCCGAGCACGTCGATAAAAATCCGGCGACACCACTCCGCATCCGTTGCCTCTGGCGACGCCTTCACATCGTTGGCCGTCCACATTTCAGCAATGAAACGGTCGATTTCGGCGACGACCTGATCGTCGGGAACCGTCTGGGCCCGGGCCTGGCCGGTAACGAGGAGAAAAAGGCTTCCGAAAGCCAGGGCAGCGACAAGATACCCCGTTGCCCCGCGAAGTAGGAATCCTCTCCATGGTTCGGCATTCGAATGTCCGAAGGCGAAAGCGTTGCCTGAGACCATTGCGACTACCCTCGTACGATCAAAAGAGGTAAACGGCTTCCATTCAGACAGTGTGAACCATCCTACCACAAACATAATTCGCCGCGACAAAGCGGATGGCGAGGCTTCCGCCTCGAAAAAATGTTTGCAACCGATGATGGAAAACCATTTCGGGCCGGGAAATGTCTCGCAGGTTCTCCAATAAAAAAGGCAGCCGGGAGCCCTACACTCCCGACTGCCTAAACCAAACAAAACTTCAATTTTCCTGGCTGCGTTCGGCTTTCACTCCCGATTTCGATTACTGCGAGTGTATCATTTTTGAACACTTGTTCATTTTTGATACAATCATTTTTCGACATCGGTTCCGGACGGTTTGGGGGAAGTAAGGTCGGAAATTTGACGAGCCGGGAAAAAACAGGGAAAATAGCTTGTCCGGGCCGATCCAGTTTTCGCTGAAAAGGCCCGGACGCCACCTCATCTCGGTTCCGACCCCCGCTCAATCGCTTTTGGCAATTGGTGGGGCCCACCACTTCCATTCGGGACCATAAGCAAGTGGCATGCCACAAACTTCATTTGTCTCCTGTTCGGCCTTTTCCGGCGGGTCCGATGGCGCGGCCCATCCGGGTTGCACTGATTTTGGGTGAGATGCGCGGTTAAAAAAAACTTGTCAACTGCGTTGTCGCGTCCACCGATAACGATCTTCAGTCCACCAGTTGGCAAAGGAATGATCTCCAGCCCATGCGGAATGTTCGGGCACTGGTTCTCCCGGCACGGCACCCGAATAATCTTTCGTTGATCTGGAGTATCTCCTCGATGGCTGCACGCATGGTTCGACTTGTTTCCCGAAGCTCCGATGGTTCGTTGCGAACCAGGGAGTTTGCGGCTTTCGCCGAATTGCTCGATGGCTGGGAGCAGATCGGGATTGACGACTGTAGTACCGACCTGGATTTGCGTGGCAGTCCGGTGTTTCGAGGGCTTGTCGGTCCCATCCCGGATGGCAAGGGAGTTGCCCGTTACGAGACGCCGGAAGTTTTCGAAGCCCTGACCAAGGAATGGGCCAATACCCGGGTCAAACGTCGGCGGCGAAAGCTCGAAAGGCCGGTTGATACCGGGACCGCAGCGGGCTTGCCGGAATCAGGCGCATCGGGTCCGCGGGCGATACCGGTTATTCCCGCGTCCCATTTCTCGTGGGTCAGCGTCACTTCATCGATACACAACGTCTGATCCGAAAATCCTGAACAGCTTGCCATGTCAAGCAATGAATTCGCTCCCGGTGTATGTAACTGATTCGCAATGGGCGCCGGCAATGATCGTCTGGCAGCAGCGAATCCGGTCAAACGCGCAACACCACCTGTGCGGCTGACCATGACCCATCGAGTACAGAGGATGGCTCGATGGGAGGCAGAAAGTGCTGTCACTTTTTGCCGGCGGGATCCCGCCAGCTACTTGAGAAAAAGCGTTGCGTTGCAGTCTGGAACACGCATTTGGGATGTTTTGTCAGGCGCGAAAAATTTTTTCATTGCCGACCTGCAAGTTGCGAGAACAACTTTCGATTCTGCGCCGTAAACCTTCTGCCGGGACGCACCGCATAACCTTTCAGGCAACTGCAAGGTTTGCCTCATGCAAATAACCGTCGCGCCGAAGAGCGGAGACGGGGGTTATGCGGATCACGCAGTCATGAAAGCGATTGCTTTTTTTGACCGCGGTCAAAACGTGATTATGTTTCAACGGACCAGAGTCCCGCACTGGCGAAATGCCGGTGCCATCTCCTGATTGGTCCGCTCCCAGATGGTTTGGCACTGTCGGGCGCCTCATCCGCGCACCGGGCTGCCTTGCATTACGGAACTACACTCCATGAAAGAACTTGCAATGCTCCCCGACGGCGAACGGCGACGCAGGGTTTCGACCTTGCTGATTTTGGCATTCGCACTGGTTTGCCTGATCCGTCCGGCATCTGGCCAGGCCATTTCCGGCGTCTCGCATGTTGCCGGGACTCCGGAGGCGAGCCACGTTCAATTGCTGATTGACGAGGGCAAACAGCTTGAAATCGCCGGCCGGTGGGCCGATGCGCTGACTCATTACCAGCACGCGCTCAAGACCTGCCCCGAAAATCCGCAGATCAAGACCCGCCGTTCGATCGCGCGAATCCACTACGACCTGAATCGCCGATACGCCGATTCCCGCTACGTCGAATCCCTGGCGCGTATGGGCGGGTCCAATGCGCTGAATCTCTATGCCGAGATCCTCCTGAAAATCCAGTCTTATTATGTCGACGAACCCGACTGGGACAGCATCATGCGGCACGGCCTTGCCTGCATGGAAATCGCCCTTTCCGATGAGCACTATATTGCCAACAACCTGCCGCAGGTCGACCGGTCGCGGCTGCAGCCGGCGATTGACCAGATGAATTCGGTACTGGGAAAGTACCCGGTCATGACCCGCCAGGATGCCTATGTCATCGCCAGCAATACCTGTCGCCTGATGCAGCGGGAATTGGGACTGCCCTTGCAGACCAGCGTTTACGAATTCACTTGCGGCGCGATCATCGCTCTCGATCCCTATTCCGCGTTCATGACCGGCAATCAATACGGGGAGACGATGTCGCAGATCGAAGGGAACTTTGTCGGCCTGGGCGTCGAACTTCGCACCCACCCGGACTCGCTGGAAATCGTCAGTGTCATTCCGCTGGGCCCTGCCGGATCGGGAGGCATTGTGGCCGGCGACCGGATTGTCGAAGTCGACGGGAAGACCGTTACCGAACTGGGTACTGAAGTCGCCGCGGATGCGCTGCGCGGACCGGAGGGGAGCGTCGTCAGCCTGAGATTACATCGCGAAGGGGGGCGAAATGAGGTCGTCAGGCTCCAGCGTCGCCGGGTTGATATTCCGAGCGTGGAAGAAGCCAGAATCATCGATGCCGAAGCCCGCATCGGCTACATCCGCCTGACGACGTTTCAGAAAACCACCGGGCGGGAATTTGATTCCGCCTTGTGGAACCTGCAACAACAGGGGATGAAGGCCCTGATTGTCGATGTTCGCGGCAACCCCGGCGGGCTGCTCAATGCCGCCGTCGAAATATCTGACCGGTTCATTTCCCAGGGTGTCATTGTCTCAACACGGGGCCGAAATCCCCTTGAGGACTATGTCCACCGGGCCAATGATGCCGGAACCTGGAACATTCCGCTCGTCGTTCTGATCGACGAGAACTCGGCAAGCGCCAGCGAGATTTTCGCGGCGGCCATTGCCGACCATCATCGAGGGGTTATCGTCGGACATCAGAGCTATGGCAAAGGGAGTGTTCAGGGGATTTTCCCGCTGAATGTGGGTGATGGTGGAGTACGCCTGACGACGGCCCGTTTCTATTCACCGAATGGAACGCCCATCTCGCAGCGCGGAGTCCTGCCATCCGTCGATGTCCAGTCCACATCCCGCGTTCCCGAAGCGGGCGCAGCGGGCAACGAAGCCGACGAGATTCTTCGCGTGGGCACCGAAGTCGCGAAGCGCACGGCCACTCAAGGCCTCAATGCACGCTAGGCATCGCCTGATTTGGCCCGGGCAAGGCTCGTTCTTCTCGAACGCCGATGGTATTTGAGCCCGGGGATGAAGAAACAGGCAGCCGAAACGAGGCCAAAGATCAGATGTGACCATTTCGGGATCAGGGCCATCAGGAAAGCCGTGACGAAAAGAGCCAGAGCCTGCGCGTAGAAAGTGCCGCTGAGGATGCTGGCCTTCACCAGAAAGACCATGCTGGCTACCAGCGCGAGAATCGGCGAAAGGCTCAGCACGGGCAGGCCCAGATACGACTCCAGCGGGAAAATGGCCGCGACGCTGATAATACTTCCCAGCCAGAGATGGGCAATTTGCCTTTCGACAAAAGTCACCGGGCCCATTCGTTGTCGCAGGAACCAGAAGACGACGGCCCACGCGCCAAATCCGGCCGTCCACATCAGGAAGTAAATCCATCGCTGTTCGACTCCGGCGAGATGGAAGACTTCAGTGACGGCACATGTCAGCGACAGGGCCAGCGAGTGCCACATCCACAACAAGCCCCAGTTTTCCAGAACTCCGGCGTGATGGGTTTCCTTGAGAAGGCTGGCAACCACCTGGGCAACCCGACCACGTTCCGCTGAAACCGGCTGATCGTCCAGAAAGGCACGCAGGTCAGCGGCCAGTGCATTCGCCGATGCATACCGCAGGTCGGCAGGTTTTTGCAGGCAGCGCATGGTGATCATTTCCAGGCGCCGGTCCACGTCGTGGTTGAGAGCGCGAGGCATCATTGGCTCCTGCTCGAGCAACAGCAGCACGGTGTCAACCGGAGAGGACGCGACGAATGGCGGCCGGCCGGTGAGCATGTGATAAAGGATGGCTCCCAGGCTATAGACATCGCTGGCCGGACTTACATCGCCGCTTCGTCCGGCAGCCTGTTCCGGAGGCATATAGGCCGGCGTTCCCAGAATGGTTCCCGACCGGGTCAGCGACTCGGCGGAGTCGACTTCGCGTGCGAGTCCAAAATCGCAGACAAACGGACGATTGTCCGAGTCGCGCAGCAGGATGTTGGATGGCTTGAGGTCCCTGTGCAGAACGCCGTTGTCATGGGCGAACGCGATGGCTTCCGCAACCTGAACAAGAATCTTTGCGGCCAGCCGCGAAGGAATGGGGCCGCGCGCCAGACGTCCGGCCAGTGTTTCTCCTTCAATCAGTTCCATGCAGAAGTACGCGCAGCCGTCGAGGTTTCCGATGTCGAGGATGCGAATGATTCCGGGGTGATCGAGTCCCTGAACGCGCCGCGCCTCCGCCCGGAATCGCTGAAGGGCGGCACTTGACGACCGGTCGCCGGACAACATCATCTTGAGGGCTACCACCTCGCCAGTCTCCTTCCTGGTGGCGCGATAGACGACGCCCATTCCTCCCCGGCCAAGCTCTTCTTCCAGAATGTAGCCACCGAATTTGGAAGGGAGCATCGGGGCCTGATGGGGCGTTGCGGTTGCATTGCCCCTGGAGGAAGACGTACGCTGTTGCTCGCCAATTGCCCGCGTTACCAGCAATGTGCCCCACAACGCGCGCAAGTCCTCTTCCAGATCCGGATATTCGCGGCAGATGGCTGCGAGTTCCACCGATTCGCCATGCAGAATCCGGTCTGTGATGCCGGCAACAACTGCGGCCAGTCGCTGTTCGCGATCCGTCGGATTGGGGAGCGGGTTCGCTGGCGGCGGCTTCATGGTTGAGATGGAAAGGAGCCGGTATCGGAATTCTTGCCGGCGAGAGTGTGGTTCTACAGGTGATCCTGCATCAGTTCGCGCAAGCGCCGGATAGCCCGCAGGTACCGCATGCTCGCAGCGGGTTCCGACAGGTCCAATGCCTGCGCGACTTCCTGATTGGTCAGCTGTTCGTAATTGCGCATAATAATCACTTCGGCATCGATTTCATCCAGCCGGGTGATGGCGTTTTCCACGATCGCAGCCAGTTCATTGCTGATCACTTCCGAGATCGGCGACCGGCCCTGATCCTGAAGTTCGCGGAGCAACACCACGGAACTGGGGCTTGAGCCGGCATTAAAGCCCGCCTGTTCGCGATCGACAGAGCGCTTTGCCGAACCGCGATGCCGGCGGTGGGCATCGATGATCCGGTCCCTGGCGATGTGTCGAACCCAGAGATGGAACGGCATTTGGGGGTTGTCCAGATATTCGCGCAGCCTTCGGTTCGCCTCGATCAGCACTTCCTGGACAATATCGCTCGCGTCAACCCGTTGCTGGATCTGGCGATCAAGTCTCATTCGAACCAGGTGATGAACGGCATTCCTGTGCCGTTCGACAAGTTCATTTACAGCGTTCGGGTCGCCACTCCGCGCCCGGCTGACCAGACGTTCAGTTTGACTGTTTTCGGGCCACATCGAATTCAAATCCGGCAAAAACGTCCACCCGGCGGACTTGCCGGAATGAGCCCCGTCAATATACCTGACAGATCGATGCGCACGCCACCGCGTCATTTGCGGCACCGGCGGATCCACGTTCGCTTGCAATTGCCACGGTACGTGCCGACAATGGCGCCTTGCACCGAATCACTTCGATTTCCCAGGGATAACGATTCATGACGACCGCCCAACTGATTTCGCGGCCAGCCAGCCTGACTCTATTTATCGTACTCGTTCTGATTGCCGGGTTCGGATGCAACAAAACGGACGAAAAGGAAAACTCGGCAAAGACGGGTGGTCCGGAAACGGCGGCCGCAGCCATTCGGGCATTCATTGACGGCCTGAAGAAAGAGGATGTCGACAAGGCCCTTGCCGTACATGTCAATCCCGACAGGGCAAAGGCCACTGTGGCATCCCAGGTTCGTTCGATTTCCGCCGCTAACCGCTTTCGACACGCCGCCCACGATAAATTCGGCGCCAACGAGTACATTCCCCTTGTGCCAACCCTGGTCACCCGCCTGGTCGAACAGCTCAATACCAGCCCTCCGCTGGAAAACGGGGACAAGGCGAGCTGGGATTTTTCCGGCCTTGGGCCGATATTGCTGGTGCGCCAACAGGGAGTCTGGTTTATCGACTGGTCAGGCCTGTCCGATGAGGCACTGAAAAAAATGTCCTCGGAGCTGGATGGATCATCATCCATCATCGAATCAATCAGCGAAGAGATCGAGTCTGGCAAGTTCAGAAGCATGAGCGAAATGACAAAGGCGCTGGGCGAGAAACTGGAGAACGCCGAACAGCAACGTACCGAAGGCTGACTTCCTGGGCTGCCTCGATTTGCGCGGGTTGAACGGTGAGCTATTCGCAGGCGTCGCGAAGCGCATCCATCAGGCGATCTACATCCGTTCGCATCGTATAGAGGTGGTGCGACACGCGGATGTACCAGCGGTTGTCAAACAGGATGACAGGGACTTCTATTCCATTTTGTTGCCATAGCCGCTGCTGCAGCCCTGCCCAGTCGCCCGATGGAAGCGGAACGTGCGCCATGGAACCATACCAGAGCCCGACATCCCGCCCGATCGGGTGTTTTCCCGACCATTCGACGAGTTGTCTCGTGGTTTCGCCGGTCATCGCGCGAACCCGGGCGCGAAATTCCGGCAACCCCGCCGCCTGCATGAACCGGATCGCGGCCGCGACCGAGTAGTATCCGCTGAAGTCCCTTGTCCCGGGCCAGATGAACTCCTCATTCCACCTTTCCGGGACATTGGGCAGGAGTCGCCCCCAGCTCATCAACTGTGGAGCCATGCGGTCATGCCATCGCGGGTGGGCGTAAAGGAACCCGGTGCCAAGGGGTGCTGCCAGCCACTTGTGGCAACTGGCCGTATAAAAATCGCAGCCCAGTCCGTCGAGGTCGACTTCAAGCTGTGCGAGAGCGTGGGGGCCATCGATACAGACGGCGATTCCCCGCCGCCGCGCTTCGGCGCAAACGGCCTCGACCGGCATGATCAAAGCCGTCGGACTGGTGATGTGACTGATGACAAGCAGGCGGGTTCGCTCCGTGGCGCCGGCGAAAACAGCCTCGACGACCTGTTCGTGAGACTCAAACTCATCAGGTAACCGGGCGATCACCAGGCGGGCACCATGTCGCTGGCAAGCCCTTTCCCAAATTCGATGAACGGCGCCGTATTCGTGCTGGTTGGAAAGGACTTCGTCTCCCGGATTCAGCGGAAAACAATCCGCCACGATATTCATGCCGAAGGTGGCGTTGTCGGCAAAAACCAGGTTGCCCGATTCAGTTCGGACAAAATCAGCCAGGACGCCGATAGACTCGAGCCACATCGCTTCGTGCTCGCGCACAAAAGTGTTCATCGGCTGGTGATCGGTTCGCTCGATCCACTCCAGCCGCTTGCGGCGAACCGGCTCGGGGCAAATTCCGAAAGACCCGTGATTCAGGTACGTTGTTCCTTCTCGCACCACAAAGTGGGCTGCAAGGTCGCTCCAATCCCCATCGACGTCGACGCGTCGCCGCAGCGCGTGTTCCACTCCATTTGCGGTCATGTTCAACCTTTGCTTTTGAGATTATCAATACGTTTTCTGTGCCGGTTGCTGAAATGCGCGGCACGATGCGCATCGTTCAGGCATTTTGCAGGCGAGACAGGGAAGCGGGCTGTCGTTTTTCCCTGACAAATACCGACCTGCAAGGATTTTGATCAATTGGCGCGACAGTTGCAATCGGCAGCGTGCTTCCCGCCACAACCTGGCGTGTCGGATGTGGCAGTTTGATCTGATTCATTTTCTTTTTTTTCCTGGAGGACTTGTGACCCCGAAATCGGTATTGGCTTTGTGCCGCGAAAAAGACGTCAAGGCGGTCGACTTGCGGTTTATGGACTTTATCGGGCTGTGGCAGCACACCACGATACCTGTGCATATGTTGACGGAAGATACCTTCGAGGACGGCCTCGGCTTCGATGGATCGAGCATTCGTGGATGGCAGGCCATCAATGAAAGTGACATGTTGATCGTTCCGCAACCGGACACGGCCTTCATGGACCCGTTCACGGCCCTACCCACGATGAATTTTATCTGCAACATCCAGGATCCGATCACGCGCGTCGACTATTCGCGCGATCCGCGGAACGTGGCGCGAAAGGCGGTGAATTACCTGAATGCGACCGGGATCGCCGACCGGGCTTTCTTTGGACCGGAAGCGGAGTTTTTCATTTTCGATGACATTCGCTTCGACCAGCAGGGGCACCAGGCCTATTTCTACATCGACAGCGTCGAGGCCGAGTGGAACCGGGGGCGCGACGAAAAACCGAACCTGGGCAACAAGATTCGCTACAAGCACGGCTACTTCCCCTGCCCTCCCATCGACCATTTGATGGACATCCGCAACGACATGATGCAAACGCTGCTGGATTGCGGACTTCCGGTCGAATGCCAGCATCATGAGGTCGGCACTGCCGGGCAAAGCGAGATCGACTTGCGGTTCAATGAAATGGTCAAGATGGCCGACCAGTTGATGATGTACAAATACATCATCAAGAACGTGGCGAAGCGTCACAACAAGACCGTGACATTCATGCCGAAACCGATCTACGGCGACAACGGTTCGGGCATGCACGTTCACTTTTCGCTCTGGAAGAACGACAAGCCCTTGTTTGCCGGAGACGGTTACGCCGGTCTCAGTCAGATGGCGCTTTATGCTATCGGAGGATTGCTCCGCCATGCGCCGGCAATTCTTGCATTTACGAATCCGACGACCAACAGCTACAAGCGGCTGGTCCCCGGTTACGAGGCCCCGGTCAATCTGGCCTATTCGCAACGGAATCGTTCGGCGTCCTGCCGCATTCCGATGTACAGCCAGTCGCCGAAGGCCAAACGGATTGAGTTCCGTTGCCCCGACCCGAGCTGCAATCCCTACCTGGCCTTCTCGGCGATCCTGATGGCGGCCATCGACGGGATCCAGAACAAGATCGATCCTGGCCAGCCGCTCGACAAGGACATCTACGACCTGCCGCCGGAAGAGGCTGCCCTGGTCGAAAAGACCCCTGCATCGCTCGATGCGGCCCTGGATGCGCTGGAAGCGGATCACCAGTTCATGCTCCGTGGCGACGTCTTCACGCAGGACGTTATCGACACATGGATTTCCTACAAGCGGAAAAACGAGGTCGATGCCATGCGGCTGCGTCCCCATCCCTACGAGTTCTGCCTGTACTTTGATAACTGAGCCTCCGGTCTCGCGACCGGCAGAAAGTCTGGCGGCGAAGGGCACGCGGCTTGCGTGCCCTTCGCTTTTCCTTTCATCAACGAATCGATGGCAATGGCCAACAAGCTTTCATCTCCGCGGATCGGGATTTTTGGCGCTACTGGCGCGGTGGGCAAAATCGTCTGTCAGTTGCTGGAATCCCGCGAATTGCCGTATCATTCGATTCGTTTCTTTGGTTCGCCGGAGAACTCGCTTTCCAGGAAACGGGAAATTCGCTTTTGCGGACAGTTGTATCCCGTCGAACCGCTCATCGAGGAGCGCGTTCACGATCTCGACCTGGTTGTCGCCAGCACACCGGATGAAGTGGCGAGGGAATCCGCGCCGTGGGTTGTGAGGCAGGGCGGGATTTTCATCGACGAAAGTGCTGCCCACAGGATGTATGCCGATGTTCCGCTCGTGATTCCAGAAGTCAATTCCGATGCAGTCTTTAATCACAAGGGGATCATCGCCAGCCCGAATTGCAGCACCACGCAGATGGTGATTTGCCTCAAGCCCCTTCACGATGCATTCGGGCTGAAGAGGGTCGTGGTGTCGACCTATCAGGCGGCCAGCGGTGCGGGGCAGGCGGCACTGGATGAACTCCTGACAGGTACCCGCGCTGCGGTAAACGGCGAAACGCACCTGAACAAGTGCTTTGAATCCCCGCTTCCCCTGAATCTCTGGCCAAAGATCGGCGGCATGCGCGATGAAGGCTACACCAGTGAGGAACTGAAAATGGTCGGCGAAACGCGCAAGATCATGGACCTTCCCGATCTGCCGGTTTGCCCGACGTGCGTCCGTGTTCCCGTCGCTAATTGTCATAGCGAGTCGATCGTCGTCGAAACGGAGCGGCCGGCAGATATCGGGCGGGCGCGGGAAGTTCTCGCCGCATTTCCCGGAATCGTCGTGATGGATGAACCCGGGCAAGCCCGATTGCCGACGCCGCTCAATTGCTCCGGCCGCGATGAAGTGTTTGTCGGCCGGTTGCGGCGCGACATTTCCGTGGCGAACGGGGTGGCTTTCTGGTGCGTCAGCGACAACCTCCGCAAGGGCGCCGCTACCAACGCTGTCCAGATTGCCGAATGCCTTGTCCGCCAGGCTACCCGCTGAAATGGACTCGGGCGATTAGCCTTGAGTTGCCGATTCCGGAAGATAATACGGGACCGACAAGCTTGCGACCGTCAGGCCTGGTATGTCATAGTGAATGGAGTTTCCGAAACGCATTTCCACTTGGGTGGAGCAGTCTCGCGGTTATCCTGCAATGGTTCGATTCCTGTTTCTTTTGGCGGTTTTCGCAAGCCCGGCTGTATCAGCTCAAGTGCCCCGGTACGCACTTGAGCCGGGCCTCGAGCTTCGTTTCGCTGTCAAATCGTGCACCTGGTTCGACAGCGAAGACGGCACAAACGAAATGCCTCGCGAATCGGACGGTTCGCCGGCTTACCGGAAGTCCTCGCTGGTGATCTACGTTCTCAACCGCAATACGGACAAGAGTTGTCGCGTATTGATGACTTCGACTTCCGAAGACGACAGATTGCTCCTGACATGGGCAGACCTGTTTGACGACGGCCGGCTCAACCTGATTCCTTCTGCCATGCCGTTGCTGGAATTGGACTCCCTTCGCACGGTGTTTCCCCGATTGCCATTGGACGAGCACGAATTCAAATCGGGCTGGATTGAAGTGGAACCGCGAACCGGTGTGCAAATGCGCTACTCGGGGACCGGACAGGAAATCACCGCGGAGATGGAAAGCCCTGTCGGGTCCGTCGCGTCCGGCCGTTTTTCCCTGCGCTATCGGCTGGATGCAAGCACGGGCCTTCCAGTCGAAATAGTCAGTCAGGGGCGATGGGAGCAATACAAGGAGAATTTCTCCTGCACCGTGTCATGGGAGGAAACGATAAGACATGACGCAAGCTGGGTGAATGACTTCTCGGCGAATGCCGCAGCTTTTTTCGAAGCGAGATTCCGCTACCAGCAATCCAGCCGTTTATCGCTTGTCGATCGTGCGATTGCCGAACGCCAGTATCCAGGCGCAGTTGGCGCCATGCTTGACAAGACGATTGCTGACTTGCAAGGAACTCGCGAGTCCCTTACCGAACCGTTGTTTCAGCGGGAACTGGACGTGATCATTCAGCAAGCGAGGGAGAACTACGATAACAGGATTGAGCAGGCAAGGTCGTGGTCGAAGCTGGCCGGATTGCCGGTTCCGGCATGGACCGCAGACGACCTGAATCAGGTTGGCCATCGACTTGAGGATTATCGCGGCCGCGTCGTCGTCCTCGATTTCTGGTTCAGACAATGCAGCTTCTGCATCCGGGCCATGCCACAGATCGAGAAGACGGAGGCAGATTTTCGCGAGTTTGGAGCGCCCGTTTCGTTTTTCGGTATCAGCATCGACGAGGAGGTCGACGATGCGAAATTCGTTGCCGACACCATGCAACTCGATTATCCGGTGCTGCATTCGCCGGCTATCGCCGAACTGTTCGGAGTTCAGGCATATCCCACGGTGCTGGTGATCGGTCCCGACGGAACGTTGCAGGGGATCTTTTCCGGCTACAGCCTGACATTGCAGGATGATCTGGCGGCCTGCATCCGGAGAATACTCGATTCCGCCGGCGATTCCGACTAACGGCAGAAACCCGGCGGTTTCACTCTTCAGACTGCGCCTGTGGCCGCGTGTGCAATCCGCAAAGACACGCGCATCTCCTGATTCTTGCGTCATATGATGATCCGTATTTGGTATCATTCGAATCAACAACGTCGTCTTGCCTGCAGTTCCCGTTTGTTGAAAGATCGCGATGTCTGATTCCCACGACAAACTTGTCGAAATTTACAGAGCGGGTAATTTGCCCGAAGCCTATGCCATGCGCAATGCTCTTGAAGGAAAGGGGATCCGCGCGATCATCGAAAATGAATCGCTGCAGGGTGCACTTGGAGAAGTGCCGCTGGGCTGGTCGACGTTGCCGAAATTGATGGTTGCCGGCAGGGACCAGGAGGCAGCCCGGGCATTAATCGATGAACTGGTACGGCGCCCGGGAAAAAAGGGCGACAACGATCACGGCCTTGCCGCAACCGAGGCAATTGTGGAAGAAGGAAAGAAATGCCCGGAGCGTGGCTGGACTTTTGCCGAAAAACCTGAAGGCCCGGAAACGGATTTGCCGACAACGCCGCGACCTGCCAGCCCCATACCCGAATTGGGAGCAATGTCCGAGTCACACGTATGGCTGGAAATCGCTGTCATTGGAAGTATCAGCTTTCTGCCCTCAGCTGCCTGGTCGGTTATCAACCATCTCGAACCGGCAAGTCCGCTTTCCGACGGGCTCAACTTGTTGTCATTTGCCGCCAGTTCCATCGGTCCAATACTGGTGACGCTCTTTGTGATCTCGCGCAGCGGCCTGAGCTTGTCGAGCTTTGGACTCAGGCGTCCGGGCCCCGCCGATTTCGTGGCAGGCCTCGCCTTGATGCTATTCATGCTCATGATCTGGGGTGTTATCGCAAACGTCCGAATCGATTCGGACGCGACGGAAGAGGGGCCGAACTGGCAAACCATTACATTCTCCTGGGGTTTATGCACGGTGCTTGTAAATTTCATGGTTGCCATTGCCGAGGAACTCGTCTACCGAAGCTATTTGATCACCCGCCTCTCCACTCAGTTGCGTTCACCGGTTCTGGCGGTATTGATCTCGGCATTCTTGTACACCACCACGCGATTCCATTGGGATCTGATTTCAATTCTGCACGTTGTATCAATGGGGATTTTGTTTGGTATCTTCTTTTGTGTCTGGCCCCGGTTCTGGACCTACGCGATTGCCAACGGACTACTTTTCACGGCAGACGCGTTTCGGGCGGCAGCTACGGGATGACAAGGAAAGGGATTTTGACCAGGAGCAAATATCGACGCATGCCCCTTCCACTCGAGGCAGAACCATTTCGATCCTGATTGCCCGGGTCGTCAGAAAGGAAAATCCAGGTGGATATTGGCAATGATCAAGTTCACGCCGGGTAAAGTCGTCGTGTTCATTGCCACCGCCACGTGGCTCTATTGTGCAGGTCTTAGGACAATCAGACGAAATCCTGGAATGCGGTCACCCACAAGTGCGCGGCGGAAGCATCGGAAGAATCACAAACTGGCCTGTCCTGTTGACGCCCTTTTCTTTTGACGCCCTTTTGCCCATATTTCCTGCAAGAACTCTGCCGATTCGTGCGATTCGAGTTATTCGTGGTTGCTGCTTGACTTTGGGCAACCACGAATCGCACGAATTGAACGAATCTACAGATAAATTCTTGCCGACCCGACGACCGTGCCAATTCGATTGCAGTTTCCGGTACTCTCGGTCGAGATTTGCTTCGCGCTGGAGAGAAGTCCAGCAGGAATAGTCGGGTCAATGTTTGCCCGACCCAGGAAATCACAAAGTCGCCTGTCCCTTTAACCCTCGTTAGCCCGATTTCAATAGGAAGCTCCGTCGCGCACAATATTGCCAAAACAAGGAGCATCCCATGAATCCCGCCAATATTGTCGCGTTGTGTTTCTACTCGTGCATTTCGGTCAATTGCCAATCGGCTCAAGCACACCAAGTCAACGAAACCGTTGGCCAACAGTCGGCCACTGTCGTTTTTCTCGGCGACTCGATCACCGAGTCGGCGGTTGGCGACAATGGATACATCACTCGCCTGAACCAGGTGCTGAACAAGGACGGGAAAAACGGTTTCCAATTGATCGGCGCCGGAATCAGCGGGAACAAGGTTCCCGATTTGCAGCAGCGTCTCGACAAGGATGTTCTTTCCAGGAACCCGGCTCTGGTTGTGATCTATATCGGGATCAATGACGTCTGGCATTCGCTCAGCGGCAAGGGCACGCCAGCCGACCAGTATCGCAATGGACTTGTCGACATCATTCGGCGAATTCAGGAAAAAGGAGCGCAGGTGATTCTCTGCACCCCAAGTGTGATCGGAGAGCAGACCGACGGCGGCAACCCACTGGATGCGAAGCTGGAGGAATATGCAGCGATCAGCAGGGAAGTGGCCGCAGCGACTGCGGTCCGGCTCGTCGATTTGCGGCAACTGTTCTTGCACGAATTGAAAATCGTTAACCCGGGCAATGATCCGAAAGGTCATTTGACAACGGATGGCGTTCATCTCAATGACGCCGGAAACGAATTCGTACAGGAATGCCTGGCGGGTCCAATACGGTCAACGCTGCAAGGGGAGGCAGTTCGGCACGTTGTTCTGGTTCAATTCAAGCCGACGACCAATGTCGCGCAAATGAACCGTGTGCGCGAGTCCTTTGCGGCCTTGAAAGAGAAAATTGACGCGATTGTCACATTCGAAGGTGGCAGCGACATCAGCGTCGAGAACCGGAACCTGGGATTCACCGATTGCTTCGTTTTGACTTTTGCCGATGTCGCCGGCCGCGACGCCTATCTGGTTCATCCCGAACACGAGGCCTTCAAGCAATCGGCGATGCCGTTTGTGGAAAACGTGCTGGTCGTCGATTTTCTGACAGAAAAATGACTCTGCAGAACGTACCGTTTTCGCGGGAGCAAAAGTCACGCGCAAAGGTCCTCTACCCTGATTTTTCCCCTAAAAGCCGGGTTTTTGTCCGGATCTGGATTGTATTGACAACGATTCTTTCACCTTTTAGTCTGAATTTGTCGGACTGTCAGGCTGGATCGGTACAATTAACTCGCTAAATCGTTTCTTGATTGGGGGGTCGTCTCTATTCAGGACGATTCAGAACGAAGGTGTCGTGTTAACATAACCAGTTTGAACAATTCCCCGTTTCGGATGCCGGGAAGGCCCGGTGTTCTTTGGCGAGGGAATGAGGGTTGCATGAACAATGCGGAGAGCATTCACATTAATTGAGTTGCTGGTCGTACTGGCGATTGTAGGTGTCCTCGCCGGTCTTGCTTTTCCGGCCTATCAAAGCATTCGCGAAACGGCGCGGCAGACCGAGTGTCAAGACCGGCTCCGCCAACTGGGACTCACGACGCTCAGTTTTTACAACCAATACAAGGCCTATCCCCCGGCCCGACTCTTTCCGGATGCAGTGGGCAAGGCGCCCTACCATCGCGGTGACAGTGAGCCATCGTGGCTTGTCAGGTTGATGCCGTACATGGAAGGCGAGGCGGCATATGCGAATTGGGACCTTTCAGCTCCTTACACCTCTCAACCGATTGCAGCGATCGAACGTCCCGAACCCCTGTTCCTTTGCCCTTCCCGGCATTCCCCCGACAATGCTTCGACACCTGCCGGTACGGTGGATGTTACAGTGACCCTTCCTTGTGGTTGTGGGGGAGTCACCCAGGTTGTCGTGGTAGGAGGTGCCACAGGCGATTATGCCGGAAATCACGGTGACGCCTCCGCTGGCTCGATCGGCGCTCCGACTGATTTCTATTGGGGTGGCAATGGCAACGGTGTGATTATTTCCTCGAGAGCCCTGGAAAAACCTAATGGAACTTTGACGTGGGTTGACAAGATCGATAACAAGAGCATCTCCGATGGTATCAGCCATACTTTTCTCGCCGGCGAACTTTATGTGAATGCCGAAAACATCAACAAAATCCCGTTCAATGGCCCGATCTACAATGGTCAGGATTTGTCGGCCTTTGCCCGCGTGGGTGGACCGGGAGTGCCTTTGCAATCGGGCGTTCACGGCCAGCAGTCGGGGATTCTCGGCTTTGGAAGCTGGCACAAGGGAGTGTGCAATTTTGTCAATGCCGACGGTACAACCAGGGCCGTGGCGACCGACATCGACACCGTAACGCTCGGTCGTTTATGCAATCGGGCCGATGGCAAAGTTCCACTTCCGGACCTGGTCGACTAGGAAGGGAAAGGCCGGATTTCAGGCGAACGCCATGATCGTCCGGAACAGAGTATGAAGAATTGCCTCGTGTGGTTATTGGCGGGATGCCTGCTGGCGCAATGCGCCGGTTGCGGCAAGGGCCAGCTGGACGTCTATCCGGTGAGCGGGCGAGTCGAATTCGAGGATCGCTCCTGCCCGATGTTCGGAGACATCGAATTCTTCAACGAAGAGCACCGAATCAACGCCCGCGGCAAGATCACCCGGGATGGCACTTTTTCAGTTGGGACCTATTCGGCCGATGATGGCGCAGTCGCAGGGACTCACAAGATTGTCATCGTACAAAACACATCGACGCCTCTCATGCCTTATCTTTCCAAAACCGTGAAACACGATCATGGCCAGCTCATCCATCCCGATTATTACGACTATCGGACGTCCGACCTCAGTTGCACGATCGTCGAGGGTGAGAACGAAGTTGTGCTGAAGTTGCGAAAACATCCCAGTCAGGACAGTCAGGGAATGCCCCTCTCACCGGCGCGATGATCGCGTCAGGAACCGGGAGAGATTGCAGTCGCAACAGTGTCACCAGCTGCTTGATCCCATCGCAGATCCACTCAGTCTTTGGCGGCATTCAGCACCTGCTGCCACTTTTCGGCCTCGTCCGGCTTGTCGAGTGCAGTGTACAAGTCGACCAAACTTGCCAGCGATTCGACGAAACGGGATACCCTGATATCGTGGGGAATGCGAGCGAAGCGGGAATTCATCCCTTCGTACCCAGCCAGCAGCATTGGTTCTGCTTCCGTGAGTTTGCCCTGCTTCATGAGCGCGGCGCCGAGCACGCACCTGGTATTAAAGGTCGACCAGTCGTCCGGAGCGAGCGATTCGCGAATGGCGAGGCTCTCGCGAAGCGCTGACTCGGCCTTTTCCAGCGCCGGGAGTTCGATCTTGACGCAGAACCAGCCGAGTTGGGCAAGCCGCGCCGCCAGTTCCGGGCTTTGCGGAGCAAGCGAACTTCGGGCCGACGCAATCGCCGACACAATCAGAGCCGCGGCCTCCTCCTTTCGCCCGAGGTTCGCCAGGCACTCGGCGAGGTGGGGTTCCACAAATGCCAGCTCGGGGAATTGCCCCGAATAGCTGTAGGCCTTTTGAAGCAGCGGTTCGGCTTCCTCCAGCCTCCCGGCAAGCTGGTAGTTTCGGCCGAGGTTGGCGATGGAGAGCAAGGTTCCCGGATGAAGTTCGCCCAGCCGCGCGCGCTTTCGTGCGACAATCTCCTCGTGCATGGGAATCGACTTGTCAAGCTGTCCGGTTTCCCGAAAAGTGGATGCGAGATTGTTCATGCGCGCCAGGGTATCCGGATGATTTTCTCCCAGACGTTTGCGGGACAATTCGACCAGTCGCTCGAAAACGGGAATGAACTCATCCGGGTTGCCGACCGCCCGCTTGCAAACGGCAAAGTTGTTCATCGCGTCGAGTGTGTCGGGGTGTTCCTCGCCGTGCAGTGACCGCTGGGCATTCAGGACGACTTCGAGGACAGGCAACGCCAGGTCGTGCCGCTTCTTGCTGAGATAGGCCAGCGCAAGGTTGTTCAACGTATCCAGTGTATTTGGATGTTGAGGACCAAGAATGGATGTCTGCAAATCACCTGCCTCCCGCAGCTTTTCTATGGCCAAATCGGGCATGCCGGACTTGAGGTGGCACAAGCCGATAGCCGATTGGCTCAAGAGGATATCGGGGTGATTCAGTTCCAGGGTGGCCTTCCTCAGGTCATGACAGGCCTGATGTTCGCGAAGGGCCAGCTCGCGTTTCCCGTCGTCAAGGTACGCCTGGGCAAGCTTGAACCGGCAGTCGAGTGTCTCCCGATGATCCGGCCCCAATTCGGACTGGAACGACGCCAGGGCCTGGGAGAGAAGTTCCGCGGCGGAATTTGCCTGGCCGAGGCCCAGCATGGAAAGGCCCAGCGTCGTCCTGATCCGTGCCATGGTCAGTTTGTCTTCAATCGGATTGGCATCCAGTTGCCTGGCTGCCTGGGCAAGCCGGTCGCCGAGCACAACTTGCAAAGGCTGTC
>WPCK01225001.1_pt1 | contig 21679 bp, 5 predicted proteins | sample 5399851 | NCBI WGS metagenome assembly WPCK01 (sample SAMN12869471, study PRJNA574797) | sludge metagenome | isolation source: wastewater treatment of pH11 | place: China:Beijing | collected 2019-05-20 | reverse complement strand
AGATTGTTGCTGACGGTCTTGCCGGAGTACAGGCTACTGACGGAGATACCGGTCAAGTTGGAGTAAACCTGGTTGCCGGAGATGGTGGACTGCCGATAGCTTTGATCGAGAATGCCAAAGTGATTGTTGAAGATGCGATTGCCGTGAACGTAATCGACGCCATGGTCGTAATCGCCAGAAAGGTAGATTCCCCGGTCATTGTCGTAGATGACATTCTCAATGAGAGAAGAGCCAGTGCTGTAGTAAGAGTTGATGCCATACCCCGCCGTATGTGCGAACACGGTGTTCCCCTGGACGAGGACACGGAAAGCAGCTTGGATGCCCCCCGCGATGTTGCCATGCACCTGGTTGTTGGAGACGATGACCTCCGCTTGGTAGGCATCCGCGACGATACCAATCCGGTTTCCACGCACTTCGTTGTTGGTGACCACCGCCCCGTCGGCACGATACACGTAGATGCCATAACCGTAGTTGGTACTATCGTGGCCGAACACCTCGTTGCCATCGATCAGCGTGTCGTCGTTACCCGTTTCCACGTAGATGCCGTACTGGCCATTGTCGTACACCCGATTGTTGCGGATCGTCACGTTGTCGCTGTCCGCGCCATTGCCCAGGTGAATACCACGCAGGCCACCGGTAATGCTGAGGTTTTCGATCGTGACATCATCGGCACCCGCCAGCTCGATCCCGTAGCCCGTGGCGGTGTTCCCCCGGTCAATCAGTGCACGGCCTGTGGGGACGGCCGCGTCATGATAGCCTTCGATCGTAACACCCGAATCGTTGGCGGCAATCTGGGTATTTGTGGTGAGATGGTACGTGCCATTATCAATGCGTACTGTATCGCCAGGTCCCAAGTCAAAGGCATTGAGCAGACCCTGTAGCGTGGCCTTTGGCGTGGCGGGTGACAGACCATTGTTGCCATCATTGCCAGGTGCGGTTGTCCAGTCACCCGGCAGAACAGTGCTATCATTGACATACAGTATATTGACGGGAGCGGTGATCGTGAACAAATTGTTGCTGACGTCCGAGGACGCGCTGAGCCGTGTCACGCGCACGGAGTAGTTGCCGGGAGAAAAGCTGGCCGGAATCGCCCACTCGAATTCACCCGTGTTGGCCGTCGTCGCTGCAATTGTGTGGGCGAGGCCGCCGCTGCTGTCGAGTAATTCGATGGTAACTGTGCCCGCGAAGTCATGGCTCCGCCAGCGGATGGCAAAACTCCGACCCGCCGGCCACGTCTCACCGCCATCGGGACGCGTTACCAGTACATACTCGTCCGGGCTCTTGGATGCTAACTCCGTGCCGCCGAATGTCCCCAAGTTTACGAAGCCGCCATTCGGCGATGGTTCAAGTGCAACACTGGTCGCCGCATCCCCCCGGTCGATGGCTGGTGATTGGGCAGCGTCGGTCAACTCGACCGAGGGCAAATACTCGGGCAAGCCGGAACTGACGCCGATCACAGGGGCCAGCGCCCCGGTGAATCGTCCATGTTGACTGGAAACGTGGAAGTCATCGTCTCGTCCGTCCGAGCTGCCAAAGACGTAGCCCAGTTCGCCATCCACCCCCGCGGGATCAATAAACAGTGGATCGGCAGCAAGGCTATTGTCATCGTCCGATGTGGTGATTTGCCAATCGTTCAGCGTCGGTCGGTCAACGCCATTCCATCGCCCCACGACGCCCGTCCCCAGGACATGAAACAGGTTGTAGTCGCTGTCAAGCCCGGGTTGCCCATTTCCGAGGATTGCAAGAGCCACACTGTTCTCGACATGTAAAATATTGTTGCGGAGGGTTGTGTTCGGACCTCCCACCGAGATAGCGGTACCTGACTCAACGAACAGCGTGTTATTCTGGATACGATTGCCCGTAGCCTGTACCCAGTCGTTGATCCTGATCCCGGTACCCGTGTCGTACACGAGATTGTTCGACAGCGTATTGGAGGCGCGATATGCGTAGATCCCCGTGCCCGTTGAGTAGACGTAGTTGCGACTAACCTGGGCGTTGTCCGAGACGTAGATGCCCGTTGACGCGTCATAGACACGATTCTCGGTAATGGTCGTTCCGCCGCTGATGCCGGTTCGGTTGTCGAACACGACATTCCGACGTACTAACGAACCTCCGCTGATTCCTGCCGCGTTCGTGGCGTTGTGGCCGGAGACCGTGTTACCCGCAACGATTACGCCCGATCCGGCACTGATTCCGTAGCTTCCGTTGTCCTCGACGACGTTGCCGTTGGACAGGGTCAGGTCTGCATCGCCGACCAGCGAACCACTCCCGGTCACGGAAATGCCAATCCCTGTGTTGTTGTTGACGGCGTTTCGCTGGATGCGCGTGATGCCATAGGCGCTGATGGCCAGTCCGTTACCAGTGTTGTTGGTGGCTGAACTGTCAGCCACCGACTCGATATTGCCGGACAGTTGGATGCCACCACCGCTGTTACTTTCCGCCGTCACAAAGCCGATCGGACCACTGTCACCACTGATATATAAGCCTCGCCCGGCGTTCGAGTACGTGTTGAGATGGCTGAGCGAGTCAAGCTCCCTGTTGAGGTCTATTGTGCCGGTAATGCGTACACCGTCGCTGGAGTTGCCGTACGTCGTCAGGTGGTTTAGTTTCAACTGCTGAGTATCGGTATGCGCCCACAAGCCGTGCGTACCGCCATGCAGGGTCAAATGAGCGAGCGACACCAGGTCCGCGTTGTTGAGCTCAACGATGGGTGCGACCGTGTATGGATTGACAAACGTGAAACTGACGACGCGCGCTGCAGCGGTGGGACCAGTCAGGTCAAATCCCTCGTCGTCGCCCAGTTGACCGGCCCCTGAAATCAACACCGTTTCAAGGAGCTGATATTCCCCGGTATCCACAGAAACGTCGTCGCCTGCACCAACCGAATAGGTCCGAAAGATCGACTGCAGGCTTGGTTTGGGCGCGGATGCCAGCCGTCCCGTGTTGCGGTGACTGCCCGTGGTGGATGTGTACACATCATCCACCGTGCTGGAATCATTGACAAAGAATGTCGTCGTGTTTTCCGGGACCGTGAACGATTCGGAGGGGCGATCAAAGCTGATCGGAGAACCGATCAGGGAAACGACGATCTGTAAACCCTGAGTTCCGTAGGCCACGTTGTTGTTTAAAGGCGTCCATTCAAATTGTCCGTCATCTAATGTCGAGGCCGCCACTACCTCGACAAATTCCGGGCCATCCGCCGTGTCTCGATACAATTCAATCTTGACATTGGAAGCGGCGTCGTTACCAAACGTTTCCCAGGCAATCGTATGGGACAAGTTGCGTCCCCAGTCGACGTACAAGTCCGGGGTGCGGAGGTGAATCGACGGTTGGGACCGAACCAGCTCTTCGGCCACGGTATTCCCTGCAACCCCCATATCGACCGAAAGGACCCGGGGCACGGCATGCACAAATGCGTGGTCGAGGTGACTGTCGTTCGAGTTCCCCGTTTGCCGAGTGGCATCGAACCTGTACTCGACTTGTCGCGTCCCACTGGGAACCGCGATACGATCCCCGACCAGTTCCCATCGGTCAGCGACGTTTCTTGCCGTGGCGGTCGCCGTGGCTAGCTGCACGCTGTTCTCGTCCAACAGCCTGATCGTTATAGTGCCGCGGTCATTGAGCGCCTCATTCGCGGTGCGAACTCGGCCGCCAAATGTAAGGGCCAGGCTCCCGTCGTCAAGGTCTGTGACTTGGAAGCCCGCTGCCACCAGATTGATCAACTGGGATGCGTAGGCCGTCTGAACGTTGCCGGGCGCGAAGGCGAAATCACCAAGGAACGGCAGAGGACTGGAAGTCGTGGACGACCCTGCGGTGACGTTCCAGCCAGCAAGTCCATTCTCGAAGCCGGCGTTGGTGAGTAAGTTGCTGTAAAACACGTTGTCGTCGAAATCGGGCAAAGCAAGATCCGACAGATTGTCACCTGCGTCAACTGACGGATCGGCCCGGCGAATATTCAAGCCTTCCGTGAATACCTCCAGACGTCCACGGCCACGGTCGACGAAACGCGGTTCGGCCCATTGCGGCTGAACAGCGGTTGTGCCAATCGAGTGTAAATCGTAGCGGGCCAGGCCCATCTGCCAGTCGAGAATATCATCGAAGTCAAGCGACCAATGCACCAATTGGCCAGCTCCGGTGCTGTACAGCGTGTTGTAGTCGCTGAAAAAGCCAACCTGACTATTGTCGTCGACTGTGATGTTGTATCCGCCGTCGGCCCATAAGACGTTGTTTCGGATCTCAGTTGTCGTTGCCGATTGGGTGACGTGAATGTTTTCGCCTGTGGCGGAATACATCGAATTGTTGAAAACGCGAACATCATCCACGCCGTCGATCAGGATCCCGGTGGCCTGGTTGCGAGTGAAAGCATTGTGTGCAATCAATTGGCGATCGCGAGCCCGAATCGCAACGTCATTCATCACGAATGTGTTGAACTCGATTGTCCCGTCAAAGTCCGCGCCGACTACATTGCGCTCAATCAGGTTGCCTGTCTGTAGGTCCGTTCCCGCAAGCGTCCCACTTCCTGCGACGCCGGTCATATTCTGATAGACGTGCTGGTTCTGCAGCGTTCCGTCCAGCTGCACACCTGTCGCGTTTTTGTAGATATGATTCGGTTCGGTATTTGGCAGGAAGCCGAATGAGCCAATTGACGCGGTGACCTCGACGCCTATCGTATTGCCAAAGATTCGATGGTTGCTGAGAGGGACATCGGCCGCGTAGAGTACGCCGGTGGTTCCGCCCGTGATTTCGTTTCTTGCGAAGATCCCAGTAAAGGCCGCCTGAAGAGCGACGACCGTTCCCGTCCCGGTGCCTGCAAAGACGTTCTCGGCTATTTGCCCCGACGCCGGCACCTGCAATGAGAATTGTTCCGCTTGGTTGTATCGCAGCATTAGCTCGGCAACCGGTCCGCTAATCTGCACTTGTCCCAGCGTGGAGTGTTCAATTACCGGTCGATTCATAACGTCGCTAAGCACAAGCGAACCTGTACTGTTGATGACTTGGATGTCGTCTCCGCCACAGAAGTCGATATTAGTCGCAGTGCTATCCCGCAGCGTAAAATCGTTGGTCAAATCGACGACAAGCCCCTGCAGACGCAAGTCTTGAATAGTCGTTCCGTGCGCGCTTTGAATCGACACTTGGCCGGCGACATACGCGTCCTTCGCCCCAATAATGAGCAGTCCTGCGTGGCTGCTGTTGACGACGAAACCATTGGTGTGGTACCCCTCCACAATCAGCACGTCGCCCGCTGCCAAGTTGTTTGTGTCAATCACAGCCTGGATGTTGTTATTGTCTGCGACCCACACCGAATCCGCTGTGAATTCGTTGCCCCGCAGGAAGATACCGGTGCTTTGAGCGGACCCTTCGTTCCAGACAACGAAGGGACTGCCCGCCGAGTCAATGGCGATCGAGAGATTCGTTGGCGCATTGATCGTGCTGCTAATACCCGCACCTGAGGCGTCTCCCGAGATATCCTCAACAAATCCGCTACCATTCCAGTAGGCCACGTAGATCGCGCGGGACGCGCCCAGACCGGCATCTACCTGATCTTCCATCCAGGTGAGGTAGAGCTGGCCGCCACCTGAGGCAAGCTGCGGTTGCACCGAGTTCCCGCCCTCGGTGGAAACGACGCTGACATTCCATGAGGCAGCGAAACGTCCGACCATCAGTTCGGCCGCCACCGAATCGGGTTCGACTTGTTGCTGCCAGGCGACGAAGAGCAAACCTTGCCGATAAGCGAGCGTCGGTGCCGTGCTGTTCGTAGCACCGCCACTGATCCCATTTCCCGTGGCGGAACCCGCGAGACCGTTCCATCCCATGCCTGCAAACTCTCGAACGTACACCTGTTCGATGCCGTTTTGGTTGGCGCTCCACGCCACGGCAATCCTGGTGCCATCAGCGGCCAACTCGTAATCTGCGACGCTTTCCGCACTCGCGGAGATACCACTACCACTCGCACTGCTTGAGACGTCAGTCCATGCGCCACCCAGGTAGAGGCGTCCAAAGACGTTCTTAACACTTGAGCCGCCTGACCACGCCACGAATGGGCCTTGTGACGTGTGCACGATCCTGGGTTGAGAGGCAGTTCCGGTGCCGCTGATGCCTCCCAGGGGTGTCGTATTGAGGCTGATCCAGGCACCGCCGGACCCCGCCAAAGGATCCCATTTCGACACGTAAATATCGGTGACCGACGGAGACGTCTCTTCAACCCAGGTCACGATCGGATTGCCGTTACCGTCAATCGCGATAGCGGGAGACCTGGATGGTCGGCCGCTCTTAGAAATCCCGCCGAGTCCTGCGCTGTTGCCCAACTCCGACCAAGTACCGTCGGTTGTCAGCCTGGCGACGTAGATTTCCTCCACTCCCGTTCGGGTGTCGACCCAAGCGACGTAGCGCGTACCATCCGGGGCGATGGCGAGTGCGGGATCGAGTGCCGAGGCCACGTGTCCGCTGATTCCCAGTCCACTGCCGGACCCTGCGTAGTCGACCCACCTGCCTCGGGAGACAACTCCTTGAGGCAATGTCGCGTTCATCACGATTGCGGGCTGTCCGGGAAGAACCGGTGGCTCACTTGTGGGGTTCGGCGGCAGGAAGTTACCCGGCACTGCACCGTCGCCGGAGCCGTAGTTCACTGTGTTAGAACTACCGCCTCCCGCGTTGATGAAGTCGTCACCGGCTTCGGCGAAAAGAATGTCGTTTCCACCCTGGCCGAACAGCTGATCTTGTCCCGAGCCAGGCTCATCCTGGTCGGTCCCGAAATCGCCGTAGAGATAATCGACGCTCAGGTCGTCGCCGGTGATTGCAACACGGTGCCCATACAGTCGGTCATGATGACCCTGACCGAACAGGATGTCAGAGCCCCCGTACCCCTCAATCAGATCATCACCGAAACCGCCCTGGATGAGGTCATCGCCGTCGCCCCCCGCAAGCAAGTCGTTGCCGGCGTAGCCGAAGATTGTATCTTGTCCCGGACCACCATCGACGATATCCGCGCCGTCGTCAGAGCCGTGAATGACATCTCCGCCTTCCTCACCCCACAGCTGATCACAGGCCCCGCCACCGCCATGGAGTGTATCGAAGCCGAGCCCACCATATACGAGATCCGAATCGGTGCCACCGTCAAGGTAGTCATCTCCAACGCCACCCTCGAGGCGATCTACGCCACCTTGCCCGAAGATCTCGTCGTTATCCTCATCACCATAAAGGAAGTCGGCTCCGACAAAGGATCCGTATATCCGATCGTCGCCGAGCCCACCGTAAACGGCGTCGCCGAGATGGTCACCAGCGAAGACGTAGTCACCACCCTCATTGCCAAGCACATAGTCACTTCCGAACCCGGACTCAATGTGGTCGTCGCCGTCGCCGCCTTCGATATAGTCGGCGCCGCCGTTTCCGAGTATGCGGTCCGAGCCGGAGCCGCCGTAAAGCAAGTCGCCAAAATAGATCGTGTCGAAGAAGTTGGGGTCCGCGTCCGCACCATGGGACGAACCCTCTAACAAATCGTCTCCCTCTTCACCGTAAAGCTGGTTGCCGACTTCAAAAAGCACTACAAGATGGTCATTACCGGGGCCCCCAAATAATTGATCCATACCAGGGCCGGCCTCTAGATAGTCAGCTCCAGCATCGCCGTAGACCCAATCCTCGCCGCTACCGCCGACCAGTATGTCGTCGTCATCACCACCCCGTAAGTCGTCGTCATCGGCGCTGCCATGCAGGGTGTCTCGCCCCAAACCGCCCTGAATCACGTCGTTGCCTTGGTCTCCGTAGACGATGTCTTCGCCGACTTCTCCTTCGAGCCTGTCGGCCCCTGTCCCTCCCCAAATAAGGTCATTTCCGACGCCGCCCAAGACAAGGTCAGCTCCCGCACCGCCGTGGATATCGTCGTTGCCATCTTCGCCTTGAAGGTCGTCATTGCCATCGTTTCCGTGCAACGTGTCATTTCCAACGCCGCCAAACACTAGGTCTCCGTCGGCACCACCGAACAACGAATCATCGCCTTCATCTCCGTAGATCGTATCGACGCCGGAACCACCGTCGATCTGATCTGAGCCATCAAACCCTGTGAACGCATCGTCTCCTGAATCGCCGAACATGATGTCAGCCAACTGGCTGCCAACAAATACGTCGTTGCCCGAGCCGCCGTATAACGTTGAGCCTAGTTGAATGCCGTCACTTCCGGCGAAGAGGATATCGTTGCCGCCGTCGCCATAGATCAAATTGGCGCCATGGCTATTGATTAGTTGGTCATCGCCGTCGCCGCCTTCGAGATAGTCGTTGTGGCGGCCGCCGTTCATGAAGTCGGGCCCGGTTCCGCCGTACATGGTGTCTTCGTCATCGCCGCCTTCAAGGATGTCGTACTCGGGCCCAAGACCGAGGACGGTGGTTAGCCCTAAACCGCTGCGCCCACTCCACAGTTCGTCATTGCCGAGTCCGCCGAATAGCGCGTCGTTCCCGTCACTGGGTGCCTCGTAGCTGGACTCGAATGCTCCGACTAACAAGTCATTGCCTAATCCGCCGCGAAGCTCGTCAGATGCGTCGCCGCCAAACAGGGAATCGTCGCCAGGGCCACCGCTTAGAACGTCGTCGCCCTGGTCCCCGTGAAGAGCATCGTCGCCATCTGCGCCGGTCAAGTTGTCTTGATCGCGTCCACCCCGCACCGTGTCCGTACCTTTGCCACCCGTCAACGAGTCATCACCGACCCCACCAAAGATCGTGTCGTCACCGGATTCGCCGTCGATCCAGTCCGACTCAAGCGCGACCGTATAGGATGCGAGAAACTCGGGACCACCTCGCAAGACATCATCGCCGTCGTCGCCGAATATTCGGTCCGATCCTATTTCGCCATCGATCATGTCGATGCCTGGCGATCCAAACAATGTGTCTTCGCCCGAACCACCGTAAATATGATTTCGTTCGTTGACTCTAGACGCGGAAGTTTCCAGACGCTCACTGATGTGGTCGTCCCCCGCATTCCCATAAGCGAAGTCATCGCCCAAGCCGGGCTCGATAATGTCATTTCCGTCACCACCCAGAATGTAGTCGTCACCGTCGTGAGTCAGGATGGTGTCAGCGCCATCGCCCCCTTCCACCGTATCAGCGAGGTCTGTTCCTTCCACAAGATCATCACCGGCTTGACCATAGATGTTGCCGGGAATCGGCAAATCACGCGGCAATAGTATTTGGTCATCTTGGTCCGTGCCGTTGATCACAATTCGAGAGATCCCAGCGGCGGGAATTGTCGCAGTGTTAGGATAGCGCATGTCGCTTTCACGGTACCTTCGATTACAACCGTCCCAACAATCGTATCTCTGTTCCGCGATTCGCTCGCGTCTAACGAAGTCCGGCGCGTCGATAATATACGCGCTGTTGAACACATCAAAAGCGACCTTTAGTGTGGCCGCCGTTGGGTCGTCTTGATCGATTGATCCCGCTGCTGGAAAATAGCTGCTCCCCAAACTGTAAGGATGCGCGTCCCAGCTTACGTGCAGCTCGGAACCGACCATGGTGTAACTGAAGGTCGGGCTTCGCTCCGGAATGGTTAGGAACTGCCAGGAACCCGATCCGAAGATGCTGGATAGATCGTCGAGCGTTTGTTGGGCCGTCGATTGTAGTTGATCTACTCCATCGGCAATACGGTCTCGAACTTGTAACGCTTTACGCTTTGCTTTATTTGCTACCGCACCAACACGAGCTGCGGCTTCGTTGGCACCCGCCTCCAACGCCGCGAAGCGGTCTTGCACATAGTCGACGGCATCCTGCGCCAATTGAGCGATGTCATCAAACAGCAACGCACCGCATCCATAAAACGAAACTGGGTTCGTCAGGGCTGTGGAGCAAAGCAGTATTGTGGCGTTTCGCTCCATCTCATCTCGAATCCCTTCGAAGTGGGATCCACCAGGTTGGTTACCACCGGATCGGATCGTGAACAGCTCGAAACTGAAAAGTTCGTAGTCTCTTGTGCGAACAACCAAGCCGGCTTGCAGAAATCCAATTTCGCCCCAGGCGGTCACGTCGAGAGTCAACCCTAGTCCAAACTCAATTGTTTGAGTGTTTATCTGACCTTGGCTGTAGATATCCCCGGCTCTAACCTTTGCGACACCTTGATTCGGCGAAACGATGTCAACGTAGCCTTCGCCATTGAGAGCAACGTCTAGAGATACTCTCGCAATGTCGACACCGACAATGTCACCTTCAATTTCGACCGTGCCAGAGACGCTTCCAAGCAATTGGAAGGCGCGTTCATTGGGGCCGTCATCCAGGATGTAAAAACCCTCGGTGTCCAAGCCGATTGTTACATCAACGAGAAACTGCAATCCGACGTTGAGATTGACTGCTCCAGTTACATTGACGAGCCCAAAATACGACCAAAGAGGAGTCTCGGGAATGATTGGAAACGTTTCACCGATATCGGCGAGCGACGTATCAATGTCAAGGCTAAAAAGGTTCACAACCTTCCCCGACAACAGATCGATGACGGCATCGACCGACGCAAAGTCGTAATTGAGAACAACGCCGGATGCCGTTGGTTCTTGATAGGAAGAGCCTGTCAGCTCGGTGGGATTCAATAGGATTGCGATATCGCTCATGCCAAGCATATCGGCTATTGACCGGCCGCCACCCAGCACCTCGATATCCGTCGTAAGGAAGTCTCGAATCTCTTGTGGCAGGGGATTGTATTGATTAACCAAACCAAGGAATCGGTCCCGCAGTTCGTCCTCGAAATCGGTCAGATTGGGAACCGTCAGCGGATCGACCTCGTACGTTGCCCGCTCAGTCAGCAGGTCGTAAGTGAGACTAGCCTCCCACGTGAGCGCGTTTGCCAACAGGTCGCCGATCGCCGGAATACTTGAAGGACTCGCGGTCAAGACCAGGTTAGCGGCCAAGGTCCCGACGTTGTCGACGACGCCTTCATCGGAATCCATGAGAAATCCTACCGAGACATCGCGCAAGTATTGCTTCTCGTTGGGAACCAAATCAAAATCGCTCAACGTGATGGTGGGATTCAGACTGAGATTGGCAGTCACTGCCGCGTCCACGGAAACAAGGCCTCCGATGTCGAGCGATCCGTTGAGAGTGGCTGTCGGCGTCGCGTCAAACTCGACGAAAGATTCTTCGGACAAATAGGGACCTCCAATAGCATCAAAACCAAATGCCATGTCGACGAAGATTGACGGTTGGACGTGCATAATGCCGTTCAGGTCCAATGTGATCGGGATCCCGTCGTCGCTAAAGTCCCAGTCACCTCCTACGGACGTGCTGAACTGAGCAACGGGAACGGTCCTTTGAAAACTGATCCTCAGCAAATCGTTCGATCCAAAGTTCTGCTGCAAGATATCTGTTGGGTCCATGAGTGTCGTAACAGTGAATCCCTGGGCCGACAGTGTGGCTAGCGCATCCCCGAGACCAGCACTGCAATCCAAGGCACCCTCCAAGGATGGCTCTAGTCGCTCGCCCAACTCTTCACCGACAAACGGTACCGAGTCAAGCACCGAGGTAAAACGCGACGCTTCGTCGGCTATTGTTTCAACACCGGAGCAAATCAGAAGTCCAAGCGAGTCCGCTAACTCGTCTTCGTCGAAGCCAGAGTTAGATACGTCAAGTGAAAAGCTGCTTGCATCGACTTGCCAAATCCATCGTCCGCCAAACGTGAAAGGAGCTCGTTCGGCCAAGCCGGCAAGTTGGAAAAAGTCGAACCCGAAATCTAGGTTCACCGACGCCCCGCCCGTGACATCCAAATCAGTTACCGAGCTGAACCCACTTAGGTCTGACAAGCGGATGCGACCGTCGGGATTAGATGTCACGAACCGCTGCGTTAGTGACAACCCGACACTCCCCTGACCGCTGACACTGGCGACCGCACCAATCGTGGCAAACGCGTTGCCAGCCACTTGCAATCGACCGTAAAGGCCATTGCCAGGAAGAAAGTAGAACCCCCCGGTGTCGACTCCGAAGGCGATCGTGAAGTGAAAGTCTGCTAAAGCACCGAGCGTGCCGTTTAGATTCACTCCGACGAGGTCAGTAAGCGCGGAGAGACCGTTGGAAGTCAGCGCAGTGCTGGCCGCAAGATCGGCGATCGTAAATGTTCGACTGGCACGAAAGAAGTCCACAGTCTCGGTCGGATTGAGCGCACCAAACTCGGCATCTGTTAGGGCAAAGTCGATCGCGAATCCTGCGGCGGCCATCGTAGATGATATGTCGGCCAACGATGTCGCCGACGATACATTAAGCGCGCCCATCGAACTTGAGAGTTCCGTAGTCAGGTTGAAAAGCGACTGCAGGTCATTAGTCATCAGCGGCAGCGAAGTGGGGCCCAAGCCGTTGACGAAATCATCGAGATAAGACTGGGTGAGCGTCGTGAACCCCGTCTCTAACGAACTCGCGATGTCGGCAGTCGTTGTCGAGCCCACAGTTCCCAACTGCGCGCCGGGCGACGTTGCATCTGGAGTAGGCGGTGGGTTTTCGACTCCCGCGTAGAAGCCTTCATTTAGCGCAACCATGTACGTCGGCGCGTTGGTCGCCGTGGTTTGCAAAAACGCGCCGCCGACTTGCTCCATCGACGCGCGAACCTCATTGTAGGAATTGACAAAAGAGAAACTCGGGCCTAGGCCTCGTGCTTGGACCTCCATTCGATGCGACGCATCGTCAAGAAATCGAACCTGCCCAGGATCGGCTTGCCTAGGGTAGTTCATGACGTGGTGGTAGCTATCCGGTTGCCGAAGGTCTGGATAGTAGTTCTCGTCGGCTAGGTGACCTAGGCCCCAAAGGTACCCCAACTCGTGCGTGATTGCGTACGCCACCGTGTTGGTAAAGTCGACTGGTGCGAGTTGAGTTGAATTCCAACGATAGTCACCGCTCGACAAAAGCGACGCGATATCCTCAGCAAACACAAAGCCATAGAACTCAAGGTTCTCACCAATAAACGCCTGATGAGCGAACCCCAGGTCATGTACTCCCGGACTGGGAGTGGTGTCGCCGACGTAGATAACATAATTGTTGACTGACGGATCAGCGTGTCCAGCTAGAAGGAACGTTTCACCCTCACCTGGGTCTGGCGAACTGGCCATAATCGGCGTCAGTGCGACGTGCACATCCAAAGATGTGTCTTCGATGAATGGTGTGAGTAATTGATTGACCTTGCCGGTAATTTTGCGAGCTGCAATCTGTGCATCGTTTTGGTCGATAACCGTGTTCGAACTGTCGTAATTCAGGAATTGGTTGAACGAATTAACTGTGCTCCCGTCAAATAGACTGAGGAAACCGCCAACCTGATACTCGTTAGCGATCGTATCTGGTGTGAAATCCAAAAGAATGTTAGTGGTCAACATACGGCGATCTTCGAGCAGTTCGCGCGCCAAGCCTCTGGGCTTTGTCAACCGTCTTCGATACTGTTTCGTTGATCTGGTTGGCCGTCGTCTCATTGCTCAGTTTCCCTTGAGAAGGTCTCTTGAAAGTCTTCAGCGTCCTGGTGCGAAGCGCCACGCGAAACGAAAACGTTGCCTGCCATCGTGCCTGAGATTACTGCCTCAAATACCCACGCGTCTTGTCACTAGTCTTGCCAAAGAATAATAGGTACTGGTCATATTTTGGAAAACTGGCTCATTGGCTGATGACACATTCATCTGACTGAAACTCTCACCGATGGAAGGTAGCGGCGTGCTTAATCCTCCGTGAGTGAATAAATCGTCGTGTCCGTCCAGTCCAGCCACGATTTCATCGACATGGACTTGCGACAGCGTCATGTCATGCACGGATGGCGCTACTTCCGCGTGGAAGATCCCCGACAGGTTAGAACGGAATTGGACAGGCCCGCTCAGTCCGTCACCGTCCCAGTTGAAATTCCTGTCGGCCGTCCATGTGCGTGGATCGTTGTAGTGAATGACTTCGACATGGGCACCACCGGATGGTGCAGCCGACAGGAGCGCCATGATCTGGGCGCGCACATCATCCACACGATAACCCCCGCCTAAGTTATCCCGTAGAAACGGCCGGATTCCCAATAGGACGGGACGATTGTTCCAGGCACTGCGCGGGTCCGTGGATCCGGCCGAGATTTCAACTCGTACGGCGTCGTTGAGAGAATAAGTGTTCTCCTGAGCGGCGAAATACCCAACGCCTGGCTGATAGAACACCAGATCTCCGTTGCCCGGATCGATATACCGTTGTCCATTGATTTCGCGCGTGGCGAAAAACGGGGTTGCCGAATCATTCGTGGATGGTGTCTCGAAGTCGAGGTCCAGTCCGGCATCGTGAGCACCGTTTAGTTCGTTGGTGTGAAAACCTGAGTCGCCGCCCTGGGCAGGACTCGCACTGCGAAGCGCAAGCGTTGAACTTGAACTCTGTGACAGGCTTAAACCTGCTGATCGCATGAGTTCGGCGGCTCGATCGGTTGCCCATCGTTCGGGTTGAGGCCCGCGGGATACGGACGGCAGAATCTGGAATCCGGGTGAAGCTGTAAGTTCCGTCCAGTGAACGGCGTCGGCCGAATTGACAAAATCGCGGCGAACCTTTTCCACTTGCGGATCATGTGGCGTATGGGCATGGGCTGATTCGAATAAGCTGATCGCCCATTGTGTATCCGTATCCATGAAGCCGTCGACGTCGAGCGAGTTCCCATCGGCCTCCGGATAGCCGAAAAACCGCAGCCGTTGTTCCAGTCGTAGGATATCTTCCAAGTTATTGCCGTAGGAAACGGAATTTGGTCCTGTCTCGCTGAACCCCAGTTCTACGAGGAATTCCAGCGATCTCGGCACCGCATCAACGATCACGTCGGCGGTGACAATTCCCTGAAATCCCCGAGCCGGTGATGTATCGTGTGGAATCGGTGACTCGTCAGTCGCCTCCGGAACGAAATAAAAGACACCACTCGATGAGAAGTCACTCGCAAAAAACGCTTGCCCCACCTGTTGAAGATTGGGGAAGTCCGGACCAACTCCGAATTCTGTTCCCCCAAATGCTGCGTGCAGGTCAACCTGTAGGACATCACCGGAGTGAGCGCCCGAGAGCACCAACCGATCCTCTAAACGTTCCAGCGTCAGGGCTGCACAGAATGGGTTCAAGCCAGCGCGACTTACTAGTCCGCCGTTTACTGACGCCGTTCTGGTAGATTTATGCCATCGCCGTCGCTGAAACTGATGGTGTCGACATCCTTGCTTGCTTGTCATCTTCTACGCCTTGTGTCGGTTGGCACGTGTCGCTCGAATTCACGCTCGAATGGGCAAAAAAGGCCGACCACCTGTGGGCGAGCACAGAGCGGCTTATGTTGATTTCGCCGCAGCGCTGCCGTCGCGCGCTGAGATCAGGCCAACGGAGCCCGTCCCGTCCCAGTTGGCTCGTACCTCGCCTTCGACCGTTTCGGCGGGAGAGTTCGTGTGGCGCGCAGTATGGGGCGGCGAACCAGATGGTTAGCCGCACGACGGCGCGCTGAGCGGATAAAAAAGCCAGTGTGGAAGCGATCCCGACGCTTAACCGCCATAGGCGTGCGCTCGAGTGAACAAGCGGACGGAAACACCCGTTCCCTGCGCGCTGCTCAGTTAGACCTGACGACACTTGCGTCGTTGTCCCTCCAAGTACGCTGCATCGGCCGGGTTCAGGGTTCCATAGAGGCCATATCACGCGTGCTTCCTAGACAAGAATGGCACTGGGACTCCCCACGACTCTAGACAGCTCGCCTCCGCGCCACATCGGACGTTTGGGCGCTTTTTTCACTTTCCGGTCCTTCCGGTCGCCGCTTCGGTGTCTATCCGCTGCGGAACTTGCCGGCCGTTGCGGTGTACCTCGTCCGATCCGGCCAGTCGCTCGTGTCGGTCCAGACCATCGCGGATCTGAATGATCCGCAGCACCAGGCCCACGCGGTTGGTGACCCCCAGCTTGCCGTGAATCGTTTCCAGATGCTGGCGCACCGTCCGTGGCGAGATGCGCAGGTCCATGGCTATTTGCTGGCGGGTCTTGCCCTGGAACAGCTGCTGGCAAACAGATTGCTCACGGGGCGAGAGATGCGCTGCAATGGCCACATGGGACCAATGCTGGGCATTCATCAGCCCATCAAAAGAGGTTCCGAATGCGTTGATTTCCATTTGCCGACGCCTTCGACGGGCGCGGGACCGAAACGGGAGGACTCGTCCTATGTCAAAAAAACCAATTCGGGAATCAGCCGTGAGGCGCTAGCCCACGGTTCTTGCCGATCCAACCGTGGGCTAGCGCCCAACGGCTGATGAGTCGAATCGCAACCTTTTGCCCTGGCAATACAGTCCGGGAATGCTGATAAGGATAAGGACGCACACCATGAATCGTTTTCAGCGCGGATACCCAAGATTCATGGCGAAACAACCACTTTTGGCCGCTTGAGTCTCAAGCTAGAATCAAGGTCCATTCCCAGAATTGTCCGCGAGCGGAATCGCTGCCCATATGGATGACGAGCTGTCAGCTCAATCTCCGCGTCCTCGTTCGGGGACCCAGGCGACCGCCACGCTTATCGAATTGGCGAGGAACGGTCAGTCCGGCGCCTTCGAGACGCTGCTGACGCGATATCGCCCCTATCTGCGGTTGCTCGCCGATCAGGCGATCCGGCAGCTGTTCGATCGTAAGTTTGACTCGTCCGACGCCGTCCAACATACGTGCCTGGACGCGTTTCGCGCCATGGAGCAATTCCGCGGCCAGAGCGAGGCGGATTTTCATGTGTGGATCACGACGATTCTGCATCGCAATCTGGCGAGTCTGATGCGGACTCATATGGCTCAAAAGCGCGATGTCCGCCGAGAAATTGCACTCGTCCCATCGTTGGACGGCGAATCGTCGCTGAACTGGCTCATGCCCGCCGATTCCGGTACCGGGCCATCCTCGCGGATCGTGAAAGGGGAAGCAGCGCTCCTGTTGGCGGAGGCCTTGGCCAAACTGGAGGACCGACAGCGAACGGCCGTGCAGATGCGATTCCTGGAAGGCTACAAGCTGTCGGAGATCGCAGCGTATCTGGAGATTACCGCTTCGTCCGCTGCCACGCTGATCGATCGCGGCCTCGCAACCTTACGCAAACGTTTGCCGCATGAACTGGCGGATATCGCCTAGTCGTTTCGTCGTCATCGGATGGACGCCGCCGACTTTCGTCGGCGGCATCGGGCAGACAGGCAGGGCGGTGCACGGGTTAGGTCAGGGGCGGGAAACCTCCGGCCGACTTCCGTCGGCGGCTTCTGCTGGGGTGTGCCTTCGGCGTCCGCCGAGGTACGGGTGCTGGGGCCGTCCACCAAAGCGCTGCAAATCCTTAACCGCGCCACGTGTCTGCCTTGAACGAGCCATGAGCGTAAGCGCGCCCGTTCTCCGCACCCACGCTTGTGGCGATTGAACATCGCTGATTTATGCTATGCTGGTACCCACTGCCATGGCGAGCTACGAAGACATCCTGACTCGTTACTTTGAGCGAGTCGATGCGGGCGAACCGATCGATGCCCTTCAGTACATCGCGGCCCATCCCGACCACGCATCGGCCCTGCGTCGCTTTTTTGCGAACCAGGGGGTCATCCGCGACGTCATTGAACAGGTTGCGCCAACCAACAAACCGAATGATGCCGCGATAGCAGGCGACCAATTGGGCGATTTTCGAATCGTCCGGGAACTGGGTCGCGGCGGAATGGGTATCGTCTACGAAGCGGAACAAGTCTCCGTTGGGAGACGCGTGGCGCTGAAGGTCCTGCAGGCGTCCGCGGCCGCCGATCCACAGCGGCTCGGCAGGTTCCGGAACGAGATTCATGCAATCGCCGGTCTGCGCCATGACAACATCGTCCCGATCTTTGCGGTAGGAGAGCAGGCGGGCGCTCATTATTATGCCATGCAGCTGATTGAGGGCGCATCTCTGGCTGAAGTCCTTCGCCAGGCCAGATCCTTGTTTCTATCGAAGGGAATCTGGGTAGACGTCCACCCGGTCTCTCTGCCAAACGATGTTCCTGGCCGGATTGGGCAGCAGATGGGAGCTCCCGATACCGCCAGCAACAACTCCGGCGCGGCGATCGCCTCGGATCTGTTTGCCACGAACGCAAGGGAAGGTCGCTTTCACCGGGCCGTGACGCTGACGGAATCGGTGGCACGCACGCTGCATTACGCACACGAGCAAGGGGTGGTGCACCGCGATGTCAAACCATCCAACCTGTTGCTGGACCTCCAGGGCAAGGTCTGGGTTACCGACTTTGGTCTGGCACATCTGGAACATGAGGCCACGATCACGGTCAGTGGCGAGATCCTGGGAACGATTCAGTACATGAGCCCCGAACAAGCGCTCGGTCATCATCAACAGATCGACCGCCGGTCGGACGTCTACGAATTGGGTGTCGTGTTCTACCTGTTGCTGACGGGTGAATTGCCGTTTCGCGGTCAGCATCGGATGATTCTGCACCAGATCGTGAATGATGAACCGCCACCTCTGCGGCGATTGAATGGCCGGGTGCCGGTCGATTTGGAGACGATGTGCCTGAAATGCCTGAGCAAGGAACCTCGGCACCGCTATCCAACGGCGGGAGACCTGGCCGACGATCTGCAAAGATTCTTACGGCGCGAGCCCATCGTTGCACGGCCCGTGGGGCCATGGGAACGGTCCCTCAAGTGGTGCCGCCGGCGGCCCATGGCTGCCACGACGCTTGCGACCGCATGCCTTGGGGCAGCGCTAGTCGCCGGATTGTCTGCTCGGCACTCATTGGTGGTCTCGGCACTGAACCGCGATCTCGCGGAGTCGTTTGACAAAGCGAAGAGGGCGACCGAGGAACTGCGGCTGGAGGGGTATGCCCGCGACACCAAACTGGCCTTTCAGGCCTACCACCAGGGATGGACCGACGAAGTCCACAGGCTGCTTGGTGCCCAGGCTCCGGAACAAGGCGAGCCGGATCATCGCGGTTTTGAATGGCACCTGCTGAACAAGTTGACACAACAGACGCCGCCCATGGAACTGACCGGGCACCAAGGCCCGGTGCTAGACGTCGCTGTGTTTGACAGTGGAACCCGGCTGGCAAGCGTCGGCGACCAGACCATTCGCATCTGGGATTTGGCCGTGGGACGACAACTGTTTGCGCTACGTGACACTCGACCGACGTCGACGGATGACGCATTGATCGGAACCGGCGGGACCTTGGACGGCAAGCTATTGATTTCGACCGCCGCACCGGATTATCGATCCGTCGCGGTATCCCCGGATGGCGCCCTTCTAGCCACTGGAAACCGGGTCCTCACGCTCTGGGATCTAAAGGGCCGCCAGCGTATCCGTGATTTGGTGGTTCTTCCCACACGCATCTTTGGTATTACTTTTTCACCCAACGGCCAATTTGTGGCGGCCCACGCCGTAGACGAGAAGTTGCACGTGGTAACGTTGCATGACGGCATTGAGAAGACGATACGGACGGACAGCAATGGTTTTCGATTTGCCTTTACTGCAGACGGAACACGCCTCGTTGCACCCTACAAGGACCGTAACGGCTCCGGCATTCGATGTTGGGACACCTCCACTTGGCAGCCTATTTGGAGCGTTCCAACGCACGGGTCGGCACGCGGCATTACGATGACGCTCGATGGGGAGTTCCTGCTGTATGGGACCTATTTCCGGGGGGTGTGCCTGGTGGACCCACGGAGCGAAAAAGAACAGCTTGTCACGACGGGCGTTCGTGGGCAGGTGACTGACGTAGCCCTGTCAGCCAACGAGTCCATGGTGGCTGCGTCGCTTGCGGACGGGACGCTCATCTATTGGCGTTTACGCGAGGGATGGAGGACCGATATCCAAAGCGCGTTTGTCGAACCGAAAGTGTTGATTCCCGCGCACGAGGGGGCGGCAAATGCCGTCCAGTTTGTAGACAACGATTCCGTCGTCACAGCCGGAAATGATGGTCGGGTACGGGTCTGGAAGTTGCAGCATGGCGCGAAATGTGACCGGATCGCCGACGAGGGGCTGGAGCATTGCGGGACATTTGCCCTTTCCTGTGATCTCATGGTGCTGGCGGCTCGTGGTACTATTCGTATCTACGATGCGAAGACGCGCCGATTCGTTCGCTCGGTACCACTTTGGGAGATCGACGAAAAGAATCCGCAGGTGCAAGTAATGACCGCGATCGCGGTAAGTCCGCAATCGGGGCATGTCGCAACCGGACATGCCAACGCGGCAATGGTCATCGTCGATCCCATCCAGGGTCGCGTCCTGCACAGGATGGCGCAGGTAGACGTACGGGCCAGTCAAATCCGGGACCTCGCTTTCTCACCAGATGGACGGTGGTTAGCGAATGGCAGCTCGGACCATACCGTCAGAATCCGATCGACGGCCGACTGGCACGAGGCCCACAGGGTCAATACCAGGGGTTGGGGGGTCGCAGTGGCCTTCTCGCCGGATGGCAGACGGCTCGCTTATGCGGATACCGAGAGATCCCTGGTGGTATTGGAGGCGCCCACATGGCGCGAAGTGTGCCGAACCGAGTTGTTATCCGCCATCGGTATAGGATGCCTGACGTTTTCGCTAGATGCAAAGTACTTGATCGCCGGGCACGAAGATTCGGCGATCCGTATTCTGGATGCGGTCAGTTTGCAATTGAGTGGTGAATTGAATGGACACACGCGGCGGGTCACGTCGCTGTCGCTGCATCCCGACGGAAGGACGCTGGCATCGAACAGCTACGACGGGACGGTCCGCCTTTGGCATGTGCCCACTCGAACGGAATTGGGCGTCTTGTACCAATCCGACAGCGTCAGCAGTTGCCGATTTTCACCGGACGGCAAGCAGCTCATGGCACGTCAAGGTTCGCCCAAAACGGGCGATGTCGAGTGGCTGGTGTGGGATATTCGACCGCATCAAGGAATCCCGGCCAATCACCAGGGCAAACTGCGCAATTGAGGCGATGAATCGCCGCAGGTGCGGGAAGCGGGATGAAGTGGACCAGTTTCTCGCACCCCCCGCGACTGCGCTTGTACAGCTGTTCGGTCGTAGCGATCCAACATGAGTCTCCCCTCGGCAAGCGAGGGGTCTCTGGGATTCGCTGCCCACACGATTCGGCAAGATACCCCTCGGCATCCGAATCCTTCAAGATACCCGCCGCTTGCCAGCGGGAGTCTCATGCTGGTATCTACACAGCAGGAGGCTCACCCAATATTTCTTCGGTCGAGCGCTTCCACAGGTGTCCATCGGCGGAAGAGTTCGTCAATCGCCTGGCGTTTGGGGCCAACACAGGCGCGGGACTTGGACTTGGTAGTGGGCCCTGGTGGATTCGGCTGTGGAGACCATGCGAGGACACGATCGGCAGACGCAAACTTGTGGCTGTTCCAGATACTGAAATCGGATCCGTCGACGACGCCATCTGCATTGAAGTCTCCCATGCTCCATGCCGCGACGCTGGTGAACTTGTGGCCGTTCCAAAGATTGAAGTCAGAGCCATCGACGGCGCTGTCGAGATTGGCGTCTCCCAGCAAGTACGCATTGCCCGATGGCAGATTGACGGCGCCTGCAATGGCCAGCCAGGCGTCGCGATCGGCCAGGTTGACCAGGCCATCTTGCGTCAGATCAAACGCCGCGTCATGCGTTCCGGCGGCGATTTCTGCTGTGAGCGCATCGATGTCGGCAATCGTGTAGACGCCATCGCCATTGAAGTCGCCTGGATCACTGGCGACCACGACGGTCGTCAGCGTATCAGGGGTAAGTGGTGCGGCTTCCAGAAGGCCGACGTTGTCACGCGCA